>ERZ1023822.76-NODE-76-length-39113-cov-18.848763_pt1 | contig 39113 bp, 34 predicted proteins | sample MGYA00380379_ERZ1023822 | MGnify/ENA primary metagenome ERZ1023822 (study PRJEB33179, sample SAMN07448988) | human gut metagenome | biome: Human-gut; feature: Human associated habitat; material: Faeces | host: Homo sapiens | place: India: Bhopal | collected... | reverse complement strand
AGCTGGAGAATGGTTACTTAACTATCAGCGCAGCTAAAGGACTTGACAAGGAAGAAAAGGAAGAAAAGAATGGCAAGTATATCCGCAAGGAGCGTTATTCCGGTGCTATGAGCAGGTCTTTCTATGTAGGTGATGAGCTGAAGCAGGAAGATATCAAGGCAAAGTATGAGGACGGTATTCTTAAACTTTCAGTTCCGAAGAAGGAGCAAAAGAAAGTTGAGACCACAAAGCATATTGCTATTGAAGGATAAACATAATTTAAATCATGTTATGAGAAGTCGCACAGGCCTATGGCCTGGGCGGCTTTTTAAATTAAAATACAAAGGAGCAGTATGATGTTTGCATTAGAGGGAAAGCATAAGAAATGGAAAAATGTCGATAAAGAATGCTATATTGTAATTTGTCTTTCAATCGGATATACTATAGCTTAATTATAGCGGAATGAGGGAAAAATAATGTCAAAAGATGAATACTTAATTACAGATGCCCCCTTAAAGGCATTGACAGTTTTTGCAATGCCTATGATTTTGGGCAGCTTTTTTCAACAAGTATATAATATGGCTGATTCAATCATCGTTGGCCAGTTTGTAGGCTCCTCTGCACTTGCGGCAGTTGGAGCCTGTGCTGCGCTTACGAATGTGTTCATTTGTATAGCACTGGGAGCCGGTGTAGGAGCCGGTGTACTTGTGAGCCGCTATTTCGGCGCCAGAGATTACGGCAAAATGAAAACGATAGTATCAACATCACTGATTAGTTTTCTGGCTTTAAGTGTACTTCTGGGTGTCTTTGGCTTTTTCTTTTCACATTCAATGATGAGCTTGCTACAGACACCTGCAGATATACTGGATGAGGCAGTGCTGTATCTTAGGGTTTATTTTGTGGGATTTCCGTTTCTGTTTATGTATAACATACTATCAACGATGTTTACATCGATTGGCGAATCAAGGATTCCGTTGGGGCTTTTGATATTTTCCTCTGTGTTAAATATATTTATGGACCTTTGGATGGTGGCAGGCCTTGACCTGGGTGTGTTCGGTGCAGCCCTTGCAACTCTAATTGCTCAGGGAATATCTGCGGTGTTTTCACTTTTGATTTTCTTTAGCAGGATGCGCCGGTATAAAAGTCGCTTTGAATGGTTTGACAGACATGAGCTTCATTCCATGCTTCGGATTGCTGTGCCTTCGGTTCTCCAGCAGTCTACGGTGTCAATTGGCATGATGATAGTACAGGCAGTTGTGAATCCGTTCGGTACACAGGCGCTTGCAGGATATTCGGCAACGATGAGGGTAGAGAATGTATTTTCACTGATATTTGTATCCATTGGAAATGCAGTTTCACCGTTTGTTTCCCAGAATCTCGGAGCAAAGAAGACAGAACGTATCAAAAAAGGATATCACGCTGCGCTGGTGTTAGACCTGTGTTTTGCAGTGCTTGCTTTTATAGTAATTGAAACACTGCATACTCAGATTTCCTCATTATTCCTGGGTAAAGACGGAACGGCCCTGGCATATCGGGTATCCGGGGATTATATGAGATGGCTTGGCTTCTTTTTCATTTTTATGGGTATCAAGATGGCCACCGATGGTGTGCTTCGTGGACTTGGCATCATGCGTCCGTTTCTCGCTGCAAATATGGTAAACCTTGCAATCCGCCTCTCGGTTGCCTTAATCTGCGCGCCGCGTTTCGGTATTGCATTTGTCTGGCTTGCTGTACCGGCCGGCTGGCTTGCCAATTTCCTGATTTCCTATGTGGCTCTCAGAAAATCCTGGCCGGCGGAATAGAAGGTACTATAATTCAAGCTTCAGATAAATCTCATCCCTCTCATCCTGCTCAATCCCCAGATAATGCTGGGTAATCTCATATGATGAGTGATTATAGACATCCATGAGCAGAGCGGGAGGTGTGCCATTTTTCCAGGCATGATAGCCAAACGTCTTTCTAAGCGAATGACAGCTGATGTGCTCATCCTGCACTGTTTTGCCGGCAGCAGTCTTTACAATACGATATGCCTGCGTCCTGCTTATAGGCTGGTATCTGCAGGTGTTCTTGGTAAAAATAAATTCATGGTCATTTGGATTACGTTCATTGAAATAATCTTTCAGAGCATCGATGGCATTGTAGTTTAGAGTGACATAGTTATTCTTGCCGGTCTTTTGCTCGTTGATAAGAAAATGAGTGCGAAATTCATGATGTTTGAAATTGTAAACGTTGTCCCACTTTAATCTAAGCAGGTCACTGATTCTTAGTGCTGTGTTTAATCCCATCACAATTAAACAGTAATTGCGGCTGTTTGGACGGATGTCCTTATAGTACATCCTGAAAGCCGTGAGTTCGTCCTTGTTTCGGATTGGCTGTGTAGTTCCCATTGAATACTCCTTTATAGTAGAAAATGTTATCCGGCACATACAATTTGATAGACTTTCACCCTCAGAATATCCAAAATCAACAACACAATAATGGTAAGTTTAAAATAGAAAAAATGCAACATTTTGTAGTAAAATGTTGCATTTTTTGCTTTACACCTACTATATCGGACGCCATTTTCAGAACTTAACCCCTGAAAAATAATTTTTTCAATAATTTTCTTCTCATTTTTCTATCATTTTTTTGTTAGTCTTACCGGATTTAATCATATCTGTATCAAAGATAAAGTAATTCTTGATGAAATATGACTAAATTGGCGTAAACATTTGATGTTTTTTAATCCGCTTCCTTTTTAATCCATTATCAATCCACGAAAAATGCAACATTTTACTACAAAATGTTACATAATTCGGAAAAGCATGGACAAAGCTATTCCCTAGTGCATGGAGGTAGAAAATGCTCAAATTATCATTAAAGGAAGGGCAATATGTGAACATCGGAGACGATATCCGAATCGTGTTCGCGGGCGGAACCGGAAAGCACTGTCGATTACTGATAGATGCCCCAAAAGAACTGAATATCGCAAGATCCAACAACGAACCGGACCCAGCGAAGCGAAAAGATACATATTATCCCGACCCTGAGATTTCCAATGAGGCACAAAAAGAAATACAGCGCATCATCTGGAAGGAAAAAGCGCGTCAGAAAAAGACGCAAAGCAACTAACCATGTTAATAGGCGGCTGTGGCATCTGCCACACCCGGGAAGCCGCTTGTTATAAAAACTGTAGCTGTTTAAATAAAAAAACACAAAGCAGCTGCAAAACCCTCGGGAAACGGATTTCCAGAGGTCAAACATAATAACCCACAGTGTGGGACAAGGAGGATTATATTATGGTAGTACAACACAACATGCAGGCAGCAAATGCCAACAGAATGCTCAACGTAACAACAAGCGCACAGTCAAAGAGCGCAGAGAAGCTTTCATCAGGTTACAGAATCAACCGTGCAGCAGATGATGCAGCAGGACTTACAATTTCTGAGAAGATGAGAAAGCAGATCAAGGGACTTGACAGAGCTTCAACAAATGCTCAGGATGGTGTATCAGCAGTACAGACAGCAGAAGGTGCCCTCACAGAGGTTCACTCAATGCTCCAGCGTATGAACGAGCTTGCAACACAGTCTGCAAACGGAACAAACTCAGATACAGATAGACAGGCTATTCAGGATGAGGTTGATCAGCTTACAAAAGAGATTGATCGTGTTTCAGAGACAACAAAGTTTAATGAAACATATCTTCTTAAAGGAGACTCAAAAACAGCTGCAAAATCAACATTTATGAAGTCTGGATATTCAAAGACCGGTGATTTATATGCGGAAGGTTCAGATACTGCATTAACAGAAGCGACATTGAAAGATGCAATTGCACAAGGTACTAAAATATATAAAAAGACAAAGACACAAGGACAGACAGATGCTGATTTAGCTGTAAAAAATACTGATTATGCATATGTTACAAAATTATATGATAAGAATGGTAAACAAGTTTCAGCTGAAAACGTAAAAGCAGGCAAGATGGCTGATGGTAAAACAGATGCAGATGATGGTTATTTCCTTGATAATTCGGGAAAGGGCTATAATGTTGAAAAAACTAAAGCTGCTAATTTTACTAAACAGTATGATGTAAATGGAGCTCTTTCGTTCAATCTTCATGTTGGTGCTGACTCAGCAGCTGATAACAAAATCTCTGTAAAGATTGATTCTATGAGTGCAGGTGGAATTGGAGTTAAAGAACTCAAAGTTGATACAGAAGATGATGCAACAGCTGCAATTGATCGTATTTCTGAGGCAATCCAGAAGGTATCTTCACAGCGTTCATCACTCGGTGCCGTTCAGAATCGTCTTGAGCACACCATCAACAACCTTGACAACGTAGTTGAGAATACTACATCAGCTGAATCTCGTATCCGTGATACAGATATGGCTAAAGAGATGGTTAACTACAGCAAGAACAACATTCTTGCTCAGGCTGGACAGTCTATGCTTGCACAGGCTAATCAGTCAAACCAGGGTGTACTTTCACTCTTACAGTAATCATCTACAATTTAATGTTGTACAAAGCGAAAAGAGCTTGAAAGAGTAACTCAATAAGGGATTTATAATCCTGTAAAATATCGGCATAGTCGTAACTATCGGCTATGCCGTTTTTACATTACTTGGAATGTGTACTTCCCCAATGAAGTTGAAGATAACTTTTATCTTCTTGGTATTCCTATCCCAAGGTTTCTCGTTTCCATATACATATACCTTCTCGATGAAGCTTCTGATGATTTCTGCATTCAGTTCCTTGATATCTGTGTAGGTCTTAACCAATCGTAGGAAGCTGTCTGCATCACTGATTTTGCCTTCGATGTTATCCTCGTAGAGTCTTTGAATGATAGTATCCAACTTGCTGATTCTGGTTTGAGTCTGTTCAAATTTATTTTTCTTTCACTCAAATCATAGGCAAAAGAAAATGCTGAAATTTAACCCTCCTGTCCATAATTACATAAGTAGTTGAAATGGGTGAAATTCTGGCTGAGGCAGAATTTTTATTTGCAGGCTAACTTTCTAAGGGGATTTGACGATAGAAATTTCGGTATAAAATAAAAATTCCTCAAGAAAAATGTCTTGAAGGACTGGATACTAGAAAATTTCATATTTATTTGATATAATAACGCTATATTAACGAGTGAGAAACGAAAAGGAGATGCATATGAGTTTCCCAGAAGAAATAAAAAGAATTAGACAACGTTCATTCCTCACACAGCAGGACTTTGCAAAGAAAATTGGTGTAGCTTTTTCTACTGTGAATCGTTGGGAATCCGGACGTGCAAAGCCAAACTTAAAAGCAATGAAAAGTATTAATGCGTTTTGCTTAGAGAATAGCATCCCTTATGAAACGATAGAGGAAGCTTGGCTTGATTACAAAATAGAGAAATAAAGGAGCAATACTGCTATGACAGATAAAGGATTAAAAGAGCTAAAAGATACCCTATGGCATTCTGCTGATGTCCTTCGTGCAAGCGCACATTTAGCAGCAAATAAATACGGACAGCCTATCTTAGGTCTTATCTTCCTTAGATATGCAGATATTTTATATAAGCAACATAAGGAAGAAATTGAAACAGAATACAATCGCCTTAAAGGTGGTCGTATGGAAAAATCCAAGAAAGAGATTTCTATTGAGAAGTGCGGTTTTTATCTTCCGGAATGTGCTTATTATGACTTCATCAATGATGCACCAGACGATGCAAACAAAGCTACCCTTGTAAAGAAAGCTATGGAAGCCATTGAGAATGAGAACCCTAAAATGGACGGCGTGCTTCCAAAAGAAGTATACGCTCAGCTTGTACCGGAAGAAGAACCGGAACTTCTTTCTAATATTGTGCGTATATTTAAAGATATTCCTGAAAACAGCACTATCGATATCTTCGGAGAAATCTATGAATATTTCTTAGGTAACTTCGCTCTTGCAGAAGGTAAGGATGGTGGAACATTCTATACGCCTGCAACTGTTGTTAGATATATGGTAGAAGTATTGAATCCACAGCCAGGCGAAAAGAAGTTCTTAGATCCAGCCTGCGGTTCTGGGGGCATGTTCGTACAGGCTGCACGATACATGCACAATCACAATGCAAGTGAAAGTGAGCAAATGAAGTTCCGTTGCTATGGTGTTGAGAAGGAGCCGGACACTGTAAAATTGGCAAAAATGAATTTGCTTCTTAATAATGTTCGTGGCGATATTACAGAAGCAAACTCATTCTATTCTGACCCATACAACGCATTTGGACAGTTTGATTATGTAATGGCTAATCCCCCATTCAATGTAGATGAAGTTGTAGTTGATAAGGTTTCTGACGATGCTCGTTTCAATACATATGGAGTGCCAAGAAACAAGAGCAAATCAACAAAGAAAAAATCTGACAAGAAAGAAACGGTGCCTAACGCAAACTATTTGTGGATTGGTTATTTTGCGACTGCCTTAAACGAGCATGGCAAGGCAGCACTTGTTATGGCAAATTCTGCATCTGACGCATCCGGTTCAGAATACGATATTCGAAAGAAAATGATTGAAGAAGGTATCATCTCACAGATGGTTACACTGCCTTCTAATATGTTTTCATCGGTCACGCTTCCTGCAACCATTTGGTTTTTTGATAAGCAAAAGCCAAATACTGACAAGAAAAATGAAATCTTATTTATCGATGCAAGAAATGTATTTACACAGATTGACCGTGCTCACAGAAAATTCTCTGATGAACAGATTAAGAATCTTGGAGTTATCACAAAGCTTTATCATGGCGATACACAGGCACTTATAGATTTGATTGATGAGTACAAAGTAGAGCTTGCCAATGCACCGGAATCTTCTGGTGACAAAGAAATTCTTACAAAAGCATATTGGCAGTCACAGATTGATTGGCTGACAGAAAGATTCCCGGATGGAGTGTACGCTGATGTTATCGGTCTTTGCAAAGTCGCACCTATGGATGGTGAAGACGGAATCATTGATCAAGACTACTCACTAAACGCAGGACGATATGTTGGTGTGGTTATTGAGGATGATGGCTTAACACAGGAAGAATTCAAAGAAGAAATGTATTCCTTAAATGCTGAATTCACTGCCTTAAGTGCTGAAGCAAAGACACTTGAAGAACTCATAGCAAATAATCTGAAAGGATTGTTGGGTGAGTGATATGGCAGAAAAACTCAAAGAATATTGTACTGTTATATCTGGATACGCATTTAAGTCAAAAGACTTGTCTGAAGGGTCTGATATACCAGTTATTAAAATCGGAAATATAAGCAATGGCAAAAATGTTGTTATAGATGACTCTACACAATATGTAAACGAAGAATTTTTATCTGTCGATGAGAAATATCATATCAAAAACGGAGATATTTTAATCTCATTAACAGGAAGTCATATGAATCAGCCAAATTCAATGGTTGGAAGATGCTGTAGGAATTTGGATGATACAATTTATCTATTGAATCAAAGAGCTGGAAAAATCATTCCCAATAAAAGTGTAGACAAGGACTTTTTATATTATGTATTTCGTTTGCCAAGCATTCAATATGCGATTGCAAATAGAGCATATGGCGGTGCAAATCAGGTAAATGTAAGCCCAAAAGATGTAATGGGTATTAAATTTGACATACCTGATATTACTATTCAAAAAAAAATTGCAGATGTTCTTAATGCATATGATTCGCTTATTCAGAACAACAATAAACGTATCCATCTCTTAGAACAAATGGCTGAAAATCTCTATAAGGAATGGTTTGTAAGATTCCGTTTCCCAGAGTATGAGGATGTGGAGTTTGAAGACGGAATGCCTAAAGGTTGGGGAAGAGAAAAAATAGGTCTTCATTACAATACATGCTCCGGTGGAACTCCCAGTAGAACGCATGAGGAATATTACGCTGATGGCACTATTCCATGGGTCAAGACTGGAGAAATTAAAGATAACATAATAATTCACACTGACGAATGTATAACGGAAGAAGGAATAAAAGGATCGTCCGCAAAGCTATTACCACAAGGGGCTGTTGTTATGGCAATGTACGGAGTAAACATTGGTATGTTAGCATATTTGGATTCTGAAATGACTTGCAATCAGGCTTGTTGTGTTTTTAGCGATAAAAATGAAATTATCTCCAGACACTATTTGTTTCATTATCTTTATTCAATTCGTGATTATCTGTTGCTCATTGGATTTGGTGCTGCACAACAGAATTTAAGTCAGGATTTAATAAAAAAAGTAAAGATAGTTATTCCGTCAACTGAGTTAATAAAAAAATTTGATGAGCAAAAAGAGCCCTTATATCAAACAATCCGAGCATTGATGATGCAAAATGATAAGCTCATCAAACAGAGAGACATGCTGTTACCACGTTTGATGAGCGGAAAACTTGAAGTTTAAGGAGGTGTTCCTATGCGTAATTTTATATCTGAAGACGATATAGAACAGGCTATACTTTCAAAATTGAAAGAAGAACCATTAAAATATGATATCCTCATTTGTGATCCTTCACCGGATAAGAGAGATGTTTTACCCGACGGCACTGGAAGAAATTCTAAAAAAGAATGTGTTCTTCCTGATGTAATGCTCTCTTCTCTAAAGCGTGTAAATCCAACTATCGGAGAAGATAAAATCAAAGAGATTGTAAAGACACTGAGACAGGATTATACAGGAACAGATATCGTAGATACCAACTACAAATTATACAGGCAGATTCGTAATAATATAAAAATCACAGTTCGTAGGAATGGCAAAGAAGATTTTGATTTTGTTAAGCTGATAGACTTTGAGCATCCGAAGAATAACACTTTCACTGCAGTATCGCAGATGTGGATACAAGGAAAGGTCTATTATCGCAGACCGGATATCCTTATTTTTGTCAATGGCATGCCCCTTGTGTTCATTGAACTGAAAAATAGCATTGTTAAGGTCGAGGAAGCCTACAACAAGAATTTGAAAGATTACATGCGAGATATTCCGAATCTCTTTGCGTTCAATCAGATTTGTGTGCTTTCCAATGGACTCGAAACAAAGCTTGGTGCATTTAATGCTACATACGATTATTTCTTTGAATGGCTCAAAATTGATAGCGAAAAAGAAAAACTGGACAGAGAAGCAATTCTTGCTGCGGATAATGTCAAGGATAGCTCCGTCAGATATTTTATTGACGGTCTTCTCAACAAAGATAGACTTATTGATTATATAGAAAATTTCATTCTCTTTGAGAATCAGAGAATCAAAATTATCGCAAAGAACCACCAGTACTTAGGCGTAAATAATCTAATGGAATCAGTCGAGAACAGAAAAGAGCTCAACGGTAAGCTTGGTGTTTTCTGGCATACACAGGGTTCAGGCAAATCCTATTCTATGGTTATGTTTGCCCGTAAGGTGAAGCGTAAAATTGCAGGTAACTTTTCATTCCTTGTTATCACAGACCGTGAAGACTTGGACACACAGATTCATAAGAACTTTGTACGCACAGAAGTTATCGGCTCGAAAGAAGAGTGCCAACCAAAGGATAGCAAGCAGTTAAGAGATTTTCTAACTACTAATAAGGCATTTATCTTCACGCTCATTCATAAGTTCAGATACGATAAGACAAAGAAATATCCGGTGCTTTCTACTCGTGACGATATTATCGTCCTTGTTGATGAAGCGCATAGAACGCAGTATAAGGATTTGGCAGAGAACATGAGAACTGCACTTCCTAATGCTAACTTTGTTGCATTTACCGGAACACCTCTGCTTGGTACAAAACGCCTTACAAATCAGTGGTTTGGAGATTATGTATCAGAGTATAATTTTGCACAGTCTGTTGAAGACGGATCTACAGTGCCTTTATTCTATTCCAGACGTGTGCCTGAAGTAGGCCTTGAGAATGATTTTCTTGACGATGACGTTGTGGATATTATCGAAGAAGAAAATCTTAATGAAGATGAGACAAGACTATTAGAGAATGCATCTTCCCGTATCCTTGAAGTTATCAAGAGAGATGACCGCTTAGATAAAGTAGCACAGGATATTGCCTACCACTTCCCAAGACGAGGATTTCTTGGAAAAGGTATGGTTGTATCTGTCGATAAATATACTGCTGTCAAAATGTATGACAAGGTTCAGCATTACTGGGTTATTGAAAAGCAGAATATCATGAAGGAGCGCAACACTGCTTCTACCAAAGAAGAATGTGAGCAGCTCACTCGTATTCTTGCTTACATGAATAAAGTTGAAATGGCTGTTATAATTTCAGAGGAAAATGATGAAGAAGCCAAGTTTGCGAAGCAAGGTCTAAAGATATCTGAACATCGTGCAAAGATGAAGGAAATTACACCGGATGGCAGAGACATTGAGGACAGATTCAAAGATCCTAACGACTCATTGCAGCTTGTGTTTGTATGTGCAATGTGGCTGACAGGATTTGATGTAAAGAACCTTTCTACACTTTATCTTGATAAGCCAATGAAAGGACACACGCTGATGCAAGCGATTGCTCGTGCCAATAGAGTGTATCCCGGAAAAACTGCCGGAATCATCGTGGATTATGTAAATGTATTCAAGTACATGAAAAAAGCATTGACTGAATATGCGACTGGAGATGATGGTACAGAGTTCCCAGCAAAGGATATTGACCAATTAATAAGCTATATCGATGGCACAATCTATGAAGCAGATTCTTTCTTATTGTCTCTTGATATTGATTTGAAAAAGATAGTCGCTGATTCAAATACTCTCGATAAACTGGATGCATTAAGAAGTGCCTATGATACTATCGTTGCAAAAGATGGTGACAAAGAAAAATTCAAGGTTATCCTTAATACGTTGACAAATCTCTATGAAGCATCAAAGCCGGAAATCTTTGAGAAGAACTGGAGTAATGATAAGTTTGCACCGCTTGTGTATCTGCATGGTCTTTTCTACCACACGATTGATGATGAAAAAGTCGCTCGTGCTAGACAGAAAATGAGTCAAATTCTAGATGGCAGTGTTACCGCAAGGCAAGATTTCGTTAATTATGTGAGCGAGGAACCTACACAGTACATGATAAAAGGCACAAAGGCAATTGACCTTTCTAAAGTTGATGTTGAACAATTGAGGAAAGAGATAAAGGTTGCTAAGTATAAGGCGATTGAGATTAATGACTTGAAGGAATACATCGAGCAAGCGCTTGAGAAGATGCTTAATAGAAACTGTACCAGAACTAAATTTTCAGAGCGTTTCAAACATATTATTGATTCCTATAATGCAGGTGGCACTGAAAATGAGGATTATTACGAGCAACTTGTTAAGCTCCTTGAAGAACTTCGTCAGGAAGACAATCGAGCCAATACCGAAGGTCTAACTGAAGAAGAACTGGAAATTTACGATTTGCTGATTGCCGGAAAAAAATTAACACAGGGTGAAGAGCAAAAAGTAAAACTCTCTGCAAAGAATCTTTATAAGAAATTAGTCGATAATCGTAGTAGTCTTCTTGTAGTGGATTGGTATAAAGATGAGCAGCCACGTGCCAAGCTGAAATATGAGGTGGAATTATCATTGAATGATGATCTGCCTGAAAGTTATGATAAAGCAGCATTTGATTCCAAAGTATCTCTGCTCATGAACCACTTTGTGGACATGGCGGTTCAAGGTTATGGTTGGATTGGTGCTGCGTAAGGAGGTGTTTCAGTAAGTGAAAGCAAAAAAATGGCTTACCATTATTACACTGTGTGTGTCGATTTTTTCTCTCAGCGTAGCATGCATAATTGGAAAAGACAGTAATTGTATTTCTTATGATGTTTCAATGGCATTGCTTGGAAGTGCAGTGCTTGGATTTATAATGTCGCTTACAGAATATTATGTAGAGAAGCGAAAGGCAATGGAAGAGTTTTGGTTACAGTCAAACAAGACTTTGAAAGAATTACGTAAAATCAAATATCTAGAACTCGATGCACCAGTAGAATTAATTAAGGATGCATTATTAGAAGAACAAGCAAATGATAGGAAAGCAAAATTCACATTACTTATAGATGATTCTGGTATTACGCATAAAGCAAAAAGCACTTTGATTTCGTGGTTTGAAGAGAATATACAAATGTCATTCAATGAGAATACGGACATTGAGGCTGAACTAGAGAAATACTATAGCGCTTCCTTAAAAACCTATAAAGATACATTTTTAATGTGCATGAGGTCTTATCAAGATGCTGCTTCAATTGATTTAGGATTGATTGATAATGCATATGGAAATCTAGATTTTATAATATCAAATCATTCAATCCGAGAATATGCTTACAATGATATCTTTGATAAGATGAGAAAGTTTGTTTATCAATTCAGAGAAGAGGCATATTACTTTAATTTGCTAAATGATGGGAAAGGAAATTTTGCTGTATGCGCATCCAAGGTTGTAGATTTGAATAAGTTATTCTTTGCAACTAAAGATGTGGAAGCTCATGATTATGTTAATACATTGGTATATCAAACAGCATTTGATGAGATAGAATCCGAATTGGAAAAGTTCAGATGTAAAATATATAAGGCAAAGTATGTTCCTATTAAAGCCAGTCCAATCTCAGGAACGATGCGATATTTTGGAGAGGATTCCGAAACGAAAGGTACAGATGGATAATAAAATGACCACACCGGAGTAAATCAATACTCTAGTGTGGTCATTCTATTTTGAGTTCCGTTGGAAGGCTTCGCTTAGAAATTATAGTTGGTTTCGATAATCCCTAATTGAGCCATCCAAAAGGGCTCTTTTTGTTGTGTTACATTAATATTTTGTTTATAAAAGAGTAAGAAAGTAAACACAGCATTTTCACAATTGCCCCGTATACTGACACTGTAAACAAAAGAAATACTTATATTAATCTTTTTCATATTTTTAGCCGGTGCACTCCACATGTACCGGCTTCCTCTTTATATTTGGAAGGCTAAAAGTGCCTATATAAGTAATGAAAAATCAGTTGATTTCATAAAGTCCCTCGCTTATAATGATATTAAGGCAGAGAGCCTTTTGCGGAATCTTAGAAGTGTTATGCACAATACAAAAGGAGGGATGCCGACTTGAATACAGAAATAGCAAATGCTGTGAATGCAGCAGGAGATAAGGCACAATATGATACTCATGTTAAAAGGTTACTGGCACAGAAGAGTATATTAGCACATATTCTGGTGAAAACAGTCGATGAATTTAAAGGAATGAAGCCGGAAGATGTTGTGAAATACATCGAAGGCGAACCGAGTATTAGCGTTGTTCCGGTTGAGCCGGGATTAGCAAATATGGAAAAAACAGATGCTGCAGGACAGCGTATCGTAGGTCTTAATACTGAAAATGCTGAAATTAATGAAGGATTAGTCAGATTTGATATTATTTTTTATGTCCGTATGAAAAATGGACTTTCGCAGATTATTGTGAATATTGAGGCTCAGAAGGATGAGCCAACGGAATATAAAATTTTAAATCGGGCAATCTTTTATGTGAGCAGGCTGATTTCGTCACAAAAGGAAAGAGATTTTGTAAATACTAACTACGATGACATTAAGCAGGTATTCAGCATATGGATATGTATGAACATGGATGATAACAGCCTAAGCCATATCCATTTGACAAAAGATGAGCTGCTAAAACCATGTAACTGGAAAGGTAATCTCGACCTGTTAAACATTGTGCTAATAGGAATCACAAATGAGATTCCGGAACATGATGAAAAATATGAAATGCACCGGTTGATTGGAGCTTTGCTTTCAAGTGAATTGAAAGAACAGGAAAAATTGGATATCATAGAACATGAATATAATATTCCAATCAGTCAGGAATTTAGAGAGGATGTGAAAATTATGTGTAATCTGAGTACAGGAATTGAAGAAAGAGCTACTGAAAAGACAAGCGAAAAGTTTATTCTGAATATGTATAAAAAGGGTTATACATTGGATCAGATCGCAGATGTAGCTGAAACAGGTGTTGATGAAGTTGAGGCAATTATTAAGAAGAAAGAGCCTGCAATGGCGTAACTATCATTATCAAAAATAAAACGTAATTTCTTGCATATCTCCATAGTATATGTTACGATTTTACTGTTGTTAAGACGAATCTAAAGGATGATGCTTGCACGCATCATCCTTTTTAAATACAGGAGAAGTAAATGGATATCAAAAGACAGGAAAGAGCGCCGATTTATGAGGCTCTTGAGGAGTTTAAGAAGAAGAGAGTGGTGCCGTTTGACGTGCCGGGACACAAGAGAGGCAGGGGAAATCCTGAGCTGGTGCATCTGCTCGGAGAAAAGTGTGTAGGGCTTGATGTCAATTCAATGAAGCCGCTTGACAATTTGTGCCATCCGGTTTCGGTAATCAGAGAGGCAGAGGAGCTTGCGGCGGATGCCTTTGGAGCGGCAAATGCTTTTCTTATGGTAGGAGGCACCACCTCTGCGGTGCAGGCCATGATTTTGTCCACCTGCAAGGCTGGAGACAAGATTATACTGCCGAGAAATGTTCATAAAAGCGCTCTTAATGCACTCGTGCTTTGCGGAGCGATACCGGTTTATGTCAATCCTCAGATGAATGCAAAGCTTGGTATTTCGCTTGGAATGGAGATTGACCAGGTGGCGAGGGCTATCGAGGAAAATCCGGATGCAAAGGCGGTGCTAGTAAACAATCCGACATATTACGGAATCTGCTCTGACCTTAAGTCATAGTTGCGCTGGCTCATTCGAAGGGAATCAAGGTGCTCACGGATGAGGCACATGGTACACATCTTTATTTTGGAAAGGGGCTTCCGATATCAGGAATGGCAGCCGGGGCAGACATGTCCGCGGTATCGATGCACAAATCGGGAGGAAGCCTGACACAGAGCTCGATTCTGCTCACCGGAAGGGATGTGAATGCTGATTATGTGAGGCAGATTATCAACCTCACACAGACCACGAGCGCATCTTATCTGCTATTGTCAAGCCTTGATATATCAAGAAGAAATTTAGCACTCAGAGGCGAGGAATCCTTTGCCAAGGTGGCACAGATGTCGGAGTATGCAAGGCAGGAGATTAATTCCATAGGCGGCTATTATGCGTATGGGCGTGACCTTGTAAACGGCACGAGCATATATGATTATGATGTGACAAAGCTGTCTATCTATACGCTTGATATAGGGCTTGCCGGAATAGAGGTATATGATCTGCTGCGTGATGAGTATGATATCCAGATAGAGTTTGGAGATATCTGTAATATACTTGCGTATATATCAATCGGTGACAGAATACAGGATATAGAGAGGCTTGTAGGTGCGCTGGAGGATATCAAGCGCCTTTACAGCAAGGACAAGACAGGACTTTTGTCGGGAGAGTACATAAATCCAAAGGTGGCGGTATCGCCGCAGGAGGCGTTTTATTCGCAGAAGAAATCAGTGCGCATTATGGACGCGGTAGGCGCTGTAAGTGGTGAGTTTGTCATGTGTTATCCACCGGGAATCCCGATTCTTGCACCGGGAGAGCTTATCACAAAAGAGATTGCGCAATACATTGTCTACGCAAAGGAAAAGGGCTGTTCAATGCAGGGAACAGAGGATCCTGCGGTAGAATATCTTAAGGTATTGGAGCAGTAAACAGGAGGAAAAGCTATGCAAATGTGGTTTTCACAATATCATACTGTCAATGTCAAGCTGGATGTAAGGATACAGGAGCAGCTTTTTTCAGGACAGAGTGATTATCAGAAAATAGATGTGTTTAAATCATATGAGTTTGGCAAAATGGTCGCGCTGGATGGCGAGATTGTTTTTTCGGACACAGATGAGTTTATATATGATGAGATGGTCACACATGTGCCGATGGCGGTTCACCCGAATGCAAAAAGGATACTTATAATAGGTGGCGGTGACGGCGGCGTGGCAAAGGAGCTCATCAAATATCCGTCTGTCGAGCATATTGATGTGGTTGAGACAGACAAGATGTTTGTCGATGTATGCAGGCGGTTTTTCCCCGAGGTAGCATGTGGACTTGAGGATGAAAGAATTTCCATGTTTTATGATGATGGTCTGCGATTCTTACGCAGAAAGCATGATGAATATGATCTGATAATCAACGATTCCACAGACCCGCTCGGACATACGGAGGGACTTTTCACAAAAGAGTTTTACGGAAGCTGTTATAAGGCGCTAAAGGATGATGGAATCATGGTTTACCAGCACGGCAGTCCTTTTTATGATGAGGATGAGCTTGAGTGCCGGAAAATGCACAGAAAGGTGTATAAATCATTTCCTATAAGCAGGGTATATCAGGCACATATTCCAACCTGTCCGTCAGGCTACTGGCTGTTTGGGTTTGCATCGAAGAAATATCATCCGCTTTATGATCTGGATGCAAAAAGATGGGATGCACTGGGGCTTAAAACCTGGTATTATACAACACATTTACACAGAGGAGCCTTCATGCTTCCGAAATATGTGGAGGATTTACTCGAGGAAGAGGAAACAAGGTAAAACAAATTAGAAAAACTATATCATAACCAAAGCGAATCAGGAGGACAAAAATGAGCAGATTACTTATTATCGGATGTGGTGGAGTTGCGCAGGTGGCAATCAGAAAATGCTGCCAGAACAGCGAGGTATTTACCGAGATTATGATTGCAAGCAGAACAAAGTCAAAATGTGATGACTTAAAGGCAAAGCTTGAGGGAAAGACAAGCACAAAAATTGAGACTGCAAAGGTTGATGCCGACAATGTGGAGGAATTAAAAGAGCTGATTAATGCATACAAGCCGGATGCGGTTTTAAATGTTGCGCTTCCGTATCAGGATCTTACAATCATGGATGCATGCCTTGCGTGCGGTGTTGACTACATCGATACTGCCAACTATGAGTGTGAGGATACTGAGGATCCAAAGTGGAGAGCAATCTACGAAAAGCGCTGCAAGGAGCTTGGATTTACGGCATATTTTGATTATTCATGGCAGTGGGCATATCAGGAGAAATTTAAGGAGGCAGGGCTTACAGCTATTCTTGGAAGCGGATTTGACCCGGGTGTGACCTCTGTTTATTCTGCATATGCGCTTAAGCATTATTTTGATGAAATACATACTATAGATATTCTCGATTGCAATGGCGGTGACCACGGATACCCGTTTGCGACAAACTTTAATCCTGAGATAAATCTGCGTGAGGTTTCTGCGAACGGCTCATACTGGACAGACGGTCACTGGGTAGAGACAAAGCCTATGGAGTGGAGAGCGCAGTACAATTTTGATCAGGTCGGAGAAAAGGATATGTATCTGCTTCACCACGAGGAGATTGAGTCACTGGCGAAAAACATTCCGGGAATAAAGAGAATCAGATTCTTCATGACCTTTGGACAGAGCTATCTCACACACATGAAGTGTCTTGAGAATGTCGGCATGCTAAGAACAGACCCGATCATGGTGGACGGAAAGGAAATAGTGCCAATACAGGTGCTTAAGGAGCTGCTTCCTGACCCTGCATCCCTGGGACCTCGTACAGTCGGAAAGACAAATATCGGATGTATTTTTACAGGTGTCAAGGACGGAAAGGAAAAGTCAATCTACATCTACAATGTATGTGACCATCAGGAGTGCTACAAGGAGGTTGAGTCGCAGGCGATTTCTTATACCACAGGTGTGCCGGCAATGATTGGTGCCATGATGGTGGTAAAGGGACTCTGGAAGAAGCCGGGAGTGTTCAACCTTGAGGAGATGGATCCGGATCCATACATGGAGGCTCTTAATAAGTTCGGACTGCCTTGGCAGGTAGTGGAGAATCCGGTTCCTGTGGATTGCTACAAGACTGAGGATGAGTCAGTACATATGGATTAGTCCGGAGGCCGGTATGAAGATAAATGAATTAAGAACTCCCTGTTATGTGATAGACGAGGGAAAATTAACTGAAAATCTTTTGATATTAAACGGTGTCATGCAAAGGACAGGTGCAAGGATTCTTCTGGCACAGAAGGCATTCAGCGCATTTTATGAATATCCTCTTATCGGCAGATATCTAAGCGGGACAACTGCAAGCGGGCTTTTTGAGGCCCGCCTTGCACATGAAGAAATGGGAAAGGAAAACCATGTATTCTGTCCCGCTTTTTTGCCGCAGGAGATGGATGAGCTGATAGAAATATGTGACCATATTGTATTTAATTCCGTATCGCAGTATCTGCTTCACAGGGATAAAATAGAAAAGGCTGATAAAAAAATAAGTGTCGGGCTCAGAATAAACCCTGAGTGCTCCACACAGGAGGGACATGAGATATATGACCCATGTGCGCCGGGCTCAAGGCTTGGGATAACGAGAGAGGCACTCGATAAGGCCATTAAAAACGGGCTTGATTTATCACGTATAGAGGGCTTTCATTTTCACACGCTCTGTGAACAGGATTCGGATGCGCTCGAAACGACTCTTGCAGCTCTCGAGGAGAAATTCGGAGATTTGCTGTATGGACTTAAGTGGCTCAATATGGGAGGCGGACACCACATCACAAGGGCTGACTATGACATTGAGAGGCTTGAAAAATGCATTATGCATATGCGTGACAAATACGATCTGGAAATCTATCTGGAGCCGGGAGAGGCGGTTGCGCTTGATGCAGGATATCTGGAAACAACGGTGCTTGATATAGTTGAAAACAATGGCATAAAGATACTCATTCTGGATACCTCCGCAGCCTGCCATATGCCGGACGTGCTTGAGATGCCGTACCGTCCGCCGCTCATGGACAGTGGCGAGCCGGGTGAGAAGAAGTATACCTACAGACTGTCATCATGTACCTGTCTGGCAGGTGATGTGATAGGGGATTATTCATTTGACAGAGAGATAAAAACCGGTGACAGGCTGTGCTTTTGCGATATGGCAATCTACTCGATGGTCAAAAATAATACCTTTAACGGCATGCCGCTTCCGGACATTGCCGTAATGGATGAGAATAAGGATTGTAAGGTTATCAGGAGATTCGAATATGAAGATTTTAAATGCAGGCTGTCCTAGAGCAGACGGCTTCTATATGCCGGCAGAGTATGCTCCCCACAAGGGTACCATCATCATCTGGCCAAAGCGCCCGGGCTCATGGATTTACGGTGCCAGGCGGGCAAGAGAGGCTTTTGCGGAGGTGATATGTGCAATAGCAGAGTCTGAGCAGGCATATGTGCTCGCTGAGGCAGATGTGATAGATAATGCAAGGTCTGTCGTGGAAGCTGTCAGAAAGCAAAAAAATTATCAGGAAAATTTCCCGGTGAAATATATACAAATGGAGTCAGACGATGCCTGGGCCAGAGATGTGGGACCGACCTTTGTGAAAAATGAGGATGGTGCTGTCAGAGGAATCGACTGGTGCTTTAATGCCTGGGGCGGCAAGGTGGACGGACTGTACGCAGACTGGACAAAGGATGACAGAGTAGCGGCTTTATTTTGCAACGAAGCCGGATATGACATATATAATGCGCATCCGTTTGTCCTCGAGGGTGGAGCCATCCATACAGACGGAGAGAAAACTGTGATAGTGACTGAAAGCTGTCTGCTAAGCAGGGGCAGAAATCCGGAATTATCGAAGTCTGAAATTGAACAGAAATTAAAGGATTATCTCGGAGCCGAAAAAATCATCTGGATTCCTTATGGAATATACAACGATGAAACCAACGAGCATGTCGACAACGTATGTGCATTTACAAGCCCGGGGCATGTGGTGCTTGCGTGGACTGATGACATGGATGACCCACAGTATCAGATGTCATCAGCGGACCTTGAAATATTGGAAAATGAAACTGATGCGAGGGGTAGAAAAATTGAGGTTCACAAGGTTTACATTCCAAAGAAGCCGGTGTGCATCACAGAATATGAGCTTTCGGGCTTCACCTTTGAGGAGGGTGAGGATGAGCGCGAGGCAGGAGAACGCTTAGCGGCAAGCTATGTGAATTTTTACATCACAAACGGCGGTGTGCTCATTCCTCAGTTTGGTGATGTGATGGATGAGCCTGCGCTTAAGGCAATAGGGAGCTTTTTTGAGGGAAGAAAAGTGTATCCGATATATGCGCGTGACATAATTGTCGGCGGGGGAAATATACACTGTATCACACAGCAGATACCACAGTAATTTAATTGGTTGTAATCGGTTCCGGTCTCACAGAGGCTTGGGAAAAGCTCATTGTGAGACGACAGGATGAGAAAGGTGAATAGTATGAGAGAGGTTACAATTGCTGCAATCCAGATGAGCTGCAGCCGTGACGTAAAAGAAAATATTGAAAAAGCAGCAAAGCTTATAAGGGCTGCGGCAGAGGCAGGAGCGCAGATAATACTTCCTTCGGAGCTTTTTGAGAGACAGTATTTCTGTCAGGAGAGGCGCTACGATTATTATGACTATGCAAAGCCGCTTTCTGAAAATGATGCGGTGCAGAGCATGAAGGCACTTGCAAAGGAGCTTGAAGTAGTGATTCCCGTGAGCTTTTATGAGGCGGGAGAGGGCAGACAGCTTTTCAATTCAGTGGCGGTGATAGATGCCGATGGAGAAGTGCTTGGAATATACCGAAAGACACATATCCCGGACGATCATTATTATCAGGAGAAGTTTTACTTCACACCGGGAAATACAGGCTTTAAAGCTTTTAAGACAAGATATGCAACAATTGGAGTCGGTATATGCTGGGATCAGTGGTTCCCGGAAACGGCAAGAGGCATGGCTTTAAAGGGCGCGGAGATACTTTTTTACCCTACAGCCATAGGCAGCGAGCCGATACTGGAATGTGACAGCATGCCGCACTGGAGACGGTGCATGACCGGACATGCAGCCTGCAATCTGATGCCGGTTGTGGCGGCAAACAGGATAGGCACAGAGGAGGTTGTACCGTGTGCGGAAAACGGAAACCAGAGCTCTGCGCTGACATTTTATGGTTCTTCGTTTATCACAGATGCGACCGGAGAGGTTGTTGAGCAGATGGACAGAGTATCGGAGGGCTTCATACTCCACAGTTTTGATTTGGATGAGCTGGAGAGTGAGAGAAAGAGCTGGGGACTGTTCAGAGACAGGCGTCCCGAGATGTATGGGGAGAATTAGCTTAGATTACCCTAATGATTGCAAATTAATTTAAAGTTAATTTAAAACACAGGATACAGCAAAGGCGCTATATCCTGTGTTGTTTTACCGGCGGCAGCTTTTACGATTCTGTAACCCTGTGACCGGTTTAGTAGCTTGTTTCTGTATGTTCTTTTGGAAATATACATATTATTGTTTCAACAGCACTTTGATGTCTTCCTCCGGTGTGGTAATAGGTGCAATCCCATAGTTTTCTACCAGAAAGTTCAGGATGTTAGGAGAAAGGAACGCCGGTAGAGAAGGACCGAGACGGATATTTTTTATACCAAGATGTAACAGTGTTAAGAGGATGCAGACTGCTTTCTGTTCATACCAGGAGAGTACAAAGGAAAGCGGAAGCTCGTTTACTGAACATCCAAATGCATCCGCAAGTGCTATTGCAACCTGTATCGCGCCATAAGCGTCATTACACTGTCCCATATCCATCAGTCGCGGAAGACCACCAATTTCTCCGAGATTTAGATCGTTGAAACGAAATTTTCCACATGCCAGAGTCAGGACGATACTGTCAGAAGGCGTCTGTTTTACAAATTCTGTATAGTAATTTCTGCCCGGTTTGGCACCATCACAGCCGGCAACCAGGAAGAAATGACGGATAGCTCCTGATTTTACGGCCTCTATTACAGTATCCGCATGGGATAGGATTGCTGAATGACCAAAACCGGTTGTTACCTGTGTGCCGCCATTTATGCCTGTGAAGGTCTGATTCTCCTTGTAACCACCGAGCTCAAGTGCTTTTTCAATAACAGGAGTGAAATCTTTCTGTTCATCGATATGAACAGTACCCGGGAAGGCAACCACTTCTGTTGTGAACACTCTGTCGATGTAGCTGCTTTTTGGAGGCATCAGACAATTTGTGGTGTAGAGAATAGGAGCAGGAATATGATCGAATTCTTTTTGCTGATTCTGCCATGCTGTTCCGAAATTTCCCTTCAAGTGAGGGAATTTCTTTAAGAGTGGATATGCATGGGCAGGGAGCATTTCACCATGAGTGTAGATATTGATTCCCTTTCCGTTTGTCTGTTCAAGCAAAAGCTGCAGGTCCTTTAAATCGTGTCCGGTTACTACGATAAAAGGTCCCTTTTCCACCGTAAGCGTAACATCTGTTGGCTTCGGTGTTCCATAGGTTTGTGTATTTGCCTTGTCTAGAAGTGCCATGCACTTTAGATTGATTTCACCTACCTTGAGAACTGTTGGAAGCAGTTCATCCATACTTTCTGCGTAACCAATCTTGAACAAGGCTTCGCAGAAAAACTGATTTACCTCGGGATCTTCAAAATTCAGGACATATGCATGATAGGCATATGCAGCCATTCCGCGAATACCAAAGAGAATAAGTGACTTCAGGGAACGGATATCTTCATCAGCATTCCATAGCTGTTGCATATCATATTCGTCAGTTCGTCCACAAGGAGACTGACATTTATTACAGTCGCCAACCAGAGAGGCTTTTTCTGCTCTGACCTTTTGTATCATATCTTCAATTGCTGCATTATCAAAGCTTACATTTGTAATTGTGGTAAATAAGCCCTCGATAATGGTCTGCCATGTCTTTTTTGAAACAGCTGATGTGTCATCGACAGCTCTCGCCAGACCAATCAGTGCGCCTGTCAATTCATCCTGTAACTGTGCAGTATCTGCCTTTTTTCCGCAGACACCTGTATTTCTGGTACAGCCGGTGCATCCGGCCGTTTGTTCACATTGAAAACAAAACATATTTTTTTCCTCCATCAGTAGTTTTTTATGTTTCTGACAGAATAATAGCGTTATAAAAACAACTTGTATGTTTGATTTCCAACATAAAGAATACTTTTGAAAAAAATTTGTCTATTTTAATCAAGCAATTCAATCAATTTATCAAGAAATGCCTCTTCCCCAAAAGTATTAAGCTTGAAAAAAACAGCCTGGCTTCCACCTGCCGTAATTGCGGAAAGGTGAACAGGCTCCTCGCCATTTTGAAAAAGTGTAACATTGAGACTTACCCTGTTACCACCGGTATAGCTGTAGCGTTCAAATACCCTGACGCTGCAACGCGCATCCCCGCTTCGAAAGTCACTGGAATCCTCCAGAGATGCTGACACACTGCCATTTATTATTCCGTCTTCAATCGTGGAAAGTAACTGGTCAAAATCCTTATTGATAACTCTTTCTATTTTTGCCATATACAAGCCCTCCTCTTTCATCATATATCATAATTGTGATAGGTTTTCTTAATCATAAGTATATCACATGGAAAATAAGTATGCACGAAAATAGTTCACCTACACCTATAGCCTGCATCTACAGCTTAAGCTGCCTTAATCCCTTAACAATAATAAACATAGTCACAAATTCAGCTGCCGGAAAAGCAAGCCACACACCTGTCATGCCAAAGGCGGCTGAAAGTGCGAATGCGAAAATGCTTATAGCGATAAAACCACGCATGATAGAGGCCACGAACGCATATTTTACGGACTCAACGGCACTTAGGACAGCAGAACCTACTATATTGATTCCGGCAAAAATAAAGCCTGTAAAGTAAAGGCGCAGTCCGCTCTCGGCATACGAAGCAAGTCTGGCATCGTGCTCGCTGTTGAAAACAGATGTCACAAAAGGTGCAAAGGTGCATATGAACAAAATGAGCAGTGCAGCAATTAAGAGAGATGAAACGACAGCCATCCTGAGTATCGAATCTACATTTTTTCTAAGTCCTCTGCCGTAATAGTCGCTGATAAGAGGCTGTGAACCCTGTGCTATTCCGTTGAACAAAGCTACAGCGACCAGTGACGTATTGGCAACCACACCGTATGCTGCCACGCCGATATTTCCTGCAAGCCTCAGGATAATCATATTGAAGACAATAGTTATGACACCTGATGATATCTCAGCGACAAAGGAAGAAACACCAACCTGGCAGGAGTAAAAGAGTCTCTTGACAGATGGAACCGTCGGCTTAAGCTTTACGGAGCATTTGTCTGAGCAGAAATGAATACAGCATATCAGGATGCCTATAATCGGTGAAATAGCGGTAGCTAAAGCGGCTCCCTCCATACCAAGTCCAAGCGGGAACATGAGTATGTAATCAAAAACAATATTAAAAAGGCTGCTGAAAAGTGTGGCGCACATGGCAATGGATGGTGCGCCATCATTTCTTACGAAAGCGTTGCACACATAGTTGCACATGAAAAACGGCGTAAAAAGCATGAAAATACGTGTATAGTTTTTACCGGTATTTATAATTGCCGAATCTCCGCCGAGCAGCCCTACGAGTCTGTCCGGGATGAAAATACCAATCAATATGAATATAACGCTTATTATAATACACCACAGCAGGGCATGAAAAAAGTAGCTCTCGCCGGATGTATCGCCCTTATTTTTCTCTACGACATATCTGATGGCGGAGCCGACTCCGATCATTGCGCCTATGGCAAAAATCAAATTGTATACAGGCAGCACCAGATTGAGCGCGGTGATACCGTTTGAGCCGACCGCCTTTGAGATAAAGAAGGTGTCGGCAAGTATATATAATGACATACCCACCATGCCGAGTATGTTTTGTGAGACATATTTTACAAATAATTTTTTCATAATAGCTATATTGTAAATGCATCTATCGTTTAAATCAATGATAATTTTTTTGATTAGCCCGGAAGTAAAAGTTCAAAATAAGACATTTTGACTATTGAAATAAATTTCTTAGTACATTATAATGAACATGTTGAAAAAAATTGGGATTACTAAAGGAGGATAATTATGGAAAACAATAAGCTTTCAACAGGTTTAAACGTATGGTTATGGATTATTTTTGTGCTGAATATTCTGGCAACAATTGGCGGAATCGTCGTTGCGCTGGGTGCTTCAGTCGTAGCAGCAAGTTTAGGATTAGGTGCGATATATGTCGTACTGTGTTTCATTAGCGTCATATTACAGGTTGTCATAACTGTTTCTATCGGTATTCTGCTTTTCGCACACAAAAAGATTGGTTTGGTGCTTATTATTGCACTTGCAGCTCTGGGATTCATTGTAAGTATAGTTACATATGCCATTGCAGCACAGCTTAGTGCTGGTAATATTGTCAAAGCAATTATTTCAGCTATTCTTATGCCGGGTATTACATATTTATTGGCAAAGAACGACATTGCAAATGGCACAATAGCTTAGAGCAATAAAAAATAAGATGAAAATTAAATAATGTTTTATTAATCCGCTATACGATAGGTGAGGTATAGCGGATTTTTTTCTCTGAAAAAGGAACTTGAAAAGTTATGAAAAATGGAGAAATATTTGAAAAATACCGGATTATATGATATATTTTGTTGCATAAAAACAGGTTGCTTATACATGGTTATATACATTGATGAAGAGGAAAATCTATGAACGATAAAAGAAAGATAATAGCAATATTTATAATTGTTGCAATAGTAGCTGCACTGGCTGCAGTTGCCACATTTTTTGTGATTAAATCAGCAAAAAACGAGGCTAAAGGCTCGTCACAGATGACGGAAACAGCCACAGAGGATAGTTCAGACAAGGACGACCCGCAGCATACGGGAGACAATGCAGGCTCAATGAATGCGACATCTGATGATGGAGCTTCTGCGGATGAGACACAGATACTGTCTGCAAGCTCTGTTGCGGAAAACAGTAAGCTGACCTTCGGAATTGATGTATCTAAATATCAGGGCACCATAAAGTGGGACAAGGTTGCCGCAGGCGGAATTGATTTTGCGATGATACGTGTGGGCTACAGAACGCAGAAAACAGGCGAGATGTGTGTTGATACAAATGCAAGATACAACATGCAGGAGGCGCAGAAAAATGGCATAAAGGTCGGAGTATATTTCTTTTCATCAGCAGTAAATGAAACAGAAGCCATTGAGGAGGCAGACTGGGTAGCAGACTACATCTCAAAATATCAGATTACATATCCGGTGGCATTTGACTGCGAGGGCTTCACAGACTCAGCCAGCAGACAGTATGGCATGTCATCAGAGGCACGCACCAAAGTAGCTGAGGCATTTTTGCAGGAAATATATAATAAAGGATATACACCTATGTTTTACGCTGCAATGAATGAGTTGTCGGAAAACAGCCAGTGGGATACTAAAACTCTTGAGAGCAGGTACAAAATCTGGGTGTCACAATATCCGGACACGGCTTATCCGGAAACACCACAGTCATCTTATGAGGGCACACATGCTATGTGGCAGTATACCAATAAGGGAAAGGTGTCAGGGATTGATAAGCCGGTAGATTTGAATGTGGCATACTTTGGGTTTGATGAAACAGAGTCTGCAAAAAATGGGGATGCGGCTGACAATGCAGCAGCTGATCCGGAAGCAAATATGAAGTTTTCGGATGTAAATGAGACAGTAACTGCCAAGGAAAGCGTCAATCTGAGGGATATTCCTAGTCAGGGCAATGACAGCACAATTAAGGCAACGCTCAATAACGGGGATACGGCAGCAAGAACAGGCGTCAGTGACAGTGGATGGTCACGTATCGAATATAATGGACAGACATACTATGCCATTTCAAGCTACCTCACAACAGATATGAACTATGTAGTTCCCGGGCAGGACGGAAGTGGCAGCGGAGACGGACTGAAGACAAAATTCAAGGATTGTAATGATACTGTCACTGCAAAGATAGAGGTGAATCTGCGTGCACTTCCAAGTGTCACAAATCCGGATGCTACAGTCATCGCAACCATAAAAAATGGGGAAACAGTCACCAGAACCGGAATCAATGAGGAGTTTGGCTGGTCACGCGTGGAATATAATGGACAGACACTTTACTGTGTGACAAGCTATCTGAGTGTGCAGTGATTTTAAGTATATAAAAGCGATAAATTGGGCTTTAAAGCCTATTGACTGTCTATTTTTTACCCTGTATCATTATTTTATGATTCAGTTGGATGTATTTCAGTAGTAAATAATTAAACAGAGGTAAAAAAATGATTACAAAAAAAGGGAAAAAGTGTCTTGCATTTATACTTGCGGCGACGCTTACATTAGAACCACTTGCAACGCAGGTCATATTTGCAGCAGATGTGGCTTATGAGTCTGTTGACAGCGGCAGTGCATTATTGACAGATGAGTCACAGAAGGTGACAGTACAGCTTCAGAATGGAACAGCAGTTATTCCGCAGGGTGCAGATATTGAGACTGCTAAAGCGGCAATAGCAAAAGCGCTTGTTGTAAACGCAGACGAAGTTGATGTAAAAAACCTTGATTGGGAGTACGAGTGCGAGGGCAAGGATAAGACTAAATTACAGAAAAATACAGCATTCGGAAGCTTAGAGGGCTTTACGAGCACAACAACGAAAAAAATACTTTGGAATACTGTAACAACAGAATATAATCATCCGGCATTTTTAGAAAACGGTGAAGGAGATTTCAAATTCAGACTTAAGGGAAGCGATGAGGTTGTTACACTCCACAGAGCTTACAAGTATGAATCATCATTTGTTTTAAAGGATGCTCCGTATGAAGTGAGCATGGCTTTTAACGCGGATCAGTCATATGATTTTGATGCCACAGCAAGAGCAATTTACGATGCTGTGATAGCAGAGACAAATCCGGCAGGGCTTACATATGATGATGTTTCAATGGAGTACAATGCGGGAACAGATATAATCCCAAACTGGCAGCCACTCAATTCTACAAACTGGACTGCAGCATTTAAAAAATTTGGTCCCGGAGAGTGGACTATCCGCATAAAGTGGGATGGAAATAAGAACTATAAAGGTACACAGACACAGGTAAATGTGACTACAGCCGATAACCGTATAGCAACGGCCGTTGTATGCAGAGAGGGAGTATCTTTTTCATACAATATGGACACTGCAGTTATGAAACAGTCAATATTTGATCAGGTAATTGATTGGGACAACAGTACGTTGCCTGCAAAGGATTCGTTAAGTGCTGATGATTTTACAATGGAATACTATGGTGTTGATGATGTGGCTGGAGTTGAGGGAGTCACAAAACAGTGGGCTCCGATAGAGGGCGGAAAGGTCAATTTGCTTAATTATCTGCAGATGGGAGCAGGAGAGCAGCAAATCCGTATTACATATAAAGGTAATGCCGAGTATCGTCCATCAGCATCAGCAGAGAGTAATGTAACCATTAATAAAGCAAAGGTAAAGGTTAAAGTAAAGTCAGCAAACATTTACGCCGGAGATGCGATGCCACAGGATTTTGTTACAACAAACCCTTCAGACAGATTTGATGTATACACAATCTATGCAGGGCTTACAAGTAATGTAAATGCAGGTATTTATCTTGAGATGCCTGAGAAGTATACAAACAGCACAGTACTTAAGCTGATAGATCCTGTTGTTTCAAAGATATATGGAAAGTCCTTTACACAGATGATGCAGGATGGTATGACTGTCGGAGAGCTTAGAAAGCTTTTCAGCACACAGGAACTGCTTGACACGTTGAAGAAGCTTCATATAGATACGGGTACAGTTGGACAGATTCTTGAGATAATAAATAAGCTTCCTTCTGTTGCAGACACAGTGAGAGTGTCATTTGGTACTCCAAACCGTGCCGGTCTTTATACGGTGACAGCGGTTACCGATAACAAGAATTATGAGACAGGTGTTGGAGTTGGTGCTTTACTTGTCAAGATGCATTCAAAAGGAACTAAGCTTAGTTGGAATCAGAGCTTTACAAATGGGAAGCTTAAAGCCTCAGATGTAGCATCCTTTGATTTTGGAGCAACGCTATCATATGATGGTGATGTCTCAATCAGCCAGAGCAATGTGCATTATCTATACAGTGGCTTTACAAGCAAGTGGAAGCCATATTCAAGCACAAAGGCTCCTACAGAGCCGGGCAGATATGTAGTCACAGTAGTTACAATTGGTGGCAATTATCAGGCAGCTCCTATTACTAGAAGCTTTCAGATCGTAAAATAACTAAAATCCGCTATACTTTAAAACAAAGTATAGCGGATTTTTTTGATAAATTTATGGAATCTATTTTTCAAGAATACCTGGAAAGGAGCATTAAAACTTATCTTCGTGGCGACAGCGGATTCTCTTCCCAAAACTTTATGAAACCTGTGAGAGTAATGGCTGTTTCCTATTGACATTTCAGTTTATCGGGAGTAAACTATAATTAGTTTATTAGCGATAAACTGGAAGGAGAAATCTTTATGGCTGAGATGAAGATGGGCGTAGTGGAATCCCACTTTGCCGATATTATTTGGGCGAATGAGCCTTTGCACTCCAGAGAATTGGTAAAGCTCTGTGAAAAAGAACTGAACTGGAATCGCTCCACCACCTATACGATATTACGCAAGCTTTGTGAGCGTGGTATCTTCCAGAATAATGGTGGCATCGTTTCCTCTGTTCTGTCTAAAAATGATTTCTATGCCGTTCAGAGCGAGCAGTTCGTTGACGAAACCTTTGAAGGTTCCCTTCCTGCTTTCATTGCGGCTTTTACACAAAGGAAGGGTATTTCTCAACAGGAAGCTGCGGAGATTCGACGCATGATTGATGCAGCCGCCGGAAAGGAGTAATCTATGAGTTCATTCTTTTTGAAAATTGTAAATATGAGTATCGCCGCATCTTGGCTGATCCTTGCGGTCGTACTTTTGCGTGTGGTTTTGAAAAAGGCACCTAAGTGGATCAATGTCCTACTGTGGGGTATCGTAGCTTTTCGATTGATTTGCCCATTCAGTTTTGAAAGCGCATTGAGCTTGATTCCAAGTGCCGAGACCATCAGTCCTGAAATCATGATGGACTGGACACCAGAAATCTCCACAGGCGTAAGCTCTATCGACAAGGTAGTGAATCCAATTATTACGGACACCTTTGCTCCAGAGCCAATTGCAAGCGCAAATCCACTTCAGCTTTTGATTCCTGTGCTGGCAATCGTATGGGCAATAGGCATCATAGCCATGCTCGTTTATGCTGCCGTCAGCTATTTCCGCTTGCAAAAGAAAGTCGGTGCATCCCTTTCTGTGCGGGACAACATTTGGATTTGTGACGATATACAAACACCTTTTATTCTTGGTTTCTTCAAACCGAGCATCTACATTCCCTCCGGGACAGATGAAGCACAGTTGCCCTATATTATTGCCCATGAGAATGCTCATCTGAAACGCTGTGACCATTGGTGGAAACCGTTGGGGTATTTAGTGTTGGCAATCCATTGGTTCAATCCTCTTGTATGGATTGCGTATATTTTACTTTGCCGAGATATTGAACTTGCCTGCGATGAAAAAGTTATTCGTGGACTGAATCAAAACGAGTCTATTTCTTATTCAGAAGCTCTGCTTTCTTGTAGCGTGAATAGAAGAACAGTTATGGTTTGTCCACTTGCCTTTGGAGAGGTTGGCGTCAAAGAAAGGGTGAAAAATGTGCTGAATTACAAGAAACCTGCATTTTGGATTGTTGCTATTGCTGTGGTTTCAAGTATTGTTCTTGGGGTATGTTTCCTGACAAATCCGAGTTCATTCCCAGTGAAACTTGATTCTGTTCAAATTTCCAAAGCAAGCACCATGGACTTTAGAACAAATATCGGACCGACCACATTCCAATTATCCGCAGCGGAAATTGACGAGTTGAGCAGTCGTATTAAAAACTTAAAGATTGGTCACAAAGACCAATCTTTGCAAGGTCATACACCTTTCTATTCCCTTCATGTGGATACCAAGGAAAACGACAGAATCACATTCAGCGGTTTTGATTCCAACGGAAATCAAGCAGCAATTCTGTATGAGAATGTGTATTACCGAATAACTGACTCTGACTTTATCAGCTATTTACAACGCATCTGTGCTGGGGAAACCAGAACAGAATCGATTAACGAAACCAATGTTGATACAGCAATCCATAATGCAATCATGGAACATAACAGCGATAGATACTACAAAGGTGTTTTTGCCTGCGAAAGCCATACTGTATTGGCTACAGAAGCCGGTGGGGCTGCAAACTCTGAGGAGAATGAGACATTGACCGTATATGTTCTCACTCTTTATGAGGAATATAATTTGTCCGAAGAAGGGATTGAAAGTGTCGGTGGAGGTTGTGGTCCTGTTGCCCTAACTTTCAATGTGACAGAGAATGGATATGAACTATCTGAATATTGGGAGCCGGGAGATGGCAGCCAATACTCTGATGATATTCGTAAAAAGTTCCCGGAGGATATATTAGATGAAGTCTGGAATCCTCAGGATTATGTGGATGCAATGACAGCAGAAAATGAACAAAAGGCACTCGAATTTTCGGCACAAAAGTGAGATTTCAAAGATTGATAATGAACGCAGTGTTTTAGGGAATAAAGTCAAAAAAATAAAATGTTATTAATCTAAAATCATGCATAAAGTAGAAATAGTGTAAAAATGTCATGGATATAATGATAGAATTGTTTGAAATAGTGCGTTAAAATACAAAATAACGAAATACGTAAGTAAAGGGGCATTTTATGGAATATTCAGCAATTTTTCATGATATGGATAAAAGATTCTGCTATGCGATAGATAAGGATTTGTTTGTGATACGCGTGCAGGTAAAAAAGGATGATATGAAGGAGGTAATCCTTCACTATGAGGACAAGTATATACCAATCGAGCGCAAGGATACGCGAATGACACTTCCTATGAAGAAGGTAGCCACCTCGCAGTTTCACGATTATTATGAGGCGCAGCTTCAGATGCATCTGATATGTCTGAGATACTTTTTTGAATTTACGGACATGCAGGGTGAAAAGGTATATTACGGCAATTATGAGTTCGATAAGGAGTGCATCACAAACAGGGATAGAATGTTTGACTGCCCGCAGAATCTCAGAGAGGAAGAGATGTTTGAGGTGCCACAGTGGGCAGCCAACAAGGTAGTGTATCAGATTTTTCCGTCGCGCTTTGCCACAACACAGCCGGTGGACAAAGAGCTGTGGTATAAGGCGCCGATTACGCCTATGGATGATTTGCATGGCAATCTCAGGGGAATCATAGAGCATCTGGATTATATTAAAGATCTGGGAATCGATGTGGTGTATCTGACACCAATCTTTAAATCAAATTCATGCCATAAGTATGATACTATTGATTATTATCAGGTTGACCCATCATTTGGAACAACAGAGGACTTAAAGGAGCTCGTACAAAAATCCCACGAGCGTGGCATGAAGGTAGTGCTGGATGCGGTATACAACCACTCAGGAAGAGAATTTTTCGCATTTCAGGATATACTTGAAAAGGGCGAAAAGTCAAAATATCTCGACTGGTATTTTATCGACGAGCTGCCGCCTAGGGGTGAATGGGGAGAAATTCCAAACTTCAAATGCTTCGGCTATTACGGTGGAATGCCAAAGCTTAATTTGAAAAATCCTGAGGTTGAAAAATACATCACGGATGTTGCCTGCTACTGGATTAAGGAATGTGATATTGACGGATGGAGACTGGATGTAGGAGATGAAATCAGTCATTTCTTCTGGAAGAATTTCAGAAAAGCAATCAAGGCAGTAAAGAAGGATATGCTGATAATTGGTGAGATATGGCACTACGCAGGAGACTTCCTCGAGGGAGATGAGTGGGATACTGTCATGAATTATCCATTCTACCTGAATCTGATAGACCTGCTTGCAGACGAAAAGATTAATGTCAGCCAGTTTGTACAGAATCTGGGATATCTGAAGGGGCGCTTAAACAAAAAGTGCTATCCGCTGATGTGGAACCTGATTGACAGCCACGATACAGCAAGATTTTTACATCTGTGCCATGATAATAAGAAAAAGCAGCATCTCGCAGCAGCCTTTCAGCTGCTACTGCCCGGAATGCCTATGGTCTACTATGGTGATGAGTATGCAATGCCGGGAGCAAATGATCCGGACTGCAGACGAGGCATGTACTGGGATGAGGAATACCAGGACAAGGAGATGTATAATTGGTATAAGAAGCTCATGCAGATTAGAAAAGCACATGCATGCATCGTAGAGGGCGAAATGATTGAGACAATCACAAATGACGATGATGATACGATTGTTATGATCAGAAAAAACGGCGAAGAGACAATCGCAATGCTTTTCAATTGCGGCAGCAGTGTAAAGGAATTTAATGAGTATGCCGAGAAATATAATCTGCTGACAGATAGCGCATTTGACGGAAAAGTAGACGGGCTTGATGCTGCCGTAATTGTGCTTTAAAAATTATATGGACAGGAAATTGCAGGCAGCTGCTTTTTCCTGTTTTTTTGCATAAAATCAATTCTGTTGAGGTAAAATTGAGATTGACATTGTATTGTATGAGTATAAAATACAAGGAATCAGGTGATGTACAATGAAAAGGCATAAAATATGTAAAATTATTTTGGCTATACTGGCAGTTTTTTTATGTGTGGCTTTTTATGAGTTAATCGGAATATGCATAACATATAAAAAACAGCCGGCGGTGTCTGATGCTACTATAAAGGAAACACAAAATATTATGAGTGTGGCGGGGAGAGAGAATACGGAAAGAGCAGTAATCATTGAAAAAAATTCGCAGGCTCTTTTAGAAAGAGTGAGATTAATCCAAAATGCAAAGGATGAAATAATCCTTTCTACATTTGCATTTAAATCAGACGAAAGCGGAAAATTGATTTTAGGAGCACTGCATGGTGCGGCAGACAGAGGCGTACATGTCCGCATATTGGTAGATGGAATGGAGAGCTGGATTGATATGGAGGGTAATCCATATTTTTATGGATTATCTTCGCATGAGAATGTTGAGATTAAGCTGTATAATAAAGCAAATCCGCTTAAGCCATGGAAGACAATGGGAAGAATGCATGATAAATATCTGATTGCAGATGGTAAAATATATATTCTTGGCGGAAGAAACACATATAATTATTTTTTGGGTGATTTTCCGGGGCATAAAAATTTTGACCGGGATGTGTTAGTTGTCTGCGATGAGCCACAGAAAGATAATTCAGTCAATCAGCTTTGGAATTATTTTGAAACAATATGGGAACAGGAGGACTGTCGGTATTTTCATAACAGTAAAAAATTAGCTGACAGACAATCTGTAAAGAAAGCAGTTTTAGAGCTGCAGAAAGGGTATCAGCAGTATTTTGAAGTTAATAAGGAAAAAATTTGTGATACAGATTATGCGGATGAAACCTTTGAAACAGAAAAGATTACATTGTTATCAAACCCAATCCACACCCAAGCTAAGGAACCGGTGGTATGGTATCAGCTGGGAGAATTAATGAAAAATGCAAAGGAACGCGTAAAAATTCATACACCATATATTATTTGCAATGATATGATGTATAATACATGGGAGGAAATTGCACAGAAGGTTCCGGACTTTTCTATTATGACAAATTCTGTTGCAAATAACGGAAATCCATTTGGAGCTGCTGATTATGCCAAAAACAGAAACAGAATTTTAGAAACAGGAATTGATATCTGGGAATATGAAGGCGGTTATTCGTATCATGGAAAAAGTATTCTGATTGACGATGATCTGTCAGTAATAGGTTCATTTAATATGGACATGAGAAGTACTTATCTGGATACAGAGCTGATGCTTGTAATACGCAGTAAAGAGATTAATAAACAGCTGGAGAATGGCATGATGGAGTATGAGAGCGTGTCCAGACAGGTATTAGACGACGGAACATATTATGATCCGTATCATGTAAAGCCGATTGAATTAACAGAAAAACATAAAAGAAAGGTGTTTCTGGTACAGCATCTGCTTGGATGGGCAAGGGATTTGTTTTGATTAAAGGAGAACATAAAGCGTGTTTAAGATATTAATTGTAGAAGATGATAAGGAATTAAGTCAGTTATTCCAAAAGGTGCTTGAAAAGAGCGGATATCAGGTCAAAAGTGCGTCGGATGGAGCACAGGCACTGGAGGTATTGGACAGAGAGTATATTGATTTAATCATTTCCGATATAATGATGCCGGTTATGGATGGATATGAACTTGTGTCGGAGCTTCGTTCGGCGGGATATCAGATACCGGTGCTTATGATTACTGCAAAAAGCAGCTTTGATGATATGCGCCAGGGATTTCTTTCGGGAAGTGACGACTATATGGTAAAACCCGTAAATGTCAATGAAATGGTTTTGAGGGTAGGGGCACTGCTTCGGCGTGCACAGATACTGAACGAACACAAAATTGTGATTGGCTCAACCGAGTTTGATTATGATGCAATGACAGTTGTGACCGGTGATGAAACCCTTGTTCTGCCAAAAAAGGAATTCCTGCTTTTATACAAGCTGGCAGCTTCACCGGGCAGGACATTTACGAAGCAGCAGCTAATGGATGAGGTATGGGGATATGATACAGAGGCAGACCCACATACGATAGAGGTACATATAGGAAGAATCCGGGAGCGTTTTAAAGAAAATCCGGATTTCGAAATTGTAACAATGCGTGGTCTGGGATACAAGGTGGTGAAAAAATAATGGAGTATAAAAAGAAAAAAGAATTGCGTATCCGCTCGTGTCTGACCGGTGCAATCTGGCTGGCACTTGCATTTTCTATGCTGATATCAGCCCTGTTATTTGCGTTTTTGAATCATTTTTTGGATTTGCCCGGGAAAATACCGGGCCTTGGCTGGCTTTTGATTTTTAATACATTGATAGCAGGACTTATTACATCATTTATCAACGCAAGGCTGCTGGAGCCGATTACCAGGCTCAGTAAAGCAATGAAAGCAGTTTCCCAGGGAGATTTTGAACAGCATCTGGAAACAAACAGCCGCATAGCCGAGATTGGAGAATCCTATCAGAGCTTTAATGTCATGACAAAAGAGCTTCGTGCAACAGAGATGCTGCAAATGGATTTTGTATCCAATGTTTCCCATGAGTTCAAGACTCCAATCAATGCAATTGAAGGCTATACGATGCTGCTCCAGGGAGATGAGCTGTCACAGGAGCAGGAGGGGTATGTAGAAAAAATCCTGTTTAATACTCAAAGGCTTTCAGGTCTTGTTGGAAATATTTTATTGTTATCAAGGCTGGAAAATCAGAATATTCCAATGAAAAAAAACGAATATCGTCTGGATGAACAAATCCGTCAGGCATTTCTTTCATTGGAAGACAAATGGACTGAAAAAGGAATCGGCTTTCAGGTGGAGATGGAGGAGGTCAGATATGTTGGAAATGAAGGGCTTTTTATGCATATCTGGATGAATCTTTTGGATAATGCAATCAAGTTTAGTCCTGAAAATGGGACAATCACCATGTTTCTAAGGCATGAAAATGATTCTGTGCAGTTTATTCTGGAAGACGAGGGACCGGGAATTGCGGATGATGCAAAAGCCAGAATATTTGACAAGTTTTATCAGGTGGATGGTTCCCATAAAGCCGAGGGAAACGGCCTTGGCCTGGCACTTGTGAAAAGAATTGTAGACATCGCCGGTGGAACAATCAAAGCTGAAAACCGGGAATACGGAGGATGCAGATTTGTAGTAGAACTGCCAATAAAGAATTAAAATGAGTAGCTATTTAGAACATGATAGTTACAATAATAAAATAATAAGATAAAAGATAGGAGAATTTACATGACATTTTATCAGGAACTGCAGTTAAATCAGGCCGGCTCTAAAAGCCTGCTGAAAAATAGTAAAACAATGAAAGAAAAACTATACCATGCGTTTGTATATATGGTGAAGATAGCTGTCACAATGGTTTTTTGCTTTGCCTTTGTCACTGCCTCAAGCATTATATTGGGAAAGGATAACAGCATTGTGGGAGTAGTGGTCTTATTATGCGTTATGGTATTTCGAAACGCTGATCTGGGAATCCATACCGGACACTCTACATGGCTTTTGGCATTGTTCTTTGTAATTATGACAGTATGCCCACATCTGGCAAATCAGCTTTCACCGCTTCCGGCGCTGCTTATAAACATTGCAGCTCTTGCAGTGCTGATTTTGTTCGGATGCCATAATCCATTTATGTTTAATCAATCCACACTGGTTCTTGGCTATTTATTGTTATATGGATATGATGTGTCAGGAAAAAGCTATATGCTTCGAATAGCAGGGATGGCCGCAGGCGCTGTTCTCACATGCCTGGTATTTTACAGAAATCATAAAAACAGAGTCTTTAAAAGAAATATGAAAGCCGTAATTCAGGAGTTTGATCTTTTTTCATCACGAACGAAATGGCAGCTGTGCCAGATACTATGTGTACCGTTAGTTCTTTGTATTGCACAGCTTTGCAATATGCCGCGTGCAATGTGGGCAGGTATTGCAGCCATGTCTGCCATCCTGCCGTTTATGGAGGATATGCAGTACAGAGTCAGAAAAAGGATTGTCGGTAATATCGCCGGTGTTATATGCTTCACGGCATTATACTTCCTGCTTCCACCATCAATCTATGCGTACATAGGAATCATAGGTGGAATCGGCGTGGGATTATCGGCACAATACGGCTGGCAGGCTGTTTTTAATACATTTGGTGCTCTGGCTATAGCTGCAGAGAGCTATGGGTTAAAGGGAGCAGTCAGCCTCAGGGTGATTCAGAATGTGTTTGGAGTCGTATTTGCGTTGGTATTTTGTGCTGTATTTTATAGAATTATGTCAGTGAAAGTATCGGTGAAAGAGAAAGCTGTATAATATAAGTGGAAACGTGTAATCAGTTATAAGGAATTGTATTCTTCAGATGAAACAGCCACAAAATCCAAAGTGAAGGAAAAGGTTATAACAAATATGAGTCAGATAATATTGGCGTCGGCATCACCGCGCCGAAAGGAATTATTAGAGCAGATTGGGGCAGAGTTTGTTGTCTGTCCGGCAAAGGGAGAAGAGATAATCACGGAGGAGGAGCCGTCTGCAGTTGTCATGGAGCTATCCCGTCAAAAGGCAGAGGAGGTAGCGTCAGGTGTGCTTACATACAATGAACAGCATGCAGAGCTTGTGACACCACAGGATATTCTTGTAATCGGAGCGGATACGGTAGTGGCTTATGAGAATCAGATTCTTGGAAAGCCGAAGGACGAAGAAGATGCCAGGCGTATGCTTTCGATGCTTTCGGGAAAAACGCACAGTGTCTATACAGGGGTAACGTTTGTTTTTATTGACAAAGCCGGAAGAACCGGAGAACACTGCTTTTATGAGAAGACGGATGTCAGCATGTATGCACTGACGGAAGAGGAAATTGACCGCTATATTTCAAGCGGGGATCCGATGGATAAAGCAGGAAGCTACGGGATACAGGGACGCTTTGCCATCCACATTAAGGGAATACATGGTGATTACAATAATGTGGTAGGGCTTCCGGTAGCGCGCCTGTATCAGGAGCTTAGAAAGCTTGGAGTTGATGTTTAGCGAAGTCTTTTTTTAATAGCCGGTCCGATAAGCATGGCAATTATCATTTTTATCAGGTCGCCCGGGATAAATGGGAGCACACATATTGAGAGCGCACCGCTGACTGTGCTTTTTGCCTCAAAGCAGAACCATGCTGTACCGAGCACATAGCATATGATAGTTCCGACAATCATACCAATGAGCTGGAGCCAAGGCTGGTGGAAATTATCGATTACAAGTCCGGCAATGATTGCCATGGCAATAAAACCGATGATGTATCCGCCAGTAGGGCCGGCAAGCTTAGCTGGGCCACCGGTGAAGCCTGAAAATACAGGGATTCCGACAAGTCCGATAAGCAGGTAAATCAGGTAGCTTATAGTTCCGCGTTTCCATCCGAGCAGATATAATGAAATATATATGGCCAGGTTTGTCAGTGAAATCGGTACCGGCCCAATCGGGATAGATAATGGTGCAAGAATACATGTGACAGCTGTCATGAGCGCTGTTACCGTTATGGCATAGGTCGTTCCATGCTTGTAGTCTATAGTTTCTGTCTGGTTCATGATAAAATCTCCTTTTTGTAAATTTCATAGTAATTTTTGTACGGTTAACACATTAACATGAAAAGATATTGATTGTCAACCGTAACTGTAATAAAGGTTTACAATTAGCGGTGGAATGCTAAAAATAGATTTCGCTTAATTTCGCAATACATATTAAAAATTATCGAAAATGTGCGAAAATATTATAATAACTACACATTTCTGATAATAATGATATTGTAAATTGCTTTAGGTTCGTTATAATTAATATATAAAATGTTAGCTTAAAGAAAAATCAAAGGGAAAGGAAAGAGAAGTATGAAAAAACGTACAACATAT
>ERZ1023822.71-NODE-71-length-40314-cov-62.412007_pt1 | contig 40314 bp, 33 predicted proteins | sample MGYA00380379_ERZ1023822 | MGnify/ENA primary metagenome ERZ1023822 (study PRJEB33179, sample SAMN07448988) | human gut metagenome | biome: Human-gut; feature: Human associated habitat; material: Faeces | host: Homo sapiens | place: India: Bhopal | collected... | reverse complement strand
ATGTGTATAACCGACAGCGAGATGAACTTGAAGCCGCGTGTCTCATCAAATTTTTCTGCAGCTTTGATAAGCCCAACGTTTCCTTCGTTGATAAGGTCAGGTAAGCTGAGTCCCTGATTCTGATATTGCTTGGCAACAGATACCACGAATCTCAGGTTGGCTTTGGTCAATCTCTCCAGGGCTCTCTTGTCCCCTTTTCTTATGCGCTGAGCGAGTTCCACTTCCTGGTCGGTTGTCAGGAGCTCCTCGTGTCCAATTTCTTGGAGATATTTGTCCAACGATGCGCTTTCGCGATTCGTTATAGACTTTAAAATTTTCAGTTGTCTCATGGTAGCAATTTAATTTTGTAGATGCAAAAGTACACTTTTTGTTTGGAAAAACAAAAAAAATAGCAGATATTTTTCAAAATACCTGCTATTTTGTCATTTTTTATCTTTTCAGAGGGGATTAAGTTCTCTTTTTTTAGGAACTTCAGCCGGCTCTTCCGGTGAAAGGCGCCCCTCAGCCGATTAGTCCTTCTGCAGTGGAACAGCGAAGTAAGCCTTCTTGCCTGTAGGCCATACACCCTGGATGTAGAGCACAGGATCCTTGCTGGTAGAAGCACTCTTCACAGCCTTCTGCAGGTCGTCGAGCGATGTGATGTTGCTGTCGTTGATGCGCTGGATGATGAATCCGCGTGAAACGCCGGCATCCTTCAGGGCTCCGCTGTTCACCTTCATCACCTCTACACCATACTTGATGCTGAGCTGGTTCTTCTGGCTCTCTGTAACAGGACGGAAGGTTCCGCCGAGCACGTCGAGGTCTGCGCTCTTGATTACTGAGGTGTTGCCCTGGGCATTCTTCAGGGTGATGGTCTTGGTGGTCTCCTTCTTGTTGCGCAGGTAGGTGATGCTCATCTTGTCGCCAGGGCGCTTGCCGTTGAGTGACTCCTGCAGTTCTGCCATCTTGGTCACCTTCTTGCCATCTACCTTGGTAATCACGTCGCCTTCCTTCAGTCCGGCAGCAGCACCGTTGCCGTCTTCATCTACCTTGGCGATATAGACACCCTCGTTGGTTCCCAGGTTCACGTCCTTGCCGTTCTCCTTCTGGGCGTTGATGTAGTTGAGCACGTCGCTACCCTGGATGCTCAGCATCACGCGCTGTACGCTTCCGTACTTCTTCAGGTCATCCACCACCTTGTTCATGATAGAGGTAGGAATGGCGAAGCCGTAGCCTGAGTAGGAACCGGTCTGAGAGTAGAGCATGGCATTGATGCCCACCAGCTCACCCTGGGTGTTGACGAGTGCACCGCCAGAGTTACCTGCGTTGATGGCAGCATCGGTCTGGATGAAGCTCTCCACGCCGTTGGCACCGAGCGAACGTGCCTTGGCAGAGATGATACCTGCGGTAACGGTATTGTTGAGTCCGAATGGATTGCCCACTGCGATGACCCATTCACCCACCTTCACATTGTCGCTGTTGGCGATAGGCAGGGTAGGCAGGTTCTTGCCATCCACCTTGATGAGGGCGAGGTCGGTGGTCTTGTCGGTACCGATGATGCGTGCAGAGTATTCGCGGTTGTCGTTCAGGGTCACGGTCAGTTCATCTGCACCTTCCACCACGTGGTTGTTGGTTACGATGTATCCGTCTGAGCTGATGATCACGCCCGAACCTGTAGCCTCTCTCTTAGGAGTCTGCACCTGCTGCTTGCGTGTGCCGCCCTGACCTTCAGGATTGCCGAAGAATCCGAATGGGTCGAAGAAGCCTCCGAATGGGTCGCTCTGAACATCTACGGTCTTCACTTTCGAGTTCTGTACGTATTTGATATGTACCACGGCTGGCAGAGCCTTCTCTGCTGCGTAAGTGAGATCAACTGGTTGACCTGGTGCCTCTGCTGTTACTGCTGGTGAAGCGTTCACCTTCATGAAAGCACCTGTTGAGAATGCTAGCGAACCTACGCATAGCACTGCCATTACATAATTAGTTACCTTTTTCATGTTTAATATCCTTTTTATTATTATTTCCTTTTTTTATTGTTACGCCTAGCCTTCTGCCAATTCTATGCCAAAACCCTCGGGTCTGCCAAATCTGTCAGCTTCTTGCCTCAGCTTTTCGGTTGCAAATATAGAGTCATTTTTTGATATACGTATAACTTTGAGCCATTTTTTATTCCGTTTTAACATTTAAAATTAACACTTTAACGGCTCTTAAACAAGAATAGCCCTATTTTTACAATTATTTGCTACTTTTCTGAAAAATGATAGTTTTGTATATGAAATTAAAACTTCTTGATATGCAAACGAATGTGAACGGAATAAGAGAAAAAGATGACTGGAATGTCAGTCTTTCGGGATGAGAAAGCAGTAAAATCATCCCCAAAAAGCGAAAAGAGTTTAAAAACTCAGAGAAATTGGCGGTTAAGTCGAACTTTTTTGCTATCTTTGCATTTCGAAAGCAGTGCTCCGGCTTGTCGCTGGCATTCTCTACTGGGGGGTGCGAGAGGAAAGTCCGGGCAGCGTAGGGCATCCCACTTCCGAAAATAGAAGCTATTGGTGACAGTAGGTGTCGGTAGAAGAAAATTACCGCCCGAAACTTATTCCGTAGCGAAGTCAGGCTCCGGCAGGGCATCGTGGTTTAGTGTCGGGTAAGGGTGAGAAGGTGGTGTAAGAGACCACCAGCTGGCGGGTGATCGCCAGGCTGTGCCATCTGGGAGCTGTAAGCTCATGTAAACCGCAGATTGAGGGCGGCTCGTCCGATTGCCTTCGGGCTGCTGCGGAGGGTAGAGTGCTTGAGCCCAGGGGTGACTCTGGGACTAGATAAATGACAGGCGCCCGTATCGTTTCTGACGGTATGGGTACAGAACTCGGCTTATAGGAGCACTGCTTTCTTTCTTTTAGTTCTTTCTGCATCATATATATAATAAGGTATGGAGACATATATACCTGTCAATGCAATGTATGGTGCGGTGTTTCAAACCATTTAAAAATAACCAGCAATTATGAATCTTAGAGAACCGGAAAAGCAGATATTAGACGATTTTGAGCACAAGGTAACCAACAAGATGCAGAAGTATGGCGATGAGCCCGACTTCCCTAAGTTGGAGAACTATGGACTTACCCGTATGGAGCTGGATGACTATCTTTTCGATAAGCAGGCCATCCTCGACATGGGCGGCTCCAAGCGCACGCAGCTCACGGTGGGCGGTTTCATCACCGTCATCCCCGTATTGATCCTTTCCTGCTTCCCAGATAAGTCGCCTATCTATGAGAACGGCAAGGCAATGACCACCATCATCGCCATCATCATCGGTCTGCTGCTCGCCTGCTTCTGCAAGGCATTGCTCCAGATGGTGATCCTCTACCGTGTGAACAAGCACAAGGAAACGAAGATGGAGACCTTTATCAAGGCAGTACTCTTCTATGAAAAAAGATAATAACTTTAAAGCATTGAAGATATGAATTTACCTGATTTTATGGCTTATAAGGACAAATTCACTCAGAGTGCATTTGTCGAGAAGATTTCGCACGTGGCAAAGCGTGCAGGTGCCAAGATGGTTTATGCAGCTCTCATTCTCTATTATACGCTGGAGAGTGACAAGGTTGCGCTCAAGGACAAGGCGATGATTATCGGCGCCCTGGGCTACCTCATCAGTCCGCTCGATGTGATTCCCGATGCCATTCCGATAGCGGGACTGAGCGACGACCTGGCAGTGCTCATCTTCGTGCTTCATAAGGTATGGGGAGATGTTTCTGAGGATGCGAAGCAGAAGGCTCACGACAAGCTCGCACAGTGGTTTGATGAAGATGAGCTTCCACAGGCAGAAGATCTCTTCAAGGAGAATCCGGAAGATACTCCGGTCTGATTCGTTTAGAACTCATTCTTTTTTCGGAACCCGTTTCCGAATTTCGATTCAGGACAATAGCAAAACGGCGGACTCTCACGAGCCCGCCGCTTCTATTAATAACTAATAAATGATTAAATCCTTTTATCTTTTTACGATTTTTATCTTTTTTATACGATACCCTGAGCCATCATAGCCTTAGCTACCTTCAGGAATCCGGCTACGTTAGCACCCTTTACGTAGTTTACGTAACCGTCGTTCTCAGTACCGTACTTCACGCAGTTAGCGTGGATATCGTTCATGATGTCGTGGAGCTTAGCGTCAACCTCCTCGCGTGACCACTTCAGGCGCTCAGAGTTCTGGCTCATCTCAAGACCAGAAACAGCCACACCACCAGCGTTGGCAGCCTTACCTGGAGCGTAGAGGATCTTGGCATCCTGGAACACCTTGATAGCCTCTGGAGTAGAAGGCATGTTAGCACCCTCGCTCACAGCGAATACACCGTTTGCGATGAGAGCCTTGGCAGCCTCCTCGTTGATCTCGTTCTGAGTAGCAGATGGCAGTGCGATGTCAGCCTTCTCAAACCAAGGCTTAGCACCCGCAACATATTTTACACCATACTTCTCTGCATACTCCTTGATACGGCCACGCTCTACGTTCTTGAGCTCCATGATGTAGTCGAGCTTCTCGCGGTCGATACCGTCTGGATCGTAGATGTAACCATCAGAGTCTGAACATGTAACAGGCTTAGCACCCAACTGGAGCAACTTCTCCATAGTGTACTGGGCAACGTTACCTGAACCAGAAACCAATACAGTCTTGCCCTTGATGTCGATGCCCTTGGTAGCGAGCATGTTGCAGAGGAAGTAAACGTTACCGTAACCAGTAGCCTCAGGACGGATGAGAGAACCACCGAACTCCTGACCCTTACCGGTCAAGACACCCTGGAACTGGTGAGTCAACTTCTTGTACATACCGAAGAGGTAACCTACCTCACGGCCGCCTACACCGATATCGCCAGCAGGAACATCCTCGTCTGGACCCATGTGACGGTAAAGCTCAGTCATGAAAGCCTGGCAGAAACGCATCACCTCGTTGTTGCTCTTGCCACGTGGAGAGAAGTCAGAACCACCCTTTGCACCACCCATAGGGAGAGTAGTAAGAGAGTTCTTGAAAGTCTGCTCGAAAGCAAGGAACTTCAGAATACCCAAGTTTACAGACTTGTGGAAGCGAAGACCTCCCTTGTAAGGGCCGATCACGTTGTTGTGCTGAATGCGGTAACCCATGTTAGTCTGTACGTTACCCTTATCATCTACCCAAGATACACGGAACTGGATGATGCGGTCTGGGATGCAGAGGCGCTCGATGAGGTTTGCCTTCTCGAACTCAGGGTGCTTGTTGTACTCTTCCTCGATAGTACCGAGAACCTGACTAACTGCCTGGATATACTCCGGCTCATTTGGGAATCTTCTTTGGAGATTCGCGATTACTTCAGATGCTTTCATAATCTTTATCTTTTATTGTGTTTGAAATTTCTTTTTTATTGTTTGCGATTGCAAAGATATAGTTTTTTCTTGAAATAACCAACAAAAAGAAAGAAAAAATGCATAAAAAGTAGAAAAAAGATAATCTTTTAACTTTTCGTAAAGGTTCATGTAGCCTAATTGTGTGCGTACACCTTATTATATATATAAAGAGCAGTACTCTTCGATGAAAATGACCCGAAATGACCTTGACCCGAAATGACACTCTCGGAAAAGTGAGAAACCGCCCCTCCTGTCTCAGGAGGGAGCGGTCTGGTTATGAACTAATTTAATCTGCTTATGAATTATTTTAAAATGATCATGAACTAACTTTTTCTTTTGAAAAACCCTACACGCAGCTTGAAACACCAAGCGAAGTGGCTATTGCGGTGAGAATGCTAATCGCAATCTGAATCACCATTTTCCAAGTATCCTTCTTCATTGTTTTAATGTTTAGTTTTTAATGTTTAATTTCGTTAGGCGTTCCGGCGGATTTGCAATCCGCCGTTAAAAACGTCCTAACCTCTTTTAGCTTTGCGGATTTGCAATCCGCATCAAGCAAGATTTAAAAATCTACGTTGTCGCCGCCGCCGTCTTCACCGCCGATATTGCCGCCGCTAGTACCCTGGTCACCAGTGGTTCCGCTACCGCCAGCTCCCTGCGTTCCGCTGCCGCCACCCTGGGTTCCGCCGCCAGTGGTTCCGTCACCATCGCCACCTCCATCAGGAGTAACTGGAACGTTGAGGTCCACATTGGTCTTGCCCTCCTTGATTGCCTTGATCACGGCAGCCTGAGCACTTCGGCTAGCCACGAGGTTGAATTCTGCGTCGTCGAGCAGGTTCTTGAACTGCTGACCTGGCTCCCACTGAACCTTCACGTTGGTGATGTTCTGCGCCGTAAACTTGTCGGCAGTCTCTGCGCCCTTGGAAGCGAGCAGGATAGAGAAGTCGCCCAGGTCGCCCAGTCGGATCTTCTTGCCTTCGAGCAGCATCTCTCTCATGCAGTCCACTGCCATGTAGAGGATGGCGCTGATGTCAGCTCTTGAATACACACTGCCGTGAGAAGTGATGTGCTTGGCAAACTTCTCGATGGTCATCACATCGGTGTACTGCGAGATGGCGAACGCATTCTGCTTCTCGGTCTTCACCAGGTCGGTGTCCTTCTTGTCCGGCTCCTTGCCGTCCTTCTTAGCCTGGTTGATACGTGACTTTGCCTGGTTGATTTCAAGGAGGTTTGCGTTCACGCTGCGCATTACGATGCTGTAGTTAATCATACTCTGTTCTGTGTTTAAGAGTTCACTGAATCACAACTACCCGGAAGCCTCTCGTTTTGCCCCGATTTTAGGTCTTAATAGATGACCGGCGCCTGCCATCATTTAAGCCCAGCTCCGGTCTTCATAGATGACCGGTTTTCGGCACAATAGGCTGTTCCTTCGATTGCCGCTGCAAAGATACAAAATTTCGAAGGCGAAAGCAAGTTTTTATCGGAATAAGATGGTAAAAATGGCGTAAGCAACTGATATACAGATATGTAACTATTGGCGATATTTACATGTTTCGTTTCCACCAGCATTTTCCTTTCGCTCTGAAGGTGGGCAGAAGCTTTTTACGTCTTTTGGGTCATTTCGGGTCAAAGTCATTTCGGGTCATTTTCATTTTCGGGGCGCAAAGTCACTCATAGTATAATATAAATATATTTATATTATACTATGGCTGAAAATGACATTGCATTTTCAAAATGACCCGAAATGACTTTGACCCGAAATGACCTGATAGAGGGTTTGGCTTGATTCTAAAAAATGTAACGCTGTATTGTTGTAAGATGTTGCTTAATAGCAAGATATTGCCTGTTAGTGAAAGTTGTACTTTCTTAGAATTGTATCTTTAAAAGCTATAGATTCTCTTCTGTTTTTCTATACTCTCCCTCTTCGTTTTGTCTTGATATTGTGTAAATCTGTTAAGTTGTTTCTTAATTTTTGCCGTTTTTCAAGCAGGAAATACTCATTTTCCATCTTATTTTGGCCGTTCTGAGGGGGTGAAAATTGCCTTTTGAGGCTCATTTTCTGGGCTTCGAGCGTGTTTTTCTACCAGCCTTTTGCAAAAGCTCTCTCTCTCATTTTTATTTAGAAAGTGCAATATTCTATAACAAAGGAATGTGGCTCTAATTGGTATGAGATTGAATACTAAATAGATAGAATAAATAGATGGGTGTGATAATATCTGATGTTTGGAAAGCTGTGAAAAAAGCGATAAAATGGTGATTTTTTCTTGTTTAAAAGGCTTTTTCTCGTTTTTTGTGTTTATATTCTATAGTAATCGTTGATTTTTCGCCATTTTTTTGTAACTTTGAGGGGGCCATTTCTATGTACCGCATGGAATCGGCGGTTGAGTTCGTAATTAAACAACATAAACACAATGGAATCAGAATACCTATACAATACCGATAATCGTTACGTTTTTCGTCTGAAAATCAAATCAGAAGAAGACCTGTTTGTTATAGATGAGGCTACAGGAGCCAAGAAATACACCCCTATAACCAAAGAAGATGTTGCCCTGTTTAAGAGAGAGGCTGAACATTTATGTAAGGAGATTCAATATGCTATAGAAGACATTCAATGGAATACTGGAAAGCATAAGGGTCTTACCTATTATTATCATATTTACCAAGACCTTGCCGAGCAATTGACAGATTTTCTTAAATATATTCATAAGCTCCATAAGAAAGTCTATATTACCATATATAAGAGCTATGATAATGAACTGATGGCTATCTATACGGAAATCTTAGAGAAGGTGCTGAAAGACATTCAGACCATCGCCCGAAAGCATGCAGACTATCTGCTGGATGTGGAGGAGTATGGTCAGATGCCCAGTGGCAAAGTTCTTTTCAAGCTGTGTGAGAAGCAGGAGGCTCCGGCTGACGCAGACCTTTCGAACTATGAGTCTCACTACAAGAACTTTATCTCTAGCGGATTGAAGTTGGCTTTGGAGAAGACCGTCGCCACGGTTACCTACATATACAGAGAATTTACCGATTTGTACAAGACCCGAGTTTTCCGCACCGACCACGAAGCTGCCATCATTTATCATTACATCAAAAGAAGATTTGATGAGCATACGCTACCTGCTCATCTGGAGCATGTAGCCAAGGTGCAGAAGCGTCATCTGAAAGAGAGAAGAATAGAGATTACCACTTTGAGCTTACAGAAAGTGATGAGTGAAGTAGAGGGGAAATTCAACAATTATACGCTTTGTTCTATCTGGTTCAATAATCTGGAGGATGAGGAGAATGAGGAGGAGCTTGTCCACATGCTTGTAAGAGAGGAGGCTTCGCCCGTGGATTTTGAAAATCTGTTTATGTATCAGGGTGAGCATGATATGTTGGCGGTAGAAATAGCCAGGGCTGATGAGTATGAGCGAAATGGCGATTCTTTCTTTGCCAACTGGGTAGATCCTGCCAAGCTGAAGAAGAGGCTGGAGTTCTGGCTAAAGGGCAACATCACGAAGCAGCAGGACTGGTACATTGTGTGGTGTCTGATGAAATATACGTTCCACATGGTGAAGGAGGATAAGGACAAGTCAGCCTTTGCCGCCCGCATGAACCTGATGTTTCCGGAAGTAGAAAAGAGGTGCGTGGTGGAGTCGTTCCGCAAGCAGGAAACGCAGATGAACCACAACCGCCCCTTTGATGAGTGGCTTGCAGATTCCGATCCCGATTATCATACCGCCCAGGAGCTGTATTATAAGCTGGAGAATAAGGATGGGTATATGAGAAGTTTTTGAGAGAGAAGATTGGAGGGAAATGCTTAGAGAGGTGGAAGAGCCCCGCCTCTCTAAGTGTTTAGTGTTCATAATTATGAAAATTGCATAATACTCTCTAGAATTCTCGGAAGTTGGTTTCTAGCATCCTCTATGGATTGTTTGCATCTCTTTGGAGGATTATTATATGGGTATGAAGTCATAACCTCGTCATAGACATCGACCATGTCTTTATTTCCTGTAATATACATCCCAAACTTGTATCGACTATTTTCATTGTATAAGCCAGCTAGGTATATTACAAGCGCTATTAGCTTATCTGTAAGCTTTGAATATCCTAGTTTGTGTCTAAATTCACCTATACTTATATATGCGTCTGCATAATCACAATTAATGATATAGGTTCCCTTTTTAAAAGCTCGCTTCATTAGAATAAAGCTCGCTTCATTAGAATGTTATATTTAGCAAGCATTTCTTCACTATACCTACAATCTGAATGAAATTCTCGGGTTATGTCTTCGAACCCTGCATTTAGCAATATTCGAAAGAATCTTACTCTTGTTTTTATTAATTCATTTGTTGTATCCATAATAATTAATATTAATTTATTTGCTATTTTTTCATGAAAAGCCATACCATTAATGCTAACCATCCATTCTGTAACGCAACTCTGTATGCAGCAGGGCTACCTTTTTTAAATGCACTACGAGACTCATACTTATGTGATTCTATGAATACATTTTCACGTGACCATTTATAATTATAGCTCTTTGGGCGCTTTAGCCATGTCATTTCTTCTATCCACCCGTTATCTATAGAAGCCCTATAGGCACCAGGATTCCCCCATCTGAACTCGCTGCGTGAAGAGTATTTATGAGATTCATCCAATGTATTCTGCTTATTTTGCCAATAGCCCTTAGGCTTTACATTAGAAACGAACCAATTCATCTCTTCTATCCATTTGTATTTTACAGCTTTTGAATATGCAGTTGGCGCCATCTTTTTAAATTCCATTTTAGTTGAATATTTGGCACCTTCTTCGAATACACGTTCTTTTGTCCAATAGCCTTGTTCTCTCACTTTAGTTTTTATCCAAGGCATTTTTTTCCATAGATTGTGTTTGAATGCATAATCATACGCAGCATGACAACCTTTGCGGAAATCAGTTCTCGTTGAATACTTTTTAGATTCTTCTATGACATGTTCTTCATTTTGCCAATAACCTTGAACGGCTTGATCATGAGCTAGCCATGTCATTTCAGATTCCCATTTATGTTTCCTTGCAGAATAATGAGCAGCAGATGACTTCCAAAAGAATTCATTCCAAGTTTTATATTTCTTCGATTCTTCCAAGACATGTTCTTTTACATTCCACCAACGAGGCGGTTTTCTTTTGCTGTAGAACCATGGAAATGTTTCTTTATTCATCATCTTGTATTTAAGAGCTGCGTCATAAGCACCTGCAGCTTTTGTAAAAAACTCTGTAGGCGTTTTGTATTTTTCTGCTTCTTTTATTACTTTGTTTCTTGTCCACTTATATACGAGACTACCCAAAGAGCCAATATTCTCACCTGTAGCATTGATATTATTAAGCAATGTATAGTGGAGTATATCTCTGTAATAAAGGGATTGTATTCGCTCTTCACGTTGTCTTTCTATGATAGTAAGTCCTTCTCTCAATATTTTATATTTAGGGACATCTTTACCTTCGTTTGCGAAATATTTAAACACAGAATCATTACTATTAGTTCTGTGTTCGTAATCCCTGCGGTCAATATTGTTGGTGGCTCCTACATAAGCATATTTCTTGTCCTCATCAATATAAACATAAATCTTATGTATAGGTCCTTGTATGGCACGTTCATACCCCTTTGGCTGGAACCATGTCATTTCTATAAGCCACCCGTTTTTCCATGCGGTAGTATAAGCAGAAGGAGCTTTACGGCGAAAATCACTTTTATACTTATATTTTTTGGCTTCTTTGAAGACTGTCTCCTTATTTTTCCAATGCCCTTTTTTTATACGATTTGCTTTCTTTAGCCAAGTCATTTGATCTAGCCAATTGTTATCGCTTGCTGTCTTGTAAGCAAGGTAATTTGCATCACAAAACTCTTTTACTGATTGATAATTATGGGATTCCTCAAAGACATTTTCTTTGATTTTCCAATATCCATCAGGTTTGCGTTCTGTTTTCGCAAGCCAAGTCATTTCATCCAGCCATCCGTTATCCTTAGCTAAATTATAAGCAGTATAACATGCTTCTCTGAATTCTTTTAAAGTTTTATACTTATGAGATTCATTAAAGATATTCTCTCTTGATTGCCAAAACCCACGTACAACCCTTGTTCTTTTAAGCCAAGTCATTTCGTCAAGCCACCCTTTTTTTCTTGCAACTTCATATGCTGACGCATTTTTGCGGTTGAAATCACTAAAGAACGAATATTTTTTTGATTCTTCAAAAACTGCATCTTTCGTCCATTTGTTTTGTTTTGGTGCAGGGTGAACCAACCAAGTCATTTCGTCTAACCAACCATTTATATATGCAATATGGAATGCGCCAGAACTCCCCTTTTTGAATTCTGATCTAGAAGAATACTTTTTGCTTTCTTCAAATACATTTTCCCTTGTCCACTTTCTTGCCATATCTCTATATTTTTTATTTTATCAAAGATAATTATTTGCTTGCAAAGATATATAAAAATCCACAACAATGCAAATGATAGCGTCGTTATCAATGTATTTTAACTTTGTTTATATGCTTATGCTATTTTATATGGCTTTTTATGGGATAGTTACATTATAACTAGTCTGTGTTTAATAATGTTAAGTTGAAACGTTATGGAACATTTTTTTCTATCAAACTAGCTTGATTATCAAAAAAATGAATTACCTTTGCAGTGAGCTTTGTAGGGTGGTTTATTAACTGCTTCTAGAGCTTTCAATCGGTTAATTTTTAAAATTTCTACAACATAAGGTTGCAATTGTAAATAAACGTATTTTAATATGGATGACGATAGAAAATTTGAAATTTCTTCAGCAGTCGGCACTACAGTATTCTTTATTTCCTGCATTGGGATAGGTAGTTACGAAGAAGCTGTGCATGAAGGCTATGAAAGCATTCATGAAAAGTTGCCTATGGAAACCGTCTTTACAAGTAGTTTGGTCACGGGGATTGTATTGGCTATAATAACATGGTTGATTGTTACTTTTGGGGATTGTCTCAAAAGAGCAAAAGAAAAAGATGAGTTAACAACATGGGGGCTTTTTAAGAAGGAAGTATTCTCTAAAAATACTTTGTTGGCACTAACTATTCTGATTGTCGTTTCAGTTCTAATAGCTTTTCTTGGAATATTGTTTATAGGCTTGGCTATTTTCTTTTTACCTCTATTGAAAGGAAAATTTAAATGATGGCAGGATTATTATTATGCCATCAATACGACTCCAACCTTCACTCTTTTACCACAATGTGGGCAGAAAGTTTCTGTTTGAATGATAGGGTTCTCCAACTCAACCTCTTGTATTGGTTCAGCTTTATTATCATTTGCCGGTAATTCTTCTGCTGTGTCTTCTGTTTCAGAATAGAAAAGATCAGTAATGTCGCAGCCGATGGCCACCGCAATATCCTCCAGCTTTTTCACGGTAGGATTGCCTTTTATTACTGATGTCAAACTTTGAGGAAAGACGTTTAATTTTTCGCCAAGTTGAACTTGGGTCATATTATGATCAGCCAATGCTCTTTTAATATCTAACTTCTTCATAACCCTTATCTATTTATTAAAGTAGTGCAAAAATAAGCATTTTTTTCGAATTATAAATATTGGGAGTGTTAAAATGTTGGTTGTGGGGGGGGGATTTTTAAAGCTTTTGCCCTTACAGGGCGCAAGGTTGATTGCTGGTTTACCCAGGGCGAGTGCCCTGGGCTAGGAGCTTCAGGGCGAGTGGGGGCAAACTTGCGACAGTTCAGATCTTCACCTTTCACTCTCCTTTTTCTTTTCTTATTTTTCATAGAAAATTCTAGAAATTCTTGGTAGTTTCAATAAAAAAGTGTATCTTCGCAGCAGATTTATAGAATCTAAAACGATAAATTATGGGTAGATACATCAACCCCTTTACCGATTGGGGCTTCAAGCGTCTCTTCGGTCAAGAGTTCAGCAAGGACTTGCTGATTAATTTTTTGAACGACTTGTTTGAAGGCGAGTTTCAAATCAAGGACGTAACATTCAAGGATAAGGAACAGCTTGGAGATTCTAATGATCTCCGCGGCTGCATCTTTGATATCTATTGTGTTACCGACGATGACAAGCATTTCATCGTTGAGATGCAAAACAGATGGGTACCTTTCTTTGTGAATCGTTCCATCTATTATGCTAGTAAGGCTTTTGTTGCCCAACGCAAGAAGTTTGATGAAGCAGGTGACCGCACTCCAGTTTTATACCAGTTTGTGCCGGTTTATGTGGTTTGCATCATGAATTTTATGCCAAGGGAGCATGAGGTGACAAAGTTTAGGACAGACGTTGCTTTGAGGGAGAAGTCTAGCGACTCGATGTTTTCTGACAAGCTTCGTTTCATCTATCTTTCTCTTCCTTTCTTTGATAAGAGTGAGGAAGAATGCGAGACTGGTTTTGAAAAATGGATTTATGTGTTGAAATATATGGAAGTATTGGAAAGATTGCCTTTTACGGCACAGAAGAAGATATTCAATCATCTAGCTAAATTGGCGGATGTTCGTTGCTTGAGTAGTGAGGAGCAGGAAAAATACGATGAAAGTATTAAGGCTGTTGATGATTATTACTCCGGCCTTTATGGCTCGTATATTGAAGGCGAGGAAAAGGGAATAGCTAAGGGTAGAGTGGAAGTAGCCCGTAACTTGTTGGCAATGGGAATGTCTTGGTCACAAATTATGCAGGCTACCGGATTGACAGAAGAACAATTGAAACAGCTTCATTAATTTAATAGTACATAGATAGTGTTACTAGCATTTGGAATAATATTTTTGAGTAACTTTGGTTGCTTTTGTTAAAAGCATCTTCTTCATGGATGGTGAAGGAGGTGCTTTTTTATTTTTATGGGCAATTTTTCCCAAGATTCCCACGATTTTTCCCAACGTTGGGAAAAAATGAGGGATTTTTTTGGGAAAAAAGGAGTGATTTTTTTATTTTCTTTACTTTTTAACTTCCTTTTTCATTTTCTTCTTACTTTTTCCCAAGAAATGCCCGATTTTTCCCAAAATCGAGGGTTTTTCGGGGAAGTTGTGGGAAAAGGATTGTTTTGCCTTGTTTTCCGCAGTACTTTTGCAGCGTCGAAGAAACAAGACAACGCCGAAATGTTTTGGTGATCTTGAAACAACTTACGACTACTTTATAATATGAATACTCAGATTATGAGAGTGGTGAAGCAGGGCGAGGCTTTCGCCGTGCAGAGCCAGAAGAGTGAGAACGGACAGATGATGAAGTGCAACATCGTGTTGCAGGAGATGGGCGGCAAGTATGAGAACCAATATGCTGCGGCTATGCTCGGCAATATGGCCCAGTGCAAGTTTGCTCCGGGAGCACTGGTAGCGGTAACGCTTCGATTCACGGCTCGTGAGTATAATGGGCAGGTTTATCAGGATATCCTCGTTACGGACATTGAAAAGCTGAAGGGATAAAAAGTAGTTTTAGTTATTAACTGAGTTGGGACTGCGGAGGATCTTCCATGGTAAAGCGCGCAATATTCCACACGTTTCTTCTCGCAAAACAATTCAGTAAATGAAGAAAAATGTAAACAAGCAGCAGCATGTGCAGCTGGGTGGTATGGCTTTCTACGATGAAAGCAAGTGTTTCCTCTTTGCGCCTAATGAGCATGGGGCAGGAGAGAAGGTGCAGGGATTCCGTTCGCAGGGCGTTGCCCAGCAGTTGACGGATGGTACTTTTGATTTCGTGGTTAAACCACGAGTCCGCTCGCAGTCGGAACTGATCAGAAAGCTGGCTCACGGACGATTGAGCAAGACCAAGGATGGAGCTATCCAGCTCACCTTGAAGGTGTTCTGTGATGAAGGAATCAATATCGGCAGCACGCTTGTGAAGGAGGCAGAAGAGGCTGCAGATGCTTTGGTAGAATACCAGTTGAAGCGATAAAATATATGGATGTTCAACTTAATAATAGTAAGTAGAAACACATAAATGAGCTGTTATTTGATAAGGGTGGAGAACGGGCACAAGGTTGCCCGCTTCATCACCTCGGAAGAGGAATACAAGTTGATTCGTGGAAGCTACGAGCAGAAGGCGAACTTGCGACTGGCTCGCGAAGGAAATGATGGGGCGAAGAGAAGACTGGTGCAGTTTAATTATTCCGGACATTATCCGCAGGGGGTTGTGAAGGGTATGAAGCTGCCAAGCCGGGCTTTCGGCTTCGATTTGGATGATAAGCAGGATTTCGAGAAGGCGGCTAAGCTGATGCTGCAGGAGCCTGAAAAATATGGTCTGCTGATGCTGGAACGCAGCGCACGACAAGGCGGCCATGCGGTTTGCAAGCGAGAAATGGGCAAGACGATTCTTGAGAACCAGGTTAGAATCGCCAAGATGCTGGAGTGCGAGATGGATACTTCGGCTCACGATATTAATCGTGTCTATTTCACGACTTCGGCTGATGCAGAAGACTTGCTTTATCTTTCGCCTGATCTTTTCAAGGATGATTACGATGAGGCTGCCGTGGCGGCTGAAGGCAAGGTATTGGAGGAGCGTGAGAAGTATGGGCAGGAGGAGCTGCCTCCAGGGGCGCATAAGGCGAACAAGCATTATAAGCCTTGGTTGGAGAATGTTGAAGAGAAGGCTTTAAATCCTCAGAATTCTCAAAATACTCCAAAGGTTCAAGCCTCTCAGAATCCTCAGAATTCTTCTAAGAATCAGGCTCAGCCTGCTTCCGCTTCATCTTCTCCATCATCATCTTCATCATCCAGTAATGATTACCTCGGAATCCCATATTCCGAAATCATCTCGAAGTGGTGGCAGATGTATAATGACGGGCACGAGCCGGTTCGCTCCAACCGCAATACGCTGACCTTCGAGCTTGCCGTGAACCTGCGCCACATCTGTGGCTTCGACCGCAGCCTGATGGCTCAGATCATCCCCTGCTACGATGGTTTCCCTGAGCAGGAGAAGATGGCTTGCATCAACTCGGCGCTGAACGAGAAGATTACCCAAATGCCTAAGCGACTGAAAGATGTGCTTACTGCCATCCGACAGGAGAGAATGAAGCAGGGGACTGGAAAGGGCGGAAATCTTGAAGGCAACGATGCGCTGATCAATGCGCTGGACGAGGCAAATGCCCAGGACGACCTGTTCTATTACAACGCCCTGCCCAGAATGCCGCTGGGCGTAAGGGATTCGCTCGATGCGGTGGGGCCAGCCCTGGCAATGCCCGTGATTACCGCCATCTGTCCTGCCATCGGAATGCTGGCTACTGGCGTAAAGGTGTCTGTTCACGGCAAGATGAACTCGCTGAACCTCATCTCTTACATTGCCGGAGATTTTGCCTCTGGCAAGGGAAGCATTGACCCCGTGATTGATGCCTGGACTTCGGAGATAAAAGATATGGATAAAATGTATCAGCAGAAGGAGGATGAATGGAGAGCCAAGAAGCGTGCGGCGAAGAACAAGAAGGAGCAGCCGGAAGAGCCGAAACTGCCTGTAAGATGTCTGACGCTAAACAACACCGTGGCTAACCTAGCCGAGCGTCTGGCTAACACCGAAGGCAAGCACGCCTTCTCGTTTACCCCGGAAGCTGACACCGTGGCGCAGAAGTGGAAATCGGCAATGAGTGACTTCTCCGTAATGCTCCGACAGGCGTATGATGGCACGAGCTACGAGCGTGAGGCAAGAAGTGCAGAAGCTGTGAATGTACATATAGACAGACTGTTATGGAACGTAGTGATGTGTGGAACGCCCGATGCGCTCTATAGAGTGGTGAATAACTATACAGATGGTTTCCAGAGCCGTATTACCGTGGCTCGCACCCCGGACAATACGTTTACTCCGCTGACAGAAAATCTGTATGTGCTCACCGATCGCCAGCGCGACCGCATCATCCAGGTAGCCCATCTGCTGCCTCTGATGGAAGGCGAGGTGGAATTGCCGAAGCTGGAAGCCAAGGGTAGGGAGTGGCTGGAGCAGATTCGCCTGGAGACCATGAAGAATGATGACAAGGTGAAAGCCCGTCAGCGTTTCCGTATCTGTCCTACCACAATGAGAATGATGACCTGCATCATGCTCTGCAAGGTGGTAGAATCGCTGATTCAGAAGCATGGTTTTCAGGGTGCAGAGAAGCTGTTGAAGCAGAATCCGCTGTTATGGAAGGAAATGATTGTCAAGATGCAGACGCCTACCATGCTCGCAGTGTTCAATGTTCTTGCAGATTACCAGTTGGACAATGCGCTCTACTTCTTCCGTAGTCGCATTGAGGACGCTTTCTCTTCGAGAGACTATTGCGGACAGATGCCGTATGATCGCACACATCGAGGCAAAAACGACTCTATCTTCGAACGTTTGGACACAACCTTCTCTTTCGAGCAGGCACAGCAGCAGAGCATTTCTGTGAAGGGTGCAAACACTACTCTCGAGGCGGTGAAGCAGATGCTGAAGAACTGGAAGCGACAGGGCTTGATAGTGGTGCTGCCAGATATGCGTTATCAGAAACTTTCATCCACCGTATAAAGAGTTTCATCTACCGTACAAACGGGTCATTTCGGGTCAAGGTCATTTCGGGTCATTTTGGTTTTTCAATACACCAACCCCCTTAATGACCTGCCCACAAGTATTAATTTTCTAAAAATATCATCATTATGAACATCGTTATATTTCGCCGTCGCTTCACTCCATGGAGTGTGGATGGCACATTGGTTATCAACGGAGTATTTTTCAGTGGCACCGTAGAACATCCTAAGAAATACATGGCTGCAGGCCGTTATAAGGTTGCACCCGTACCTATCAGATTCCAAAAGAAGATAGAGGTGGAAATCAAGGAGACGGAAGAGGAAAAAGAGAAGAACAAGGACAACGGCAAGAAGGAGGAGAAGAAGTTCAAGATTGAGATTGTAGAGGAGGTTAGAACCATGCCTGCGATTCTGCAGGAGAAAGGTCGGGTGTCGAAGACGCCTGTACTTCGAAAGCCTTATATTACGCCAGGCTTTGGACCGCTTGCCTTGAAATATGGAAGCATCGTGATGGGCAAGTCGTTGAAGACGGGACTTGTGGCTTACAACGAGGAGAAGTTCCAGGAATTTTGCGACATGATCAGCGATGCTTTGCTGGAGAAGGAGCAAGTAACGTTGGTTATCAAGGACTGGGGGAAAGACGAGATTCCTAAGGAGTATATGATTGTGCTTCCTAATAATAATCTCAATCATACTGTCCAGTAATTATATTGTACATGTTAATTTATACATTATGCGTAAGATTAAGGAAATCATCATTCATTGTAGTGCGACCCGAGAAGGTCGCGACTACACCGTAGCCGACATCGACCGTTGGCATCGTGAGCGTGGCTTTTTCTGCATCGGTTATCATTTCGTGATTTACCGTGACGGAAGCATCCACGTGGGCAGATCAGTAGAAGAGGTGGGCGCCCACTGCAAGGGCCACAACACCGTGAGTATCGGAGTATGCTACATCGGTGGTCTATCCAAGGATGGCAAGCCGAAGGATACCCGACCCCCCGAGCAGAAGGCTGCGCTGAAAGCGCTGATAGAGCAGCTGAAGGAGGAATATCCCGAGGCGACGGTTCATGGCCACAATGAGTTTGCCGCCAAAGATTGCCCTTGTTTCAATGTGAAGGAGGAGTTTATTCAGTAAAATAGCTAATTTTGGAACAGCAAATGAACTTTACCTTCATTTGCTGTTCTCAGTTCCATCGTTTACTCTTGTTGCAAGTGATGTGAAGCGGTGTCGATAAAAAATGCCTTCACACTTAAGTGCGTGAATGTCAATATATTGCGTGTGCTGTGAAAGGAGAAATGATTTTGTAATTCAAATAAGAGTTTTCCATAGATATTCGATTACTTATTTAATACCCAAGAGTAGATTCTAGCAGAAATGTTTGGTGATTACGGAAAAAATGATTAGTTTTGCAGTTGAATAGGCTGATAGGTTGTTATCGCCGGAAACTTAAAAGACAGAACAATGGCAGAATTGAAATTATATCCAGTAGGAATCCAGACATTCGAGGAAATAATCACTCGGAATCTTCTGTATGTAGATAAGACGGAATATGTCTATCGCATGACTCATAGCGGTGGCAAGCATTTCTTCTTAAGTCGTCCGCGCCGTTTCGGAAAGTCATTGCTTGTTTCAACATTCAAAAGCTATTTTCAAGGCAAAAAGGAACTCTTCAAAGGATTAGCCATCGAAAAGCTGGAAAACGAGTGGACGGAATATCCTGTACTGCATTTTAGTATGGCAGGAGGTAAGCACATGGAGAAAGACCAGCTGGAAAGATATTTGGGAAGTCGACTTGCCGAGCATGAAAAGGTATGGGGTATTACATCTCCTGCAGTTGATGCGAACGACCGTCTCATTTCGCTCATCCAGAGAGCTTATGAAAAGACAGGTAAGCAGGTTGTCGTACTGATTGATGAGTATGATGCACCTTTTCTTGACGTTGTTCATAGCGATGTTAACTTGCCGGTGCTTCGCAATGTGATGCGCAATTTTTATAGTCCGTTGAAGGATTGTGAACCAATGCTCCGTTTTGTCTTCCTGACCGGTATTACGAAGTTCTCGCAATTGAGTATCTTTAGTGAACTGAATAACATTACGAATATAAGTATGGATGATGAATATGCAGGAATCTGTGGTATTACCAAGGAAGAATTGGAGTCTCAGATGTCTGCGGATGTTGATGATCTAGCGAAAAAAATGGGCAAGAGTAGAGAGCAAGCATTGGAAGCTTTACGGGAGTTCTATGATGGATATCATTTTGCGGCGCAATCCCCTGATATATTCAATCCTTATAGTTTGCTGAATGCTATGGCTGCTGGTTGTTTGAATTATTATTGGTTCTCTTCAGGCACACCAACTTATCTGATAGAAATGCTCAAGAAATTCCAGGTTATGCCATCGGAGATTGGTAGTTGTGAAGCCGACAAGTCAGAGTTTGATGCACCAACAGAAGGTATGTCATCTGTTATGCCTTTATTGTATCAGAGTGGTTACATCACCATTAAGGGGTACGATCCGGAGACGGAACTCTATACCCTGGATATTCCTAACAAGGAGATTCGGGTTGGGCTATACCGTAGTCTCTTACCTAATTATATAGGTATGAATACGGTGAAGGGAACTACGACCATTGCCAAGATGTCAGCTCTTATCCGTCGCAACGATATGGATGGAGCCATGCAGATGCTTCAGGCTTATCTGGCCACGGTTCCGTATTGCAACAATGTTGACTCTGAGGGACATTATCAGCAGATGATGTATGTGATATTCTCTATTCTTGATAATTATGTAGATGTAGAAGTTCGCACTCCATCGGGAAGGGTGGATATGGTATTGAGAACTGCTACCCATCTTTATCTTTTTGAGTTGAAGCTCAATAAGGATGCTGATGCAGCGATGAAGCAGATCGATCTTAAGGAATATCCTAAGCGCTTCGCTTTAAGCGGCTTGCCAATCGTAAAGGTTGGGGTTAACTTTGATGTGGCAACGCATAATATTACAGATTGGAAGATAGAAGCGGAGTGAATAGGGTGGTATCCTGGCTCAGGGGAGATTGTCCGTGTCTTCAATATTTAGCAAGGTTAATCTCTCCTTGTTGTTTTTTAGTAAATGAAACAAGGAGGCAACATCAGATAGGTCACTTTTAAGTTGACTTATCTGATGTGATAATTTATTTACTTTATCTTCGATGACAGTAAAATTGCTTTCGCCGTCAATACTTTCTAATCTGTAGAGCAGACTTCTTAGTATTTTTTCTAAATCCATATACTCGTTTCCTATTTTATAGCTTAGTTGAACTTCCTTAAAAATATTTTATGTTGTTTGCGAACTGTTTTTCTTGGTTCGCGAACTGTTTTGTGCTGTTGGCGAACTATATTTTAGTGTTGGCGAACTCTTTTTGGCATTTGAAGGATAATTGAGTGGAATTATTGTATATACTTGCCTCGTTTTATTATTTTTCTGACTCTGTATTTATATATTTGCAATATTCTTCAATGCTGCGTTGGATAACACCGCCCACTTTCAATTGTTCTTTATACTGCATAATCATCATGGGGCTCATGCTACGGTTGAGAGCAAAACGCACTGTTTCCATGTCTGATTCTTTACATAGAATGATACCAATAGTCGGGTTCTCGTTGGATCTACGTTCCTCTTGGTCAAGTGCTTCAAGATAAAATTCCAATTGCCCTTGGTAAGCTGGATGGAACTCTGTGGTTTTTAACTCAAATGCAACCATGCATTGTAGCTGTCTGTGATAGAACAATAAATCAACTTTATATGTTTTCCCTCCGACTTTGATGGGATGTTCCTCATCAATGAATAAAAAGTCTTTTCCCACTTCAAGAATGAACTCCTTCATATGCTCAACAATACCCTTACGAAGTCTTGTCTCTTTGTATTTCTTAGGCAAACCCAGAAAGTCAAGGTATGCAGTATCTTTAAATATGGCAGGTGACTTTGCATACGTAGTGTGGAGTACGTCGGACTGGCTGTCTTTGGCACGTAATATCGAAGCCATCGTATCAGTTTTGATAGCTCGCTCTAATTGCTTGTTCTGTAGTTGTTCTTTTTGCGCAAACAGAATGTAGAACAAACGTTCGTTATCACTTTTGCAACGGCTCATGATAATCTGATGATTAGTCCAACCTATTGAAAATAAGATTGTTGGAATTTGTGCCATTTCAAATGGCACAAATTCGGACTCACTAGTTTGTGCCATTTCAAATGGCACAAACTCCTGTTTTATATTGGCTGGCAATTGTAGAGGAGTCAATTGTGATAGCTTAGTTGTTTCTATGAGTTTTGTGAATGTTGCATTACTATAGGTATCATAAAATTGCACCATTTTATATATCGTACGATAGCTCCATCCTTTGATAGTTGGATCTTGCGTTCTTATAAACTCTGAGAGTTGGCGTACAATACCTGCTCCCCATTCTGCATTTTTTAGTTTGTGGCTAATATATCCACCTACTTCCCATATCATGCGCAGTGATTCATCGTCAATGGTTTTAGAAACTCTCTGACGATGATAGCTGATGATTCCAAATATTTGATTGAAATCATTTCTTATTTCGATATTTACATTGTTTTCTGCCATAATCTTTTAATTATTATATCCAAATTTATTCCATGCTTCGAGGACGAGGCACTTGGTGCGGTATTCGCCGTATTGACACAACTCGTTGTCTTTCTATTCTATATTTACTGGTCTTTCAAGTCCTTATCTACCATGGCGCAGACACAAGAGTCTGACCATACATTCTCTGCCGTTTCTACCATGTCGATAATGGTATAGATTGGCAGGATAATACCCATGATACCGATAGGAGCATTGATGCCGGACATCAGAGATAGGGTAAGGAAATAACATCCCATCGGCACTCCTGCATTACCCACTGCTGAGATAACTGAAATGAAGAGCCAGAGAATCATCGTAGTCCAAGGTAAGGGCATTCCTCCATTCTGCATCAGGAATAAGGAAGTTACGAGGATAAACGCAGCGCAGCCATTCATGTTGATGGTAGTGCAGATAGGCAATACGAAGCGGGAAACCTGATTGGAAACTCCCAGTCTATCTTCTGCCGTCTGCATCGTTACCGGCAACGTAGCAGCCGAACTCTTTGTAAACAGAGCCATTAATACTGCCGGCATCATCTTGCCCAAAGTACGCACTGGGTTCAAGCCTCTTGCCAAGAGGAAGAGCGGAAGGATGATGAAGAATTGAATGACATTACCTCCCAGGATAACAGCTACGTACTTTCCTAGAGAAGCCATCACGATACCCGCAGAGAACTGGGCTGAGAGTTGTGCTGCAAAGGCAACGATACCCAGAGGCAGAGCCCAGATTAATCCATGAATCAGCATGAAGAGCAGATCCTGCAATCCAAGCAATCCTTTCATCACGATGTCTTTCTTATCGCTTGATGGCATTTTGGTTAAGGCAATACCTGCAGCTGCCGCCAAAATCAGAATGGAGAGTACATTTCCTTCGGCAAACGGCTTGATGATGTTGTTGGGTATTACCCCAAGAATATGGTCATAATAGCTGGTTTCTCCCAGCTTTTGGGGAACATCTGCCATACCGCTCTGTACCAAGGCTGTAGGTAAATTGCCTGGAGAAACGATGTTGTAGAGCACCAGTCCCACTGCCGCTGCTGCTATCGTCGTGAGCAGGGTGTAGGTGATGGCGTGGCGGAATATCTTACCGGTATCTGCCTGGTTGCCCAAGGATGCCAGGGTTGTGATGACTGCCAAGGCTATGGTTGGTACTGCCAGAAGTTGGAATAAGCGGGTATAGACCGTGGCGATGAAATTCATCAGACCATCCAGCCAGCTGATGCCGAACATACCTAAGACTGCGCCTACTATCAAAGCGCCAATCCATAGCATCAGCTGCCTGGTTTGCTTATTTTTCACTCCTTTTTGCTTACTGCTGCCAGCATTGCTATCTGGCTGTTTATTTCCAATATCATTCATTGTTTTTACCATGATTTTAAACTATTATTTTTTAGATAAAAGTACTCTCCTTATTCCAGTCCCCACATATCATTCAGCATACTGATTGCTGACTCCGAGCGGAATACATGGTCGCGGAAGGTGATGATGCCTTCGGGGGCAAGGTGGGCTTCGAAGGAATTTACCAGGAAATCTGCTTCGAGCAGAATGCGATGGTCGAGGCTGGTAACATCTTGATAAGTATGATGATGGGCAATGAGCCAGCAGATTCTTTCTATCTGTGCGGCTGTGAATCCATCTACTTCTGACAGTACTTTTCTTGCTTCGTCAGGACCCAGTTCTTCCTGGTGCTTGCCATCGCAGTTGCCGTATCTGGCTTCTGAAACGTGAATGCCTACATCGTGAAGGATAGCTGCTGCTTCGAGCACGAAGAGTTCTTCTTCGTTCATACCCTCTGCTATCGCAATCATACGGGCAAAGTCGTGCACCTTTACGAAATGCTGGATGCGTGGCGCATCGCCACCATCATACTTAATCATCGCCCTCATCAGAGTGGCGAGTGTCAATTCATTGTTTGTCATAATCTTATGTTTTTTAAAATTCTTTTTTTCTTATTCCAATTACCTATAGCCACCATACGCTACGTCTCCAGCAGAAAGGTTAATCCGCTGATTCCGATATAGGCATAGATGATGTATTTGAGCAGGGAGCCGCTGAGGTGCCTGAACACCCAGGAGCCTATCAGGTTGCCAATGAAGACTCCGGCTATTCCATACACATAACCTATGGAGACCGTGGTGGTGAAGAAACCATTGTATGCTCTTGCCAAAGTCATCATCAGATTGCCTGCCAGGAAATAGGTCTGCGTCATCGCCAGATAGCGTTCCTTGTCGGGCTCTGAACTGACGAAATAGAGCACGGCTGGTGGTCCCTGCATTCCGAAGAATCCTCCCATCAGTCCGCTCAATGTTCCTGCCGTAACCTGCACGGGAAGCGTAGTCTTCACCTTGATGCGCTTGCTGAAGAAGGCGAAGTAGATGCTCACGATGATCAGTGTAATACCGAGCAATATGTTCAGTATGTGATATTCCATCCGCTTGAGCACGAAGATGGCTCCGATGGAGATGATGATGAAGGTGAACAGAATGGGCAGCAGCCGCCTCCAGGTGATGTACTTGTATTTCTGAATGACGATGATCAGCGAGGTGGTCATCGCCAGGATGCCTGAGAGGGTTGTTGCCTCACCGTAAGAGGGCATGATGGAGGGGAGCATCGTCATGATGAAGATGCCAAAACCGAAGCCAGTAGTGCGTTGCACAAAACTGGCTCCGATGCTCAACAGAAAGAGTTCGATGGCAATATTGTCCATTCTGCTGTAGGCTTATTGATGGATGTAATCCAGAATCTGCTCTGCATGAATCTTGGTCTTGATCTCCTTTGGAGTGAAGATTTTCTCAATGATGCCTTCTTCGTTGACAAGATAGGTGGTGCGGAGGATTCCGATGGTCTTTCTGCCGCAGGTTACCTTCTCGCCCCAGCAGCCGAGTTCCTGCAAAAGGGTGGTCTCGGTATCGGCAATAAGTGGGAACTGCAGACCCTTGGTTTCAGAAAACTTCTTCTGCAGCGCCTGCTTGTCCTTGCTCACGCCGATAATCTCGTAACCGGCTGCTGCCAGTTCCTCCTTATGAGCCTGCAGAGAGCAGGCCTCGGCAGTGCATCCGCTGGTGTTAGCCTTCGGATAACTGTAGAGCACGAGCTTGCGACCACGATAGTCGCTTGCCTTGATCTCACGTCCGTCCTGGTCAATGCCAAGAATCTCTGGTATTCTATCTCCTACATTCATAATTATTTATTATTTAAAAAGTTATACTATTCTTCTATCTATTATTTCTTTCTTTTCACCCCTCTTACTGCCTCACTTTCCAATGGATTCTCGGGCCAGAAGTGCTTGGGGTAGCGGCGCTTCAGCTCCTTGCGCACCTCGAAATAGGTGGATTGCCAGAAACTGGCGAGATCCTGCGTAAGCTGTACGGGCTTGAAACCTGGAGAAAGTAGCTCCAGCAACAGAGGCTGCCTGCCATCATCAACAGCTGGCGTCTGAGTCATTCCGAAGCACTCCTGCAGCCGGACACTGAGGATGGGAGCCTCGGCTCCCTGGCGATAGTCGATGCGGATATGACTGCCCGATGGAACCACGATGTGGGTGGGTGCGAGGCGGTCTATCTCCTGCTGCTGCTCGTATGGAATCTGTGCCCAGAGTATTTCCTGGAGATTGAGCTTCCTGAGTTCGGCGGTGCTCGTCTTGAGCTTTCCGCCCTGTTCCAGATAGAAGGGCAACCATTCGGCGGCTGTCTCCATCAGGTGCGTGGTGGACAGATCGGGCAACTCCATTTCCGGGTGCCACGCTCTTACCTTCGCCACCCTCCGCTGCAACCGCTGAACGTCTTCGTTCCAATCCAGCATGCTGAGTCCTTCCTTCCGGATGGCGGTGCAGAGAATATGGATAATCTGCTGTTTGTCGGCATCCTGGAGCGGTTTGCTATCCACCACCAGGGTTCCGATGCGTCGCTCTCTCTGCATCCTGATTATTCCCGCCTTACTGTCCCACGAGATGTTGTCGAACTCATAGGTAGGGAGGTCGTTGATGTTTACGGGAGCCGAGAGAAACACCCTGCCTGCCTTTTCTGAAGATGGAAGCGGGGTGGAAGCATTCATGCCCGACGGCTGAGCAGATACATTGAGCGAAGCGATGGCGAGCCATTGCTGCGCCGACATTGCATCGCTTGAATCGATGAAGATTGGCTTGCCGTTCGACATTCTGAAATGTCCGATATTATCGATGGCCATGGCGATGCGCTCAGGATAGGCTAGGGCAATCAGTCTGCCCACTTCCTCTGCATCCACCGGCTCATTGTCTTCCTTCACCTTGAGCATCCTGCGGTATTCCTGGGCTATCTGGGCAATGCGTGCCCATCTGCCCAGACTGTTTTTCTGTCGCTGCGAACGGAGGATGGAGAGGCGCAGCGCCATATCCGAATCCTCTGCGTCGCTCATCGGGTCTTTCTCTTCCAGCAGGGCGGCAACGTCGCAGGCTAGAGCTTTGAGTGCAGAAGATTCTGAACTCATCATCATCTTGGCGATGCGCGGATGACAAGGCAATGTTGCTATCTTCCTGCCCAATGGGGTGATGCTGCCATCCGGTTCTATCGCTTCAAGAGAAAGAAGCAATTCCTTGGCATTAAGCAGATTACTGCTTGATGGTGGAGTAAGCCAGAGCAGCGATTGGGGATTGTTCTCGCCAAAGGCTGCAATGTCGAGCACCATCGATGTAAGGTCAGCTTCCTCTATTTCCGGTCGGCGCTGGTCTTCCATCAGATGTTCTGAGGTCTGAGTCCACAACCGGTAGCAGATTCCTTCTGCCACACGTCCGGCTCGTCCTTTTCTCTGGGTTGCCATATCCTTGCTGATGGTAACGGTTTCCAGGTGGCTCAATCCTGTTCGGGCGTCATAAACCAGTTTTCTGCAGAGTCCGGAATCCACCACGATCCTCACGCCTTCGATGGTAAGTGAGGTTTCTGCGATAGGTGTGGCGAGTACAATTTTCCTTTCTCCCTCTTTCGAAGGGGCTATGGCGAGGCGCTGCTTCTCGGGTGGAAGATTGCCGTAGAGCGGATAAACCTGCGGAACGGAAAGTTCTGCAGCAGATGATGAAGCAGCAGATAATGAAGTTGATGCAGATAATGAAGTTGATGCAGATGATGAAGCTGAAGCCCTGCTGAGGCTTGCATCCAATATCTCCTTGCATTTCAGAATCTCCGACTGTCCAGGAAGGAAAGCAAGAATATCTCCCTCGTTCCTATCTGCTGCCTTGAGGATGGTTGTCGCCACCTCTTTATATATATCGTATCGCGCAATGTCGGTCTCTGAATAAACGGTCTCTACGGGGAACATCCGTCCTTCGCTCTCTATCAATGGCGCCTGAAGAGCCTCGCAGATGGCAGTAGCATCGATGGTAGCCGACATGATGATGATCTTCAAATCGGGTCGGATGATTTCCTGTGCCTGTCGGGTGAGTGCTAGCGCCAGGTCGGAATTGATGCTTCGCTCGTGAAACTCATCGAAGATGACGGCGCTTACTCCTTCGAGCGTGGCATCATGGATGAGTATTCGGGTAAGTATTCCCTCGGTGAGCACCTCGATGCGGGTTTCTGAAGAAACCTTGTTCTCGAAGCGTACCCGGTAACCCACGGTCTTGCCCACGGGTTCGCCCAAGATGCTTGCCATTCGTTCAGCTATCTGACGGGCAGCAAGGCGGCGTGGTTCCAGCATCAGAATCTTTCCCTGTGGGGTGGCTCCGAGGAGGGTGAGTGGAAGCACGGTGGATTTTCCGGCTCCCGGCGGAGCGGTAACAACAAGGTTTGCCGACTCCTTCAGGGTGCTGTTGATGGCGTCGGCTATCTGGAAGGCAGGAAGATGACCTGCCTGCTGTTTGATTCTATCGTAATTCATACTGCAAAGATACACATTATTTTTGTGATGGGCAAATGATTAGAAAGGTAATGCATGAGAATGGTGAATCTTGTAGATTTTTTCCCTTATCTGGTTCCATTTGGCAAGGACCAGGTAGCCAGATACGACTGCCAGATAGAGAAGCATCAACTGAAGGAGTGACAGATGAAGATGGTCTATGCTGGCGCCCGGCAACAGACTGGTAAGCCGGAAAGCGGTATGGGTGGCTTGGGTAATGCTGGCAAGTACTGCTGCTACATGTTGCATCAGCCAGGTGCCGACGGTGGCAAGGCTGGAAATGTAGGTAAGGGGAGAAAGCAGCAGGAGTAGGGCACAAAGATAGAGGATGAGGGTGGCTGCCGGGATGGCGATGAAGCTGGTGAGTAGGGAGTAGCAGGATATTCTGCCGAAATAATAGACGATGAGCGGAAGCGTACCTATCTGTGCCGCCAGGGATACGCAGAATAATCCCCAGAGGCAACGGATGATCTTGCCGTGGGATTTGAGCAGGCCGAAGAGTGGGGGATAGAATATGAGGATGGAAGCCACGGCGAGAAAGGACATCTGGAAACTGATGTCGAAAAGATGGAAGGGATTCAGAAACAGCATGATGACATAGGCTAGTGCCAGGGTGTTGAGCGAAAGGTCGGGGCGCAGGGCTAGCAGGCAGAAACTGTAGATGCTGAGCATGGAGGCTGATCTGACGGCACTAGGGGGAAAGCCGATAAAGACGACATACGCCCATACGGCAACGAGGGACAGGGCAATGGTGGGTCTGGAACGGCGCTTTCCGCCCAGAAGAATCACGAAGAGCTGGAAGATAATGCCTATGTGCAAGCCGCTAACTGCCAGTATATGACTTGTGCCGGAGATGGAAAAGCTCTCCTTGGTTTCCCGGTCGAGTGAACCCTTATCGCCCATCGCCATCGCAGAAATCACGGCGAAATCCTGTCCGTCGATATGATAAGTATGCAGCTGCTGTTCCAGCTGCTGGCGGAAGGAACGGCTTGCCAGGATGGTGCGGTCAATGGGGGAGAGTGACTGGTAGGTCATGATGCTGCCAGGCGCTTTCGTCTTATCGATATGATGGGAGGTGATGAAACCGCCCAGACAGAACAGGCAGAGCGACAGAAGGAGGCTCTGAAGAAGGACCAACTGCTTGATTTTTCTGAAGAAGAGCCGGAAAAGCTGACGGTTTTCATTGAGTACATAGCAGCAGCCGGCTAAGGATATGGCAATGATGGCTGCGATGAGCCAATAGCGCGTGGAGAAGTAATCATAGCTGTATCTGGCTGTGATGATGCTAAGTGATAGTATGAGGCTGAAGAACATCAGCGGAGTAACTGGGAGTCTTTTATTTCTGTCCATTTTAGCCGTGTTTTCAGGTTCGTTTAAAAAAGAGAAGCCCGACAAAAGGTTGGGATAGTCCAACTCTCTTATCGGGCTTCTCATATATATATAATAATGTATAAGCCTGCCTGGAAGCAGGAATACATCATTTCGGGAGATTACTCTCTCTTGAGATTACTCTCTCTTGAGATTACTCTCTCTTGAGATTATTTGCCGAATCCGAAGATACGCTTGATGAATTTCTTCACAGGATTATCGTTCTTCTGTGGATTGACAACAGGAGCATACTTGCGAGGACCGGAATTCTCAGTTCCCTTCTTCTGCTGGTTCTGAGGAGCTGTGCCCTGTCGCTTCTGCTGGTTCTGCTGGGCGCCACCCTGCTTCTTCTGGGCTACGCCTCTGCCTCGGCCATTACTTCCAGGACGAACATTGTTCTCATTGCCTGGGCGCTGGTTGCCGTTAGACTGCTGATTGCCCTGCTGGTTGCCGTTCTCGTTGTTGCGCTGCTTATTGTTGTTGCGGCGCTTGTTGTTATTGCGATTCTTCTGCTCGCCGTTGCGCTGCTCAGCGTTTCTCTGTTCTTTGTTCTTGAACTCGCCATTCTTCTGTGCATCATTCTCGTGATTCTTCTGTGCACCATTCTCGTGATTCTTCTGTGCACCATTCTCTCCATTGTTCTGAGGAGTCTTTTCCTGACGTTCGTTTGGCTTGTTTGGCTTGCGCTTGTGCGAAGTCTGGTCGCGGTCTTTCTGTCTGCGGCTCTTGGCGCTGGTCTTGCTCTTGCCCTCGCCGTTGCTGTTATTGTTGTCACCGCGGTTGCCGTTGCGGTTGTTTCCGCCCTGCTTTCCGCCCTTGCCCTTTCGACCATTGTTGCGTTTTGAAGGCTTGTTGAGCTTGATGTATTCAGGGCCTTCGCCGCAATCTTCCGGCAGAGGCATCTTCTCTACCACCTTCTCCAGGAACTTCTCAATCTGCTGGAACCAGTACTGGTCTTCCTCGTTGACGAAGGTGATGGCTCTACCATCGCGGTTGGCACGGGCTGTACGGCCGATGCGGTGAACATAATCCTCAGTATCGTGAGGAACGTCATAATTGATGACCATCTCGATATCATCAATATCGATTCCACGAGCCACGATATCCGTAGCAACCAGTACGTCGAACTGACCGCTCTTGAACTTGAACATCACATCATCGCGCTCTGCCTGCTCCAGGTCGGAGTGCATTGCACCGCAGTTGATGCCAATCTGCTGAAGGGCAGCAGCTAGCTGCTTTACCTTCATCTTGCTGCCGCTGAACACGATGACGCGCTTCATATCGCCAGCCTTGAAGATATCTTTGATGATGGTCATCTTCTGGGTCTCGTAACAAACGTAAGCCTCCTGCTTGATCTTCTCGGCAGGCTTGCTTACGGCAAGCTTGATCTCTACAGGATCCTTGAGCAGGGCCTTGGCAAGTTCCTCAATCTTCTCAGGCATGGTGGCAGAGAACATGATGGTCTGGCAGGTCTTTGGCAACTTGGAAGCGATGGTATTGATGTCTTCTGAGAAGCCCATGTCGAGCATGCGGTCGGCCTCATCGAGAATGAAGAAGCTTACCTTGCTCAAATCTACATTACCCAGGGAAATGTGGGTGATGAGGCGACCTGGAGTAGCAATCACGACATCAGCACCCATGCGGAGACTCTTCAGTTCCTGATCGTAGCGGTTGCCGTCGTTGCCGCCATAAACAGCCACGCTGCTCACATCCTGCAGGTAGTAGCCGAAGCCCTGCATGGCCTGGTCTATCTGCTGGGCCAACTCGCGGGTTGGCGACATGATGACGCAGTTGATGGCGTCTTTCGGATAGCCGCCATCGTCAAGCTTGCTCAATACTGGGAGCAGATAGGCTGCTGTCTTACCCGTTCCGGTCTGTGCCACGCCCAATACGTCGTGACCTTCCAATATCTCAGGGATACATTTTTCCTGTACAGGGGTGCAAGTGTCGAAGCGCATGTCGTATAATGCGTCGAGCACGTTGTCATTCAAATCTAATTCGTCGAAATACATTCTTTTCCTTTCTTTTGTTGACCATTGAGCCGGATGGATCTTCACCCGTTTCAATGGTCAAGGTTCTTTGTTTCAATGTTTAATTACCTCGGTGCCTTGCGGTAGCAGAAGTAGGCAACGAAGGCGAAGATGATGTTCGGCAACCAAGCGGCAAGTGCCGGAGGGAAGTTTGCCTGGATGGCAAAGGTTGCCGATACGGTTTGCAGCATGATGTAGCCGAAGCTCAGTGCAAGACCGATTCCCAAGGATAGGCCCATACCTCCCTTTCGCTTGCGCGATGAAAGCGAAACACCGATGATGGTGAGGATGAAGGAGGCAAACGAGGCGGCGATGCGCTTGTGGTATTCTACCTGATACTGCACCACATTGCCCGAACCGCGGTTGATCTGCTTGGAAATATACTCCTTCAGTTCCGGACTGGTGAAGGTTTCCTGCTGACCCTTGGAATAAACCAGGTCGGTAGGCTCCATCGTAATCAGCGTATCCTTCTGCGCTCCGCTGGTGATGTGTTCCTTCATACCTTTCAGCTGACGCACCTTCCAGTTGCTCAGTTTCCAGTGGTATTTGCTGTCGGAGATTGTATCATACTGAATCTCCATCGCCGTAAGGTGGCTTACGAGTTTCTTCTCCTGGAACTTGTCGAGGCAGAATCCGTAACCCCGCTTCGAGTTGTTGTCGTAGTGCTGCATATAGGCAATTACGCCCTTATCTACCTGCAGCTGTACGTTTTCGGCAGAAGTATTCTTCTTCTTGTTCTTGTACATCGTCTCGAAGTTCTGGCGTACTACCGTGCCGTGTGGAATCACGTAGGCAGAGAGTACATAGCTCAAGGCTGAGAGCATGATGCAGGTGATGAGGTAAGGACGAAGGAGTCGCTTGAAGGAAACACCTGATGCCAGAATGGCGATGATTTCAGAGTTGCCTGCCAGCTTCGACGTGAAGAGGATGACCGCCACAAACACGAACAACGCACTGAAGAGGTTGGCGAAGTAAGGGATGAAGTTGGCATAATAATCGAAGATGATGGCCTTGGCCGGTGCATGATACTCCGTGAACTTCGCCAGGTTCTCATTGAAGTCGAACACGATGGAGATGGAGATGATCAGTGCAATCGAGAAGAAGTAGTAGCCTAAGAACTTCTTGATAATGTACCAGTCTAACCGCTTGATGTATCTCAGTGGGTTGAGATACCTGAGCACCCTGAGGAATCGCAGCTTGTGCCCGATCCAGCCTAGAATGCGGGCTATGCGCTGCAGGATGGCAATGAGCCAGCCGAAGCGAGATTCGAAGGCTCTGCCCATCTTGAGCAGTCTGCGATGTTTTCTGATGTATTTATAATCTTTCATCATTTAATGTAAAATATGTATAGGAGCATCCTATAAAGTTCAATGCTCAACGCTCAAGCTAGATTCGTCGGCCGAGTTGATCGATGATAGAGCGTTTCCACTCTACGAAGTCGCCCTGCTCGATATGGTGGCGTGCATCTGTAACGAGACGGAGATAGAACGACAGGTTGTGGATGCTGGCAATCTGCATGGCAAGGAGCTCCTGGGCCTTGAAGAGATGGTGCAGGTAGGCCTTGGTGGTAATCTGGTCGATGTCGCAGCCGTCTGGATCCACTGGACTGAAATCCATCTCCCACTTCTTGTTGCGCATGTTCATCGTACCATTATAGGTAAAGAGCATCGCATTGCGGCCGTTGCGGGTTGGCATTACGCAGTCGAACATATCAACACCGCGCTCGATGGCCTCGAGCAGGTTCTGGGGAGTTCCTACGCCCATCAGGTAGCGAGGCTTGTCCTTTGGAAGAATCTCATTCACCACCTCGATCATTTCGTACATCACCTCGGTAGGCTCGCCTACGGCAAGACCGCCGATGGCATTTCCGTCGGCTCCCTTGTCGGCAATGTACTTGGCAGCTTCGCGGCGCAGCTCTGGGAAAGTACAACCCTGGACGATAGGGAAGAGGCTCTGCTGATAACCGTAGAGAGGTTCTGTCTCGTCGAAGCGCTTGATGCAGCGGTCGAGCCAGCGCTGAGTCATCTCCAGACTCTTCTTCGCATACATGAAGTCGCTTTGTCCGGGAGGACACTCATCGAAAGCCATCATGATGTCGGCACCGATGATGCGTTCTGTATCCATCACGTTCTCTGGAGTGAAGAAATGCTTGCTGCCATCGATGTGCGAACGGAACTCGCAGCCCTCTTCTCTGAGCTTGCGGATTCCGGTAAGCGAGAATACCTGGAAGCCGCCACTGTCGGTGAGGATAGGACGGTCCCAGCCGTTGAACTTATGCAGTCCGCCTGCCGCCTTGATGACTTCGAGTCCCGGGCGCAGGTAGAGATGGTAGGTGTTTCCCAGGATGATCTGAGCCTTTACCTGCTGGCGCAATTCTTCGAAATGTACACCCTTTACGCTGCCCACAGTTCCCACAGGCATGAAGATCGGAGTCTTGATCTGGCCGTGGTCGGTGGTGATGATGCCGGTGCGAGCATCGCTTGCCTTATCTGTTACTTGTAGTTCAAATTTCATTTCTTTTCTTTTTTGTCATTTTCAGGAATGGTGAAGTCGATAGGGTGCTTTACCTTCTCGTCGGTGAGGGCAAACTCCCAGACATCTGCTACATCTTCTACATAATGGAACTCTACGCCCTTGAGATACTTTTCTGGAATGTCGAGGATGTTCTTCTTGTTTTCCTTGCAGATCACGATGTCGGTAATGCCAGCACGCTTGGCTGCCAGGATCTTCTCCTTGATGCCTCCCACTGGGAGTACCTTGCCGCGAAGGGTAATCTCGCCGGTCATGGCTATGTTCTTGCGAACCTTGCGCTGGGTGATGGCCGAAGCGATACTGGTGGCAATGGTAATACCTGCCGAAGGACCGTCTTTTGGCGTTGCTCCTTCAGGTACGTGGATATGGATGTTCCAGTTTTCAAAGATGCGGTAATCCACGCCCAGCAGGTCGATATGCGCCTTGATGTATTCCAGGGCGATGATAGCCGATTCCTTCATCACGTCTCCCAGGTTACCGGTCAGGGTAAGCTTGCCCTGTCTTCCCTTGCTCAGCGAGGTTTCGATAAAGAGAATCTCGCCGCCCACAGAGGTCCATGCAAGTCCTGTTACTACTCCTGCATAATCGTTGCCCTGATAGATGTCGCGGGTGAATGGGGCGGTGCCGAGAATCTCCTTCAGGTCTGATGCGGTGATGGATGGCTTCTCCAATTCCTTGGAATAGGCGAGCTTGTAGGCCATCTTGCGCAGTCCCTTGTTGATCTGTTTCTTGAGCTGGCGCACACCGCTTTCTCGGGTGTAGTGCTCGATGATGCCCTCGATGGCTGCCTTGTTGAAGCTTACCTTCGGGGTGAACTTGTCGAGACCTGTATTCTCCAATTCCTTCGGAATCAGGTGGCGCTTGGCAATCTCTATCTTCTCCTCCGTAATGTAGCCGCCTACTTCGATGAGCTCCATTCGGTCGAGCAAAGGACGTGGGATTGAGCTGATGTCATTGGCGGTTGCGATGAAGAGAACCTTAGAGAGATCGTAATCCACATCCAGGTAATTGTCGTGGAAGGTGTTGTTCTGCTCTGGGTCGAGTACTTCAAGCAAGGCTGATGCTGGATCACCCTGGTGGTTGTTGGCTGAAACCTTGTCTATCTCGTCGAGGATGAAGACAGGGTTGCTGCTGCCTGCCTTGAGGATGTTCTTGACAATGCGGCCAGGCATGGCTCCGATATAAGTGCGGCGGTGACCGCGAATCTCGGCTTCATCGTGCAGACCGCCCAGAGACATTCTCACGTATTTGCGCTTCATGGCCTTGGCAATGCTCTTGCCCAGACTGGTCTTGCCGACTCCCGGAGGACCATAGAGGCAGAGAATCGGACTCTGCATTCCACCCTTCAGGGATCTTACGGCAAGATATTCCAGAATGCGTTCCTTTACTTTCTCCATGCCGTAGTGGTCCTGGTTGAGAATCTTCTGGGCATGAGACAGGCTGAGGTCATCCTCGGTGTATTCGCCCCAAGGCAAATCTACCAGCGTCTGCAGATAGTTGAGCTGGATAGGGTAGTCTGGGCTCTGAGGATGGATGGTGTCGAGTTTGGCCAACTCTTTCTGAAAAACCTTTTGGGTTGCCTCGTTCCATTTCTTGGTCTTGGCTTTTTCGAGCAGCTCCTTCTTTTCCGGACTGCTTTCGCCTTCGCCCAGCTCTTCCTTGATGTTCTTGATCTGCTGCTTCAGGTAATATTCCTTCTGCTGCTCGTCGAGATCAAACTGAGTCTTGTTCCTGATTTCATTTTGCAGGTAGAGCAGTTTCTGCTCCTTGTGCAAGGCCTTGAGTGCCTCTATCAGTCGCTCTGACAGCTTCTCCTGTTCCAGCATCTTGATCTTGTCTTCTGCCGTAAAAGGCAGGGAGGTGCAGATGAAGTTGCATTTCACGAAGCGATTGGTAATCTCATTGATCGCATAGACAGCCTCGTTGGGAATGTTCTCATTGTACTGAATGAATTTGATAGATTCCTCGAAGAATGTTTGGGTCAATGCCTTGAACATAGGATCTTCGGCTTCCTTTTCGGTAGGCCAGGTCTCTGGCAGACTTTCTACATCGGCAAGGTAGAATGGTTCCTTATCTACAATCTGCTTCATCTTGCATCTGCCTAAACCCTGTACGATGATGGTCTTCTGATGCTCATCGTTTGGCATATTGATGACTCTCATCAACTTGGCAAATGTTCCGGTTTCGTACAAGTCTTCCTGATTAGGTGAGTCTATGTCCGCATGCTTCTGGCAAAAGATGCAGAATACTGTTTCTGGATTTTGCTCCAGCATATTTGCCAACTCCTTGCTTTCCGCCCTGCCTATCAAGATAGGAGTAAGCACGGATGGAAAAACCACCAGGTCGCGAGTGCAGAGGGTAGGATAGATTCCTGCCTCCCTTTCTTGTATCAATACGGATGCATCGCCCTCAAAGTCGGCTATCATCTGGATTTGTGTATTCGAATTTCTGTTCATATTCTATTTGATAAACACTTTTTGGGGTGTATATGAATTTCTGTTCTATTTTGATAAACACTTTTTGGGGTGTATATTCTCTTGAATATATATTTATAGGGTGCAAAGTTAGTGATTTTTGCCGAGAATCCCATCGTTTTTTCCGAAAATCACCTCTTTATTAGATATTATTATTAATATAAGCAAGAAGACTGTAATAAAATGCTGATTTTTGCGTTACTATTTTAAAAGTAAAACTATGACTGGATTTAAATTCAAACAATTTGAGATTCATCAGGATCGTTGCGCCATGAAAGTGGGAACGGATGGTGTGCTGCTGGGGGCATGGGCACCTGGCGGTAAACGCATTTTGGATGTCGGGTCGGGTACCGGACTCATTTCGCTGATGATGGCGCAGCGCTTCCCTGAGGCGCAGGTGTTGGGTATTGATATGGATGGAGAGGCTTGTGAGGAGGCTGCTGAGAATGTGGCGGCAAGTCCTTTTGCCGATCGTGTCGAAATAGAGTGCTGCCGATTGCAGGACTATCATTCTGCGGAGTCTTTTGATGCAATCGTAAGCAATCCTCCTTTTTTCTTGAATAGCCTAAAAAATCCAGACAGTAAACGTACGATGGCCCGCCATACGGATAGCTTGCCTTTCAGAGATCTTTTCAGGGGAGCAAAAATGCTGCTGAGAGATGATGGAGTTTTTTCAGTGATAGTTCCTTCTGAGGTTCTTGAGGTGGTTGTGTCGGAAGCTTGTATGCTAGGATTTTATCTTATCAGGCAGTGTGGCGTTAAGACAGTGGAGCGCAAACAGCCTAAACGCTATCTTCTGTCGTTCGCAAAGCATCGGTATAATGGTATGGAAAATACTATAAAAACAATGACCGATTCCGAGGGGAACCGGTCAGAATGGTATGCGAAAATTACAGAAGAATTTTATATCAGGTAGGGGCTAGAGGTTCAGCTTTCTCTGTACGAGCTTGCTGATGGCTCCTACTCGCTTGCTTTGGCGCTGGATGTCTTTGTGAATGTCATCGCGCACTATATTTATGTCATTGAAGAAATCGGCAAAGGCTGATTGAATGATGTTCGGCTTGCGTACACTCTTGTCTGCAAACGGATTTACAATCATCTTGATGCCTTTTTCTTCCATGTGCACATCTATGTCGGCGCCAGTCATCACTGGGTCGCCGTCGTAATGGATGACACCCGGCTTGCTGCGGGTGATGTGGAGCTTCTTGCACCGGAAAGACTTGATCTTCGAGTTTTTGTCGAGGGTCTTGTTGAACATGTCGAAACTAACCTGTGAAGCTTCGATGACATCAAACGGTTCCATGATGACCACATCCATCAATCCATCGCTCATAGATGCCTGTGGGGCAATATAGGCGTTGTTGCCGTATTGGGAAGCGTTGGCACATGAGATGAGAAACGCTTTATATTGTTTTGTTCCAGTCTCATCCTCCAGAGTATATGTTTCAGGCTCATATTTCAAGCCTTCTCTCAGAATGTTCTCTGCATAGCTGATTGGCCCACGCTTTCCGCTTTCTGCAAACTTCATGCTGACAAAGGCATCGAAGCCCATTCCGCAAGTGCAGAAGAATGGATATTCGTTGATGACTCCGTAGTCAAGGTCGTGTATTTTGTAGGCGTTGATGATCTCAATGCTTTTCTTTAGGTTCATTGGCAACAGCAGGTGGCGCGCCAGGCCGTTTCCTGAGCCGCAAGGCAGAATACCTAATGCTGAGTCGGAATGGACGAGGGAACGGGCCACCTCGTTCACGGTACCATCGCCACCTACGGCAACCACAATGTCTGCATGGTTGTCTCTGGCTTCGGCTGCCAGTTCTGAGGCGTGTCCTGGTCTTTCAGTCATTTTTATCTCGTACTCGAACTGCTCCTTGTCCAAAGTAGAATCTATCAAACTGGGAACCGCTGCTTTGCTGCTGGTTCCAGAAATCGGGTTCATGATGAAAACTATCTTTTTTTTCATATCTTAGTCAAGAAATTGTTTTTTAAATTGCAAAAGTAATAAAAATCCCTAAAATGGCAAGAAATATCTGCTAAAAAAAGCATAAAAGTAAACTTTCTTAGGAAAAAAGCGGTTTTATTAATCTTTTTTTGTATCTTTGCAGCCTGAAACTAGAAAATAAATTAAAATAGAAATAAAGTACACCTATTATAATGGGACAATTACAAGAAAGATACAAGAATTATCGTGTACCTCAGAAGTATATGGAAGCCGGTGTGTATCCATACTTCCGTGAGATTACAAGTAAGCAGATGACAGAGGTAACTGACATCGACGGTCACAAGATCCTGATGTTCGGTTCTAATGCTTACCAGGGTTTGACAAATGATCAGCGTGTTATCGATGCAGCTAAGGCTGCTCTTGACAAGTACGGCTCAGGCTGTGCTGGTAGCCGCTTCCTCAATGGTACACTCGATTTGCATGTGCAGCTCGAAAAAGAGCTTGCTGAGTTTATGGGCAAGGATGAGACATTGTGCTTCTCTACTGGTTTCTCTGTAAACCAGGGCGTGTTGGCATGTGTTGTAGGCCGCGGTGATTATATCATCTGTGACGATCGTGACCACGCCAGTATCGTAGATGGCCGTCGTCTTTCATTCGCTACCCAGCTTCACTACAAGCACAATGATATGGAAGATTTGGAGCGCGTGCTCTGTAAACTTCCTAAGGATGCAGTCAAGCTCATCGTTGTGGATGGTGTGTTCTCTATGGAGGGCGATTTGGCTAACTTGCCAGAAATCGTGAAGTTGAAGCATAAGTACAACTGCTCTATCATGGTAGATGAGGCTCATGGCCTTGGCGTGTTTGGTAAGCAGGGACGTGGTGTCTGCGATCATTTCGGTCTGACCGATGAGGTAGATCTCATCATGGGTACCTTCTCTAAGAGTCTGGCATCTATCGGTGGTTTCATCGCATCAGATAAGGATACCATCAATTTCCTCCGTCACAACTGCCGTACTTACATCTTCAGTGCATCTAATACTCCAGCTGCAACTGCTGCTGCTCTCGAGGCTCTCCATATCATCCAGAAGGAGCCTGAGCGTTTTGAGAATCTTTGGGATGTTACCAACTATGCTTTGAAGCGTTTCCGTGAGGAAGGTTTCGAGATTGGTGAGACTGAGAGTCCTATCATTCCTCTCTACGTTCGTGATGCAGAGAAGACATTCGTTGTTACCAAGCTGGCTTATGATGCAGGTGTGTTCATCAATCCTGTTATCCCACCAGCATGTGCTCCTCAGGACACATTGGTGCGTTTTGCTCTTATGGCTACTCATACAAGAGAGCAGGTAGAACGGGCTGTTGAAATCTTGAAGAAGATTTTCGTAGAGGAAGGCATCATCAAGGCGTAATGGCAAAACAATGCGGTTGCTGAAAATTCATCAATCGTCATATATAATAAGGTATAAAGGGGCAATTTCTTCGGAAGTTGCCCTTTTTTTAGGAAAAAACTGAATAAATGCATATTTTTACAAAAAAAGTTGCTGAAAAATTTGGTGGAATAAGAAAAATGTTGTACCTTTGCACCCGCAATTCAGAAATGATGCTTACTGCAAAGAAGTAATTTCATTGTGAGAAGAAAGCGGGGTGTAGCGCAGCCCGGTAGCGCTCCTGTTTTGGGAACAGGTGGTCGCA
>ERZ1023822.63-NODE-63-length-41765-cov-24.716591_pt1 | contig 41765 bp, 38 predicted proteins | sample MGYA00380379_ERZ1023822 | MGnify/ENA primary metagenome ERZ1023822 (study PRJEB33179, sample SAMN07448988) | human gut metagenome | biome: Human-gut; feature: Human associated habitat; material: Faeces | host: Homo sapiens | place: India: Bhopal | collected... | reverse complement strand
ATATTGATATTATTAAATTAACATCAGAAAAGTTAGATAGGCTTTTGAAAATGAAAGCGAGAACAGACGGAAACGGTCATAGCCGTTTGATTACTGAGTTGGAGGAGAAAGAATGAAAATTATGATAGCCGGAGCATGGGACGAAACAAATGAAAACTTGTTGTCCTCAGCGTTTCAAATTGCTAAAGTTGCCGCCGAAAAAAAACATATAATAATTACTGGCGGAGGAACAGGAATCCCTAATTCTGCTACGCATGGAGCATTAGCTGTAAACGGAATAAGTATTGCATATAGTAATGAGGGGCATTGTGAAGGCGGACATGAACCAGCTACTTTTCGCGTGGCGACTGAAATGGGTTGGGACGGGCGAAGTGTATTGGCTGTAAAGTCCAGCGACCTTCTTATTGTTATAGGTGGGTGTAATGGCACATTAAACGAAATAACCCTTGCATACCTTAATAATATACCTATATGGGTTTTGGAAGATAGCAGCGAAATGATTTGTCGTTTAAAAAATTTTCTATATGAGGGAAAATATATTGATAAACGGAAAAATGTTGAAATCGAGTTTTTTAATTCAGCGCAAAGTATGATTGAAAAACTCAATTCCAAAAATATTTTACAAAACTAGAGGAGAAAGAAATGATATTATCCGTGTCAAGGAGAACGGATATTCCGGGCTGCTATCCAGAATGGTTTATGAATCGGTTGCGTGACAAATATGTTATGACTAGGAATCCGATGAATTTTCATCAGGTTAGCCAGATAAATCTTTCGCCAGATTTTATTGAGTGTATTGTTTTTTGGACTAAAAATGCAGTACCATTTATGGACTATTTAGAGGAATTAAATCGTATGGGATATATGTATATGTTCCAGTACACCATTACCCCATACGATAATACTCTTGAAAAGAATATATCTGATAAAAGCGACATTATAAAAAATGTATTGGAATTATCCGAAAAAATCGAAAAAAAACGAATCGTATGGAGATATGATCCTATTTTACTTAATGATACTTATACTGTAAATCGGCATATTGAACTATTTGAAGAAATGTGTAGTTTGTTATATACGGCAGTAAATCATGTTGTTATTAGCTTTATTGATTTATACCAGAAAAATAGAGGATATAGGTTATACGAATTAAGTACAGATGAAATAACACATCTTGCACAAGCGTTTGGAGAAATAGGCGCAAAGTATAAACTTCCGATAAAGACTTGTTGCGAAAATTATGATTTGACGAAATTTGGAATAACTAAAGGTGCTTGTATTGACAGTGTTCTATTAGAAGAAATCTGTAATCGCCCACTACTATTAAAAAAGGCGACTGGACAAAGAAAAAACTGTCTTTGTGCAGAAAGTGTTGATATAGGTGCTTATCATACCTGTTTGAATGGGTGCATATATTGCTATGCTACCGATTATAAACGACTGAAAACTAAACAAAAGTGTTATGATAAAAATAGTCAAATTCTATGCGACAAATTGGATTTTGGCAAAGATATTATAAAAGTACGCAAAATGAAAAAGTTATAAATTTAGAGGGAGAGGTGGAAAATGAAAGATAAAAGTTTAACGTGTGTTTCAGTCTTTCTTACCAGTCAAATAATCTCCTTATTTGGCTCTGCCATAGTGTCTTATTCTATTGTTTGGTATATAACACTAAAAACATCATCAACAATGGCTCTTGCAATATCTATAGTTTGTACTTATATGCCGCAGATTGTTATTTCTATGTTTTCAGGAACGTGGGGGGATAAATTCAACAAAAAAAATCTAATTATAATAGGCGATACGATTACTGGTATTTCTACATTGATACTAGCAATTTTATTTATAAATGGTTTTGATTCATTATACCTACTATACGGTGCTTGTGCGTTGAGATCGGTTGGTTCAGGAATACAAACACCATTAGAACACGCCTTTTTACCGCTGATTTGCCCTGAAGAAAAATTAACAAAAATAAATGGAATCTATGCTACTGCTTCATCAGCAATCAATATTTTATCTCCTGCTATGGCAGGTGTTTTATTAAATGTAATGGATTTTGGACATACCCTCTTTATTGACTGTATCACAGCACTATTGGCGATTATTGTACTATTAAAGCTAAAATATAAGAACACAATAAGTTCTAACAAGGATACAAGTACACTGTCTGATTTTTTGGAGGGAGTAAAATATTTCAAGCAGCACATTTTCTTAGGAAGATTGATTTTATTTTATTTGCTTTTTTATTTCTTTATGTCAGCACCAGCTTTTTTAACGCCAGTATTGGTAAATCTTAAATTTAGCAGTAGTGTTAATGCTTTGGCAATCAATGAATTTGTATGGTCATTAGGAACTATGTTAGGCGGGATTTTGATTTGTTCTTTTAAAGAGTTTAATAAACTAAAATTCATGGCAATATCAGCATTGCTTTTTGGAGGTTTTATTTGTCTTTTAGGGGCGTCAAATATTTTTAGTATATATATTCTTTTTATGCTATGCTCAGGAATATCTCTTCCTTTGTTCAATACATCAAATACTGTTTTAATACAAGAAAATGTAAAAAAAGAGATGTTAGGACGCGTTTTTGCTAACTTAAATATATTATCTACAATTTCTACGACAATAGGAATTACTGTTTTCGGAATAATAGGTAATACAATTTCCGTTGATATTCTTTTGATTTTAGTTGGAGCATTTATAGCAATATTGTCTATTTGGATATGGAAAATTTATCGTGAAAACAAAGTGTAGCACAAAAAACACTTCGAGCCATCCTGCCCCGAAGTGTTTTTTGTTACGAAATAAATTAGAAATTCAAGAAAAGGCGAAAGAAATGCCTCCCTTGAACTTGCTCTCAGGATCTCTGCCTATCTTGGAATGTCTGTCGAAGAACTTTTCAAAGTTGATGATGAATGATTTAATTCCAGCCCGAGGATGGAATAATATTCATATACAGAGAAAAGTGGCGTCGGAGTCAGCACTCCCACGCTACTTTTTCTACAGTCTGTGGTTCTTTTATAGTTTATTTAACCATAAAAACCCTACAAAAAATATTTACAGGCTTTTTCTATAATTCAATCGGAATTACAATATCTGTAATGTATTTATTGGGATTCCCCTTAAAAATCATCCCTGGTCCCTTTACATAAATTTCTCTTGAAGGTGCTTTTATTTCATATCCACTTGATCTGGCATATTCAATAATCTGTTTATATGCTTCATTTAACGTTTCATACGTACCTACATGCTGTGTGCATACTGCTTTAACTGCTGGTACTTGCTTTATTGTTACATTACTACTAGTAATATTTCCTTTGAACGGAAGGCACAATTCTATATCTGCTTTTTCCTTATAACCTTCATCATAATATATACAGAATGGGGCACCATCTACTTTTCCTTTAACGGCTTTATAAAGGCTTCCGATATATTTTCCCATATCACTATATTTTCCCTTAAAGCGTACAGACACTACATTTACCGGCTTCAGATTTTTGATTTCAAATGAATATTCCATATATCCAACCTCCTTATCAACCGGAAGAATTATTTTTTCAATATATTTAATACGTTCCTTTTCTTTTTTTATATTATCTTTTATAAACTCTCTTTTTTCACTTAAATAATAATTTAAATCATTTTTTTCATGACAATTTGCAAATACATCCTTTATTTCAGTAATTGTAAATCCACATTGTTTTAATTTTCTAATAAGAATTGCTTTTTCATAATCATTTTCGTCATACATGCGATATTGATTATCTCCTCTTATGCTCGGCGACAATATTCCTTGGCTGTCGTAATAACGCAGAGTTTTAATAGATAACAGAGTTATTCTTGAAAATTCACCTATTCTATACATCTCTCTTCTTCCTCCTAAATGTATTATAAAACCTCCCCTAAAGGGGAGTGTCAATACTCTTTTTATTATAATCTTATGAAAAAGAAGATACAAACGGTATTTCAACTATTTCCATAAAGAACAAAAAAGCTCCACTTCATCCAGTCTTTCCCATGAAAAATCCACATCACTTCTACCAAAATGACCATATGATGCAGTTTCCTTATAGCATGTATTTTTTAAATTAAATTTTTCAATAATTCCATTTGGCGACAAATCGAATGTATTTTCAATAAAATTTTCAATTTCTCTATCTGATATTTTTCCTGTACCATATGTATTTACATAAATTGAAACTGGATTCTCAACACCAATTGCATACGCAAGCTGAATTTCACATTCTTCTGCTAGCTCGGCGGCTACAATATTCTTTGCAAAGTAACGTGCTGCATAAGAAGCAGAACGATCTACTTTTGTATAATCTTTTCCAGAAAAGGCTCCACCACCATGATGTCCATAACCACCATATGTATCAACAATAATCTTTCTACCAGTAAGGCCTGTATCCCCATGTGGTCCTCCAATAACAAAACGGCCAGTTGGATTTACCAATATTCTTGTATTGTCATCCACAAAGGCAGCTGGAAGTGTTGATAAAATCACATATTTCTTTATATCCTCGTATATCTGCTCCTGTTCTACTCCTGCTTTATGTTGTGTAGAAATTACCACAGTATCAATTCTCTTTGCATTTCCTTCTTCATCATATTCTACTGTAACTTGACTTTTTCCATCTGGATAAAGATAATCAACTATACCTTGTTTCCTCACTTCATCCAACTTTCTAACCAACTTACTTGCTAACATAATTGGTAAAGGCATGTATTCTTTAGTCTGATTATTGGCATACCCAAAAACAAGCCCTTGGTCTCCTGCACCTATTAATTCTTTACCAGACTTCTCTTTTCGATTTACCCCTAGAGAAATATCTGTTGATTGCTTATCAATTGCCTGTATAACAGCACATGTATCTGCATCAAATCCGCATTCCTTTGACACATAACCAATCTCTCTAATTGTATTTCGTACAACTTCAGCAATATCAACTATTGCCGTTGATGTAATTTCTCCCATCACCATTACAATTCCTGTTGTTGTAGCCACCTCACATGCCACTCTACTGTCTGGGTCTTGCCGTAAATAACTGTCTAAAATGGCATCAGAAATAATATCACACATTTTATCCGGGTGTCCCTTCGTCACTGACTCTGAAGTAAATAATAATCTTCCCATTTTGTATCCTCCTTTTTTATATCCTTAATCATTCATCAAATTTCTAACTATTTTTTTGTCTATCACTGGAACAAAAACACTCTTACTCAGATCCATTTTTTCCTTGTATTGCTTATTTACTTTTTGCATATAGCAGGCAAGTAAATTGTTAGATTCAACTTCATTAACAACTTGCTTTTCTTGAAAAAATAATGCTATATCATGTTTTATCGTTTCTGCTACTTCTTCTACAACAGGTTGGTATTCAATCGGTATACTATCAACTAAAATTCCAAGCTCTTTCATACTTTTATAAAACTTTATACCCTCAATACTATTTTTATCGAGCAATGAATTATGAGCTTGTAAATATATCGTTTCTGGTATTCCAAATGTATCCAATGTCTGTATCAATACCTTTTTTAAACATAGAAATCCCTTTTCTTCGCTTAAATACATTCCTGTAATACAGCCGGATACATCCCACAAAATATAAAGATAATACAATTTATTTATTTTAGGCAACCATAAATTCTTTGGCTGAACCAGCAAAAATACATTACCAGATTGTACTTTTTTCTCTATATCTTTGTGATAGGGGCTATAATATTTCTCTTTCCGCAATAAACGATACACAGATGCATAAGATATTTTTATTTGTTGTTCCTCTAGCATTCTTTGAAACTTCAATATACTCATTTTCTTATTTTCATTCTGTTGCCACATCAATATCAAATCTCTGTTTCGAACCGTTCTTGTCGGACAGTGTTGAATTGCTTCACACCCTTGCTCCCTAATTGCATTTCTCAGTTGATTTACTCTTCTTTCTGTCACTCCTAGTTTTTCAGCTGCTTGCTTCACTGTATATTTACCTTGAAACGAATCCAGAATAACCTCTAATCTAATTAAATCCGTAACTAACATATACATCACTTCCCTTTATATATAGAAGCAATACATGGTTTAACCATTCCTTTAATTCTATCTACAACATCATCTTCCTCTATACTTTTCACCACTGGTTCTATATGAAATCTGTTCATACACTCTTTCTTTAATCTATCCTGAACAGATGCAATATTATTTATAGCAAGTCCAATCTCTACTTCATTTTCATTCACAGACAAACTATAGAACATACAATCTGTATTTTTTAAAATCACCTGTTCCAAATCTAAAATTGCTACTTCGGTATTTTGCAACTTAATCGTGTCCGTTTTCCTACCGTGATGTTCTATAGTGTGAAAATTCAAACCACAACTACATCTTTCTGAATGAATTGTACAGATATCTCCTGTTTTATATCGTAGCAAAGGCATTCCTTCAAAGAATGTTGTTACAACCAGTTCTCCCCTGTGCTCATATCCTACGTCATTACCCTCTTGATCCACAATTTCAAATAAAGCTTTATTTTCAGCTAAGTGAAGTTTTCCATGGATACACGGCATTGCTAATGTATTTGTCTCTGTCATCCCATACATCGGGTAAACTTTTGCATCCCAAATTTCTTGCAACAATTCTGTCTTAGCCGATGAGGTTCCTTCACCTACACAAAAAATCTTATCCACATAAAAATCTTTATGAATATCATATCCTCTTTTTTTAATTTCATGAGCAATATAAAGGGCTCTCGTAGGTGAGCAAACAATTGCACTAGCTTTTGCTGATTTCATAATGTTAATAACTCTATCAATATTACATGCATCACCAATTGTTCCAACTGGAATTACCATTACACCAATGGACTCAAGTGCCCTATCAACATCTTGTGCAACCATAGCTAATGAATACGGAACCATAACCATAACTTTATCCTCTGAATTAAGTATTTCACTCAAAAATCCAGCCACAACTGCGTTGTTATAATGCCAGTCATCCACAGAGTAGTATGCACTAATAGGATTTTTTGTTGTTCCTGTACTTTCTCCATATCTCACAAGTTCTTTCTGTTCCTTTTTTGCCAATTTCAAAGGGTATGCCTCTTGAAGCACTTTTCTCGTAATAAATGGTAATTTTTTAATGTTTTCCCTATTTACTACTTCTGGCTTTAATTTGTATCCTTCCATTCCATAAAATTTATGATAAACTTTTCTTAATTGGGAGTCCTGCCATTTTTGTAGTTCCTCTTCGGACATAAAAAAAACTTTTTCTACTTTATGAAGAATATCCTTATCTCTTTCTTTCTGCTTACATGCATCCAGGAAATAAGTATGTCTTCTATTTTCTTTTTGTGAATGCGTATAGATTACTTCAAGCACTCTATTGCTTATAGTATCTAAAAAATGCGCATATGTATAACCAGACTCCCTTTCCTTATGTATCATTAATATTTTTATTCCTTTTACTTTTCTTGCTTTTCGTACACACGAATAAAAAGTTTGTCTATCGCAAAGTTCAATAGCACAATGAGACATCAATGACTGCTTCGTTTTTTCATCAAATTCTAGCCATTTACCATACTCACGAACAACAAATAGTTCAACAAGACAATCCTCAACATTTAGACTAATCCACCACCCCGGTGTTTCGTAATATTGTGGCGTTATATAAGATGGGCCATATGTAAGATTCGATACCTCCGGCTTTTTGCTCAAAAAGTTACAAAGACACTCAACAGTTTCTTCCTTCTGATAAGCTGCGATGTAATATGCACGATGATGAATTCTTTGAATGTCTTTTTCTAAAAGGATTGCTTGAATACTCGAAAACTCTTCCAACTCATCAATAATTCTTCTATTTCTATCCCTGATAATTCTTTCTTTTATCTTATCCCATAATTCATTCAAATTCATCTGCTCCAATAGTTTCATATCATCTGCCTCCTTCTATATATGCTTGCATATCCAAAACACCACATCCTGACAAACATAAAACTATAACCTCTTTTTTCTTCATTTTCTTAGCATATAACGCCCTCTTAATAGCTGCTGCTAGTGCATGAGATGATTCTGGTGCTGGTATTACACCATATAAGTTAGCAAAGAGTTTTCCTGCCTTAAGCACCTCTTCCTGTGAAAATGACTCAGCCTGAAGCATCCCCTTATTTCTAAGCCATCCAATAACTGCTGAACCATTATGTTGCCTCAAACCTCCCACATGCGTAACAGGCGGCATATAATCTTTCCCCAATGTGTAACTTTTTACCTGTGGCAATATACATAATGGATCTGGGTAATCATAACGATACTCTCCTTTAGTGAGTCGTGGTGCTACATCAGATTCCGCAGCAAGAAATCTAACATTCTTATATTGTTCATCAAAGAAAAAAGGACCCATGAAACCACCTAAATTACTTCCTCCACCACAACATGCCACAAAAAAATCCGGTTTTACTCCAATCTGTAATAACTGTTTTTTTGTCTCTAAACCAATAATTGACTGATGAAGAATTACATCTGGTAGATTACTTCCAGATATATATGCACAGTTTTTCTGTTTGCGTGCATACTCCACTGCCTCTCCAATTGCAATTCCTAGCGAACCAGGGCATTCACAGTCTTTCCCTAATTCAATCCTTCCTGTCTCTGTTTCCTTTGACGGTGAAGCATGAATTATTGCCTGAAAAAAGCTACTCCAATCAGCACGATAAGGCTTTTGTACCATAGAAGAACGAACCCAGAATATATCTGCTTTCATTCCGAATACTTTTGCTGCATAAGATAATGCAAGTCCCCATTGTCCCGCACCAGTTTCTGAAACTACACGATCAAATCCTTCTTGTTTTGCATAATATACCTGTGCAAGTGCACTATTCAGTTTGAAACTATGAGTAGGCAATACATCCTCTCTTTTTACATATATTTCAGCACACGTTCCTAAATACTGCTCTAGTGAATAAGCCCTCATCAGTGGAGTGTCACGTCCACACATTTCATATTTTTCTATAACTTCCTTAGGTATGTCTACATAACGGCTCGTATTAGTATCTTGCTTTACAAGTTCCTTTACTCGAATCTTCTCGTGCTCCAGCTTTGAAAGTTTAACATCTTCTCCATATCGTATTGGTGGCAATGGTTCATTAAAATCTGCTAATATTTGATACCATTGTGTAGGTTTATCACTCGGTCTTATATGAAATAATTCATCCTTCATTCTTTTCACCATTCCTTATCTCTTCCATAATCGATTTGATATAATCATTGTCTGTATTCTGTTCAAATTCCTCAATTGTGCCTGTTGCAATTGCTTTAACAACAATTTCATATATCTCCTTTGTCATCCCTTGCATTTCACAATAATTGTAGCCCTCTAACAACATACAAACAGCTCTTTTAGTAATTTCATAGTTTATTCTTTTTACAGCATTTGAATCCCCTTTAATAACTGTAGCGAACCTGGAAAAAACAGATTGTACCACTGAAAACATATCGTTTTCTATTTCATCAGTAACGACCACAACTGGCATCCCCCTTTCAATTGCAATATACTGACCCATTATCTTTGCAGTTACCACTTTAGTATCAATAATATTGGATACCATTTCTCTAAGCTTCTTCGTAGGATAATCTGTAGCAATATTAATAAGATAAGTTCCCTCTTTACAATATTCCTTATTTTCTTCAACTACATATTCTATGTCTTTAGAGTTAACACATAATAAAATATATTTACATAATGAAAATAAAGACTTTGCATCTACAAATTTTATTGCAGCTTCTTCTCTAATATCTTCACGTATGTCACACGCAAATACATCGTAATAATCTATCAATCTTTCTGCTAATGCATGTCCCATTCTTCCATATCCAACAATGCCTATCTTCGTTTTCATCTAACTCCTCCTTGAAGATTATTGATTTTTCCGGGTTTCAGCACGGAATCCATTTTTTCTGCGAAATATTTTTTTTCAATTGCATGAACTTGTGGAATAATTCCAAAATCTACTCGCATCTTCTCCTGTAGCCTATTCTTAACTTCTTCAACATAAGTATTTTTTTCCACTTCAATAACAAGTTCTCCATTTATATTCTGATAATAGTTATAGTAAAATCCATATATTGAACATTGAAATATTAAGTTCTCCATTTCAACTTTGCTTAATATGTTTCCATTAAGATTAATTTGATCCTCAATTCTTCCATGATGAATAATTCTTTCATTGCAATTTCCACATTCACATAATGTACGATTAACCTCAACCAAATCTCCAGTTTTATATCTAAGCACAGGCATCGCCTCATTTTGTAATGAGGTGACAACAAGCTCTCCCTTTTCACCCTGTCCTACTGGCTGTCCATTTTGGAGGTCAAGTACCTCGCAATAATAACGTTCTTCATTCAAATGTTGATAGCCTGCTTTACATGGAAGGGATAATGTATTGGTTTCTGTACTTCCATAAGCTGTTATAAGCTTAACTCCCCATACTTCTTCCATCTTTTTTACCTTTTCCAAAGAAACTGCTTCACCAACATAGAATACATACTTTAAGCCAATATCATTATTATCCAACCCTTCTGATTCCATCATATCAAACAAACGGATTGCCCTGGTTCCGCTACACACAAGAATAGTTGGCTTTATATCTTTTATAAGCTGAATAGTTCTTTCCCATGGGCATACCTTATTTAACGCTCCCGCTGCAATAACAGTGACACCTATTCTACTAAGTGCTCGATCAATGTCAATAGCAGAGAACGCCAGTTCGTAAGGTATACAAATAATAGCCGTATCCTGCGCAGAAAAGAATTTAGAGTAACTTTCGACCGTATACTTTAGATTCTCTTCCCAATCCTTTTTCGTTATATAAGATGCAGTTGGTGTTCCTGATGATCCAGTTGTTTCACCATATCGAACTATCTTACTTTTTTCAGAAGCTAAAAAACCAAATGGATAATAATCTCTAAAGTCCTGCTTATGTGTAAACGGCAACTGTACTAGTTCTTTTATTCCACTTATCTTGTCCGGTAGTTCTCCTCGTTCCAAACGTTGCTTATAAAACAGTGAATTATGTATCATATAATCATATTGTTTTATCAAAAGTCTTTCTATCATACTACTTCTTTCCACTATAATTTTCATCCTTCCTAAAATAGATCTGCTGCTTTAATATCGGTTCACTCTCTGTAGTGCTATATTCAAGTACTGTTTTAATTTCTGTAAAGAAATATCTTTTTGTTATCAATTTGCGAATTCTTTCTGAATTCTTGCCAATAAAACGAACAACCGTCTCAAACTCGCCTGATCCACCAATTGTTCCTATTACATTAAGCCCCTTCAATACAATTATTTTCATGTCAGCATAATAGTCCTTCCCTAAACCATATAGGCAAAGATTTCCTTGTATCTTTAAAAGATTTGCCGCCAATTTAATTCCTTTTGAGGTTCCAGACGCCTCAAATGCTATATCATAATCTTGCTTCTGATAAATAGAGTGATAACTGCCATTTTCACAAATCATATTATCACTACAAACATTTGCATCAAATGTTTCCCTAAGAAACCTAGCTTTTACCTTATTTGTTTCAAAAATAACAACATCCTTTAACTTATAATAGTCTTTAAGCAAAAGATATATACACACTCCTATAGAACCACCACCAATGATAGCAATTTTCTTCTCAACACTACCAGATTTCACTATTTTTTTAATTCCATGTAGGGCTACTGCTAGTGGTTCAGCTAATGCCAATACATCATAATCAGTCTGTGGTTCCGCTCTATATAGATATCTCTTATCAATAATTTGATACTGTGCTGCAAAGCCATCTCTTGTTATCCCAAACTTCTCAATATTCGCACATAAATTTTTGTCTTCCTGACAATTCGAACATTTTCCACACCACATAGAACATTCTCCTGTAACTCTATCTCCAGGATTAAAATCATTCTCATCGTCATTAACTGTTACAATTGTACCTGACCATTCATGTCCCATTACCAATGGATATGTATGTGGTGCATCATATGCTCCATTGTAAAGTTTGTAATCAGAACCACATAAATTAACACATTGAATCTCCACCAACACTTCATTTCCCTTGAGTTTTGGAATTTCATCATCTTCAATTTCCACATGTCCTGGCATCTTACATACTATTTTTTTCATATTAATCCCTTTTCCATTTCTACAAATATTTCCTGCATCTGCTTATGCTGAATTGCCACTTGTTCAACACGCTCTTTTAAATGAATCCTTGGAATTCCCCACCACAAATAACTGTTCTTATGTGCAATAGTCCAGTCTTCAATATAATCCAGTAATTTGTCATTATATAAAACAGATTGCTCAATATAATAATGAGGGAATGCGAGGTTTGTATCTTTATTAATTACATTCTTTTCTACTGCAATTTGAGCAAGTTCTGTTCCTGGAAATATTCGATATCCAAAATTAATAAACACATGTACATTTTTATCATCCAACAACCTACCTACCCGCTCTAATGATTCCTTGACTGTCGCCTCTGTTTCTCCTGGCGAACCAATAAAAATACAATGCTCAATTCTAATTCCATTTGCTAATAATCCCTTCTGAGCCTCAATTACTTTCTGAAAAGTAAAATTCTTTCTTAGATTATGCAAAATTGTATCACTTCCCGATTCTATTCCCATTTCGACCAAGTCACATCCTGTTTCCGCCATTCCCTTCACTAAATCATCCTCGTAACCTGTCGGTGAAAACATACAGTTCCATGGGAACTTAATGTTTCTACGCTTCAGTTCTTTAATAACAGCTTTTGCATGTGTAATCGGCAGATTAAAAGCACCCTCTGTGAATTCATATCTCTTTGCTAATCCAATCTGTATAATATCTTCTATTTCATCTACAATCAGAACCGGATTTTTCATTAGCAGCTTTGTTCTGGCAATAGCAGAATTGGTACAATATATACAATTCTCTGTGCATCCCCTTTTTCCCTCTACTGCATCGCAGATTTCAGTAATTGGTGAAGCTTCTGTTTTCCATTCTTTTATATAGTACTGCATATTATAATGCCCAAGTCTCTGCTCCTTCGTAAAGTAGAAAAAGTTATCTACTTGGCTTTTTCTGCTACTTAACCGAACATTCCCATTCCCATCAATCCAAACAAGACTATCACAATTACTTATATCCCTCTTTTCAATTAAACATCGTAAGAACATTGGCAATGCATTTTCTCCTGGTCCATAAATCCCATATGGAACCTGCAGGTATCTAAGTATTTCTTTTGGTGCTAGTGTAAAACCACTACCTCCTAGAATAATCACAGCACTCTCTTTGCACTTCTTTATTGTATCAACCACTCTTTTGATAAACGGCAAATGAAACACGGGTTCCAAATAACTTTGAAAATCCAGATTTCGTATAGAAATTCCTATAAAATCTGGTGAAAATGCTACCATTTCCTTTGTTACTTCTTCTAATGGTTTGGTGGAAAAGCATAAATCAAGAAGCTTGGTTTCCCACCCCATCTGCTTAACAGCATTGGCTACAATGTTAGCTCCAATAGGAAAAACTGGACGAAAACCAGTCTCTTGATTAAGTGAGATAAATAGCATCTTCATTACATCCATCCTCCAGTTTTGCAATTAAATCTAACAGTTCCATTACTTTTTCATATGTATGATGGAGTTGTATGACCAATCTAATTACTCTGTACTTTTTACTCACAGAAATGATAATTCCTTGTTCCTCTAAAATTCTTTGTATTTTCTCTGGTTCCCTAGAACATATAGAAATAATATTTAAATCGGATTTCTGAAATATCTTAAGCCCATTTTTTCTTGCATATTGCTCTCCAAGTTTGGTTGTTTCCATAATCCTTCTCACACAGCTTTGATATCCACGTATTCCAAGATAAGACATTGCCGCAAAAGCAGCAGCAGCTCCTGCTCCCGTTCGTGTACCTAATAAAGTATTATGTGCATGGGTCCCCTCAAAAAAAGACGTAAATTCAATTTCATTCTGAATCTCTTCATCTCTAAATAATATACAGCCTCCAGGTATTGCAGAATAACCATATTTATGCGGATCCACTGCAATAGAACAAACTCCGTTTCTAAGATATATATTTCTTTTGGATTCCATAAACGGTAAAAGAAAACCACCAGAAGCTGCATCAATATGATAATAAAGTCCATTTCGAATTGCTATTCTCTCAATCTCTTCATAGGGATCTACCATCCCCAACTCACTCGTCCCAACTGTTGCTACAATTGCAATCGTGCGTTCTGTTATACTATCTGCAATTGCCTTAGGATCCGCTCGGTAGTATGAATCAAGAGCTGCCACTACTAAGTTCAAATTCAGAATTCTTGCTGCCTTAATCACAGAGAAATGAACCGATTCCGGTACCACTACTTCAAACTCATTCATTCCTTTTTTTATAGCTCTCTGTCTTGCTGCATATAATGCTAACAGATTTGCTTCTGTTGCACCACTTACAAAACAACCAGGTGCATCCTGCCTACCGAAAAGTTCACCGAGCATAGCAACTACTTTATTTTCTAATTCTGCTGTTCCCCTAAAAATTCTTTTATCTCCCAAGTTAGTATTTATAAACTCTGTATATGCTTCTTTTGCAATCACTAGAGGCTCTGTACAAATAGAATTAAAAACCTGCCCATCTATATACTGCTTATCTTGATGCTTATAGTTCTTTAATTCTTTTTTCACTGCTCTACTAGATAAACCCTCTTGTGGAAACATCTAATCATCCTTTCTCACCATATTCATTTCTTCTGATGTAAAACCTAATTAAGTATGTTATTTTCAAGAATAAAATCTTTACTTTCTTTCATCGCCTGCTCTGCCATGCAGTCATAATCATATAATTCAACACTTAGATATCCCTCATATTTTGCATCTTTCAAACACTTTGCAAACATCGTCCAATCAATATCTCCCGTTCCTGGAATGAGATGCCTATGTATTTTTTTCTTAATATCCTCAATATGTATATGAACGGTAAAAGGCAAAGCTTTTGTAAGACTCTCTTGTACATTATCTTCACAACAAACAACATGACCTAGATCCATATTTAATTTTAAATTAGGAACTTTTGCCTTCTTAATTAACTTAATTGCCTGTTGTGTTGTCTCAATAAACATACCTGGCTCCGGTTCAATCGCAAATATTACATTTCCAGAACCTATTGCCGCTTTCCAGATACCTTCTATTAAATATTTCTCTGCCTCTTCGTCAGACATTAAAGGATGCTTATAACCAGAAGAAAAATTCACAATAGGAATCTCTAGTGTTTCTGCCATTTTTGCCGCTTCTTGTAGCAAGGAAATCCTAGCATTTCTACCTGCCTTAACTGACGAAATCAATGATGGTTCATGTTTTACATTAGATAATAGTAATTCAGCTCCTGTAGCTAGACATACCGGTTTCATGTTTGCGCTCTTTAACTCTTTTTTTAGTTTCTTTACTACTACATCTTCTGTAAAAAAAGGATGTAAGTGTCTTTGATGTAATGAAAGCTCTATTGCGTCATAGCCAGCTTCTTGAATTTTATGCATTGCAGTAAACAAATCAAGATGTCTTAATCCATTCATATTATACGCTAATCTCATTTGTATCCTCCTTACTATTCAGATATTCTTCTACTAGTTCTCCTAATTCCTTATTCTTCTCTACATAAGAATTCAATATATCTCCATATAACTCAGGTCTTCTTCCCCACAGACTAAAAAAATGTGTCTTTTGAAATTTCACGTCAATGCTTCTAAGCTCTCTGATGTAGTCCATATCTAATTCCTCACACAGAACTGCCTCTTCATCATCTAGAGAATTCATAATCCGGTCTGGCTCAGCAATAGTTGTATGTCCACCAAATTCAATTTTAAACTTCTTATCATTTACCCTAGTTCCTTCCACACTTCCAATGACGCTAGTAAACACCGTATAGCAAACATTAAATACTGAATTTGCACGCATACACGGTTTAATATCACTAATGTTCTGCAATAGTGAGGAACCTGCTACATAAATTATCTCAGCACCCTTCAAAGCTAGAATTCTTGGCATTTCTGGTATCCAGAAATCTGAACAAACTAAAACACCTACCTTTCCAAATGGAAGTTCCAATAATAACATCTCATTTCCAGGCGTAACAGCCACCATCTCTGCAGCATAACAATGATTCTTCCTTGCTTTACCGAGTATGTTTCCTTCTGGTCCAATTACAAATGTTGAATTATAATAATTCTCCCCTTCACGTTCTACAATGGTTCCTCCAAAAATGTAAAGTTTGTACTTTTTAGCCAGTTCTGCAAATACACTTGTTATCTTTCCCGGTATTGTATCATCCACTACTCCCTTTAAATGTGCTCTTCCCGGAAAATGAAAAGGTGCCCCTATGATAAATTCTGGCAAAAAAATGACCTCTGCTTTGTTTTCTTCTCCAATTTTTTGTATCTCCGTGACAATATAATTCAAGTTATCTGCCGGAGTATCTCTCCATTTATATTGAATACATGCAATTTTCACCTTACACATTCCTACACCTCCTTCCTTCTAATAACACCTGTTTCGCCAAGTTTATTTACAAATTCAAATTCATGATTTTTCTCCAAAAAGATATCTACTGCTTTTTTCACATTTCCACCATATATTTCCACATTATGAAAGTCATGCAGGCAAATATAGCCTCCATATACAATTCTAGATGCTACTAACGAAAGATCTTCTAATACCTTATCAGCCATATTAGAGCCATCATAGAACATCAACTTAATAGGTTCGCATGTTTGTTTAAAATAATTCGTTGAGTCGTCAAAAATAGAAACAATGTAATCTTGCAAGTGAAATTTTTTCACATTTTCTAAAAAAGCAGTTCGCATTTTACCATTTAGTCCCCAATCTCCCTCTTCATCTTCCTGTGCGTCATCTTCATATGTAAAATGCTCATAATTGTCAATGGTATAAACTTTTTCTTTAATTCCTTTCTGCTTCAATCCCATTGCAAGTGATATGCTACTTCCACCTTTAAATGTTCCAATGTCAACTATTAATCCATCCTTATCCTGTACTTCTCCAACCAAGGTACTTAAAAATCTAATTTCTTCTGGATAAAGAAGAGCTATTTCCTGCACCTGCTTCATCCATATCATATTATTATCCATATATCCTCCTTACTCCTCAAAGTCTAAATCATCAAAGTTATAAGAAATAATTACGGCCAGCTGTTCTTTTCTAATTTCAAAATCTAAACCTGGATTATCTTTCAAAACTTTTTCGTACTCTGCAAAGGAGTAACAACTGTTCAGTGTATCTATAAATTCTTTTTCTCCACCAAACGAATCAGTCTTTAAATATTGCTTAATAAATCTTATTTTCTCCTTATCAGCGTCTCTCAAAAGCTGATTAAACAGTATGACTCCATCTTCTTTTACAATTCGTCTACTCTCTTTCAACACATCTTCTATTTTATCGCATCTATATAAAAAATTGTCTGCAAACAATACATCAACAGAGTTTGATTCAATTGGCAAACTATCAAATGGTGCACATAAAAAATCAGCATCACCTGGATAATTGCATAGTTTTGCAATACGAAGATTTTCTTCTGCTCCTTTTAACAAAAGTGGGTCTTCATCTATTCCTGTAAGCATTGCCCCACATTCACCACCAATCATTAATGCAAGTATGCCTGTCTCACATCCTAAATTAACAATCCTTTTCCCTCGTGAGATATAAGGTTTTATTAATTCCTGTATCCTCTGCATCGGATATAATAACGTATTTCGTGGTGCCGCCATATCATAATCTCTTACTTCAGCAATTGTATGAAATTTCCGTTTCGGAATAGGAACCCTCTCTTTGCTTTGATTTGTAAACATAATACCTCCTCTAATCCCCAAAACAACCACTCAAACAGGATAGGGCATCCTGCTCTAACTTTTTACACTTATTAACCATATGACACAAATCAGATATAATTTCATTCTGGTATTTCTCAGCTTCCTTCGCTGCCAGCTCTAATATCTGATTTTGTTTCTGCTGTAAATCCAAAAGCCTAGAAATAGCATCAGGCTTACTTTCCTCAAAAATTAGATTTTTTGCGTACATAGTCTCTTTTATCTGCTTCAAGTAATTACATGAATCCGGCAAGGCTAGTTGTCCTAATTCTACCCAACAAGCCCCAGCAGTTTCATATCGCTGTGCCGCTTCTCTCAATTTATCATCCTCTAAGAGCATCGAGCATTCTCTTAAAAAACTTGCATACATACCTCGAAATGCATCTCCACCTGTACCTCCAATTACAACATTAGAAAAAACATTCATCAAACAACCTAAAAAATCCAGTCCTTGAAAATCTTCTGGCCACTTTTTCATTTTTTTAACCCATATATCAAAACCAGTTATACCTTTGTTGCGTATTTCTGGATACATCATCTCGGTAACACTTTCCCTAATTGAATCAATAATCATATCCCGGTTAATAAGTATTTCTTTTTTGAGCTTATTCTGACTATTAGGTTCAATTAAGAATGAGCGGTTCTTTGGTGAAAACGGCTTAAATGTGGAGTTTCTGGCTAACTGAAAACTTTCTATAGGTTCTGATACCATCTTTTTTCCTCTATCAAAGATATATACGAGTGATTTTTCTTGATCCACTCCAAAAGTAGCAACAGCATGTCCCCCAAAATGTGCGTTTTGGGGAACACCTGTATATTGAAGCAATGCAATATCTACATTAACAATTAGAGGTTTTCTTGATGCAACTGCATTTTCTAGATATTTCTGTGCTTGGACAATACTCATAGTCTCTTTTACCTGACATCTCAAATCTAGTTTCTCGCATATTTCCAGAATAGTTCCTTTTTTGGTCTTGTTTTTTGTTCCTATAAATGGAAGATTCATATTCTTTGCATACCAGTAGATAAAGCCAATACCTCCACTGATTCCAAATAAGAATTCTTCTGATAAATCCAGTCCATAATACTCCAAAACATGCTTTACAGCAGTTGTTTCACAATGCTTTCCAACCCAACTTTCTGCATTATGGTTAAATAGTAATTGTTTCATCTTTTTACACCTTATTCTCCTTCAGATACTTAAGTATCGTTATATTGTCAACAGCTGGTTGCGGAATCCTATAATTATCTTTACTATAAAATGCCTTACTTATATTGTCAGAATAATACCAGCCCTTTGGATAAGTTACTTCTAGAGCATCTTCTGTCAAATGTACCAATCCCTGTTCTTCTAGTTTTCTTATGATATCTCCATATGCTTCTTCCATAGACACCTTTGTTCTATCATAATAATCCTGTTTCTTAACTTTAAGCATCTTTGTACCAAGTACCATCAACATTGCTTTTCGTTCTTCATTATTAACTTTGCTTCCCATCACGACAGGATACTCACCTTTATTCACAGTCTCAATATATTTCAGGATATCTGGCTCATTCAAACAAGTATATGTATTGACATATCCATATGCACCTGAACCAAATGGTATTTGATCTCGGCAGTAGTACCAGCGATCAGTTGGATACGCGAGTTGAGACATACTTGGGGCAAACACGCCTTCGTAATTATTTTCACCTAAAGAATAACTTTCACCAAGCTCTACATATTCAGAAGTCTCAATATTACAGTTTACAAAATCTTGTGTACTAGTTGCCTTATAATTGTTTTCAAGCAATGTTTTTACAGCATAATTATAGAATTCCATACAGGTTTCTTCTTTTGGACATTCCGGTAACTGACCATTCATTATTTTCATAAAGATTTTGCTAAACGGAATAACCACAAAGGAGTATAACGATACAGAATCAACTTGCATTTCCATCAGCTGTTTAATCGTGCTTTTCCAACTTTCCATTGTTTCTCCTGGAAGCCCATACATTAAGTCAACATTAATGGCTTTAACGCCCTCTTCACGTAACACACATACTGCGTCTTTTGCTTCCTTCGCTGTATGATTTCTCCCAATTCTTGTTAGAAGCTCATCATCCAAAGACTGTATACCAATACTGATTCGCTTAATGCCATTTTCGAGCATGATTTTTATCTTACCTTTTGTCACTTCTCTAGGTGTTGTCTCCATGGTAATCCCTGCATCTTTTTCAATGTTGAGTGATTTATTCACATGAGTTAACAAATCGTAAAGTTGCTTTTCAGAAAGTGCTGTTGGAGTTCCTCCTCCAAAGTAACCAGAATGAAAGGTTTTCTGCCTAATATACGGCTGGTTTGCATACATTGTTATTTCTTTTTTTATTGCATCAAGATAGCGCTCTGTAAGAGAAGGTTGTGTATTATATTTTGTATAGAAACAAGAATGACATTTATTATTACAAAAAGGAATATGTAAATAGAATGATAACGGTTCGTCATGTTCATAAACCTGTTCCCATATCTCCTTTCCAGAAAGACTTTTTATATTGCATGGATACCATCTTACATACTCTCTATCTCGTTCAGGATATTCCTTCCAAAAGCCAAAATCTAACATTTCCTGAGGAATGTTCTTCTTTTCACCATGTTTAGGCAATTTCATTTTCTCACCTCTTTTACTTATCCATTAAATTATTCAGTATTTCAACTTCTTTCTGCTTTTCTAGAAAAACACAATCATTCTCTTCCAATTTCAAATATCCCTTCTCTTCCAATTTCTGTAATTTATCATGAAATACCTTCTCAAAACGAAATCCATGATGCTCCTGAAATTCTCTTAGTCCAAGCTTTTCTCGATAGATTCCTTGACGAATTGTTCTTGATAATACTTCTTGTGCAGAAATTAAAAACGCCTTTTCAACTGGATAACTATCCTTACATAATGCTTCACAGTACTTTGAATAATTATCTGTATTAAAATAGTCATAACCTTTTATATATCCTGCCGCCCCTAATCCTGCTGCAAGAATTGGCTCTTCATAATTCCATAACTCAATGTCTTTAAACTCTGTATTCACAGTTTTATACTCAATATCATCTACACAACTAAAATTCACCTTAATAAAATCAAGTAGTCCTATATAATCCGATTCATCATATTGTGAACCACGATCCCAGATGATAAGTTTCTCTACACAAAAACTTTTTATATAATCTTCACTAGCTTGCTTTTTCAATTCAAGCTGGAGAATTGCAATATAATCCTCATTTTCTAAGTTCGTTTCTTGAAGCTCTGGCAAAACGCACATAACCTTTATATATTTTTTTTCCCAGACATTTTTTTCATCAAGACGTTCTACGGTAACAGGATATCTTCTAACATGTTCTAAATCACGTTCAGGATACTCTCTCCAATACCCTGTCGCATCCATTACATTTGATGCACTTTTGTTCTTTACCTTATTCTGCATACTTTACCTCCAAACTACTGTAATCCGCTCTCATATCCAACATATGCGGATTCCTAGCGATTTCCATTTTTTTTATCTTCATATTCAATCTAGCTGTAAGTACTGTTTCTTCTTGATCTGCAATTGCAAGAATTTCTTCCTGTGGAATATATTCTCCACTTGCAAAATCAAAGACATCTCCACCTTGGGCAATGATACTATTTCCCATAAAATTAATTCTTGCCAATACATTTTTTCCTATGTTGCTTGCCAATACAAAATAACAATTATTTTCTGATGCTCTTGCCTTTGCAATTGTTACTGTACTCATAATGAATGTATCAGGAATCTGACATAAACATATCATCAGTGCTGTCTTTTCTTCAAAGTACCGGCGACATAGCTCTGGAAAATTAATATCGTATCCCCCCAGTAATCCAATCTTGCCCCATTTTGAATTTACTACTAACAATTCACTTCCTTGCGCAAGAAACTTCTTCTCTAGTTCATATACATTAACTCGCCGATAAACACCTCGAATTGTTCCCTCCGAATTTATATATACAATTGAACTATAATAATTATTTTCTATTACTTCCAAAACGCCAGCAATAATATCGATCCCATATTTTTTTGCTAACCCAGATAATACATCTGTTATTTCCCCAGGAATGCTTTGTGCAATTTTTGACAGTACACCAAAATCAATTGTTGTGGCAAACGCCTCTGGTAAACAAACTAACTCACAGTTTTTTGCTGCACACTCTGCAATCATACTTTTGGCTTTGTCCATATTCTCTTGGTACTTCCCCGGCTCAGATCTCATCTGGATTACTCCAATAGTCAACTCATTCATTTTCATAAGCTATTCCTTTAGATATTTCAACAAATTTGTGTTGGTAAGTGTTGATTGCGGAAGTCGGTAATTTGCAGCGGTATAGAACTGCTTGCTGATATTATCAATATAGTACCATCCTTTTGGATATGTTACCTCCAAAGCATCTTCCTTCATCTCAATTAATCCCCATTCCTCCAGACGTTCTATTTCTTCCTTAAATACTTGTTGCATGTCTATACCAAAACGGTCCGAAAAATCTTTCCTAAGCAGTTTAATGAACTTAGTGCCCATTACAAGAAACCTAGCTACCTTTTCTTCTTTTGACATATATGAACCTTCTACAATAGAATACTTATCCTCTTCATTTACCATTTCTATATACTTATCAACATCAGGCTCATTTAGATACCAATAATCATTCATATATCCATAGGCTCCTGCTCCGATTCCAAGTAAATCTCCGCCCTCATACCAGCTATGGGCAATATGGGTTGTTACTGGAAATGTAGATACTACTATTCCATGATATCCCTTGTCCCCAACTTCATAAGTTTGAACATTATATTCTTTCCACTTCTCACCTCCATCCTTGTAAGTTTCTCTTCCAAGTTCATTTGGTGTTACGCAATAATAACCTGCTGATAAAAGTGTTTCAACACCAATATCAAACATCTCATCCAAAATATCCTGTTCTGGAGTAGGGGGAACTACGCCTCTCTTAATTTCACTATAAAGCTTACTATTTGGAATTACTAAATAAGGATAAAAACCTAATGAATCTGCCTTAATACTTAAGAATTCCTGAAGTGTTTCCTTCCATAGACCAATTGTCTGCCCTGGAAGACCATACATCAAGTCTACACACACATGCTCGAATCCAACTTCCCTAAGCATTTTTACTACATCCTTTGTTCTCTGTGCTGTGTGTGTTCTTCCAATGTTTTTTAAAAGCTGATCGTTAAATGCTTGTCCACCAATACTGATTCTATTGATTCCATGTCGTCTTAACATCAGTGCCTTCTCAAGATCCATTTCATTTGGTGTTGTCTCTACTGTTATATTAAAAAACTTATCTTCTCTTTTCATATTAAAGCTCGTTTCAATATGAGTAAGAAGATCATCTAACTGTTCTGTTGATAAACAAGTAGGTGTTCCGCCACCAATATACCCTGATATTACTTCACTATCCTTAATATGAGGTTCATTGGCATACTTATCAATTTCTTTCTTTAAAGCACCTAGATATTCACCAAGTAAAACACCTTTTGTTGAATATTTATTGTAAATACAACAAGAACATACATTATTACAAAATGGAATATGCACATATAATACAATTGGATTTTTCTTTCCCCACATTGTTTTCGCATCTACTGAGACTTCATTCTGTTTATCTTTATTAAATAAAATATAATTCTCCATAAAACGCCTCCATTTAAATTTCTCTTGATGTTATTTTCAAATTTAGTGATTCCCTTGTAACAGTCCAACTATCTAATCCAGCTTCTTTTAGTAATTCTTGTACTTCCACAAGCGAATAGGAAGCATGAAGTGACTGCATAAACTCCTCATGTCCAGAAGAAACGTATTGAAGAATAAATGAAATCGTTCCCTCATCCGCATCTCTAGCCATATCATAGATAAATACTGTGCCACCCTTTTTACATACTCTATTACATTCTTTCAAGAATGCTACAGGATCGCTTACTCGAAATAACGGCATGTAGCTGATAACCAAATCTGCTGATTCATCATCAATCGGCATATTCGTCAAGGAACCGCAACCAAACTCTACTTTACCGGGAGTCTGTGATAAAGTTGCAAGCGTAAGATTTTCTTCCGCAATTTCATTTAAGAAACTATCCTCTTCTAATCCAAACACTTCACAATCTGGATGAAGCCCTGCCGTCATAAGAGTCAATAATCCACTTTGTGAACCCACATCCAAAATTATGTCACCTGGATTAATGAGTTCCTTGATATCTTTTATGATATTCTCCATTGGAAACCTCATAGAGATTCTAGATACTCTATCATAACCTCTTGCCCCTTCAAAATCCTTAATTCTTTCTTCTTTTAGAGGAACTCTGTCCTCAAGTCCAAACATTCTACCAAACATATCTTTCTCCTTTCAACCAATTAAATACTTAATAATATTTGTATTAGTCGGCGCCGGCTGAGGAAGCCTATAGTTATTCTCCGAATAAAACATCTTACTAATGTTATCAATATATTTCCAACCTTTCGGGAATGTAACCACCAGTCTTTCTTCCGTTAGCTCAACTAATCCCTGCTCAATCAAAATATCTATTTCTTTCTTAAAATACGTTCCAATATCAATTCCATAGCGTTCTATGAAATCTTGTCTACGAATGCATAACAGTTTTACAGCTAATATCATATTTCTACGAATCTGTTCATCCATATTCACTTCTGCTCCCATTACTACTGGAAGGTGTCCACTATTTGCTTCATCTATATAAGTCTGAATTGAAGGTTGGTTTAAATAAATATGATTATTCATATATCCATAAGCTCCTGAACCAAATGCCAACATAGGTCCATTATAATACCAGCAATGAGAAATATATGATGTACGTTCCATAGTATAAGCCATTGCTACTTTATACTTTTTTTCTTCATCAATCCAAAAACTTACTGCACCTTCTTGATTCCATTTCTCTTCACCAGTGTTATTATCTTTTCCAAAATCATTTGGTGAAACGGCAACATACCCTTTCTCTAATAAATACTTAACCCCATATAAATACAACTGCTCTGCCTCTTTTTCGTCCGGACATCTTGGAATTCTTCCTTGCTGTATTTTAGTGGTAAGTCTACTTTCTGGTAATTGAATATAATAGTATAAAGATACTGATTCTACATTTAGTTCATCCATCTGATCTAAAGTCTTTTTCCATACCTCCATAGAATCTCCTGGTAATGCATACATCAAATCAACATTTATTTCCTTAAATCCTGCATTTCTTAGCATATGAATGGTTTCTACTGCTTTTTGAGCAGTATGTGTACGACCAATTCTTTTTAACAACTCATTATCAAAAGACTGAACGCCCACACTGATTCTATTTACACCATGTGCCAAAAGCATCTTCGCTTTCTCTAATGTAATATCAACAGGCGTTGTTTCTACCGTAATTGGTGCAGAGTCCTTAATATTTAAATGTGTCTTAATAAAATCTAGCAAATCGCTTAACTGCTCTTCCGACAAAACTGTTGGTGTACCACCGCCTATATAACCTGCAATAAACTCTGCGTTCATAATAGATGGCATCTTTGAGTACAAAAGAATTTCATTTTTAATTGCAGTTAGATAATTCTCAACTAACTTACCATCTGTATTCTGCTTATTATACAAACAGCAACTGCAAACATTATTACAGAATGGTAAATGAACATAAAACACATACTTTTCTTTCTTCATATGCTCTGATTCAGTCATTTTCCCTACATTACAGGGATACCATCTCACATATTCCCTATCACATTCAGGGTATTCTTTCCAGAAAAAATCACTCATTCCTTTCTCATTCCTTTCATATTTTTTCCACTAACCTTTGGTTTTCAATACAGAAAATCCGATTACAAATTCGAGATGCCTCTTCATCGCTATTGGTTGCAATTATCACAATGCTTCCATTTCTCTGCATATCTTTTAGAATTTTCCAAATCTGTTCTTTCATCTCCATATCAAGCCCATTAGTTGGTTCATCCATCACAAGTAGCTCAGGTTTTCTGATTAGTGCTTTCCAGATTGACAACTTCCTCTTTGTTCCATAAGAGAGTTTACCAATTTCCTTATTCATCCATTCAATTAACTTAAGTTGTCTTGCTAAACATTCACCAAAATTTTTATCTCCTCTAGCAAGTTTCTGCTCCAACTTCATATATTGTTTCACTGTAAGATAATCTGATAGATTATCATATTGATGAATAACACCTATCTTCTCATCATCAAACCCCTTTTTTTGCGTTCCATCTACCAATACTACTCCCTTATCTGGTTCGATTACTCCGAGAAGAACTCTTAACAATGTTGTCTTCCCAGCCCCATTTTCTCCCATTAATCCGACAATAGTATTAGCTTCTATTACAAATGATGCATCATTACATATCATTTTTTCGTTACGTCTTATCGTTAGATTCTTAACTTCAATCCTCTTCATGCTAATAACCTCTCTTAAGCTTCTTATAATATGTAACGAGAGTCGCAATACTGAGGAAGAACGCTGCAATACTTACATATATGACATGATTTTGCAAGCGTCCATAAATCATTTGCGAATTAACAGCATAACGAAGCATTTCGTTAAGTGACGTAATTGGTAGTCTCATGGCAATATCTTTTGTTATTCCATCTAATCCTGTTACCGGAAAGAAAATTCCAGAAAAATAAGTAAATGGAACAATAATTAGATTAGCCAAACCTCCCAACGACAAAATATCTGTAACAGAAGCCAAAAGCATCCCAATAGAAATGAACATAATCGCACCTATGCTAAAAAACAGAAAGAGCATACCCACCCTGTCGATGGTAACATCATAGCAATAGTAAGAAAGGAACACTACCAACACTAACTGAACGATAGCTTTTATATAGTTCCCAATATACTTTGCTATCATATAGGTAAAATAGGATGATGGTGAAAGTACAACATCATCCATCAGATGTTTTTCCCTATCCATTGAAATATTGTAACTAGCTGAAAAAATACAGTTATTCATAGCTCCCATCGAAAGAATACCTGGTAGCATATACAGATAGTAATTATTATCTCCAGCCCCTCCTGATAACGAAAAATCTCCAAAAGCTTTTACCATAATCAAACTAAGCAGAATATTAGAAATAATAGCAGTTTTATATCTCAAATACTCAAGAAGATCTTTTGATATATAATACATTAACTTATTAAACTGTTTCTTTATTGCACTCACCTCTCTCTTCATATGTTCGCAAATCATCTAATTCACTGTTTTTCTTTCTATGTTTAGCAACATGTTTTATAGACAAAGAGACCGTGATAACCTGCTCTTCTTCTCCTGCTTTAATAAGTAATCCTGTCGAATCCATACGTTTTGCTCTCATTTCATATATTAAACATGAAGAATTACAGGTAACCATACTATTTCCCATATAATTACTGTTAGTAAATAAATGATATCCCAAGCAACTTACAAATAAGAAGTAACAGTGATTTTCCTCTGCACGTGCTCTACATAATACTTCTATTGAACTCGATGCCATTTTCAATATATTCGCAGGACATATAATGATATCTACCTCCTGACGAAAAAGTTCCCTGCAAGCTTCTGGGAAATATATTTCATAACCAAGAATAAATCCAATTTTCCCGATACTTGTTTCTATGCATCTTGGTGCTTCACTTCCAGCTTCACAGAAATCTTTTTCCATCTTCCAAAGAATTCTACGACGATAGGTGTATATTAGTTCTCCATCCGGCGAAATAAGAATTAAGGAATCAAATATTTTCCCATCTTTTTTTTCCAAAAGTCCTGCACATATGTATAACTGATATTGTATAGATGCTTCTCTTAACTTTTGTACTACTTCACTTTCATCTAAACTCTCCGCATCTTTCTTCATAGATGTAAGGTTAATACCAGTTGAAAAACTCTCTGGTAATACCGCAAGTTTTGCTCCTGCCTCACTACTTTCTTTTATATGTTTTAGTGCTCTTTCAAGGTTTTCTTGTTTTTTTCCTGATGATATTTTCATCTGTATCATACTAACTTTTACATGATTATCAAATAATCCCAACCTTATCCCTCCTTTTTAATTTTTACTGATACTGTCAGTGCATTGCTTTTTTCGATTTCATATGTTATAAAAGGATATTCTTTCAAAACATCTTTTATCTCTTCCATAGTATAAGAAGCTTTCCAAGATGAAATAAAATTGTTAAGATACCAAGCTGCCTGCTCACTTTTCAGATTCTTGTATCCTATCATAACTTGCTCTAGCATAGCCCGTTCAGCATCACGACGAAGATCATAAAACCACAACATTCCGCCTTTTTTTAATTTACTCAGCAAAATATCACATTGTTTTTTGAGGTTATTGCAATTATGTAAAAAATCGAAAGCGTATATTAGTGAGCATGTACCTTCTTGAATAAAATTCATCTCAATATCATTTACAATTAAACAGGTTTCTACTTTCTGCTTCATTTCCTTTAAATGTTCTTTAATAGTATTCAAAAGAATCTCATTTTTTTCAGCATAAATTATATTCGCTTCAAGTTCTGGGAATAAACCTTGATATAAAAGACCAGATATCCCAGAACAATATTCCATAATTAGTTCGCCTTTATGCTCTTCTATTATTTTTGTGAGCTCGGTAATAAAATCTTCTTTGTATATCATCTGCTCATTTACATATTCGACATAATACGGCAACATCTCTTTACAGAGCCAATCTCCCCTTTTGGGTAAACGTTGCACATCCATACTACATCACCTCAGCTTTGTATTCGTCCAATGCTTCTTTCACTATAGTATTCTCTAACGAAACCATATAGTTTTCATTTGGATTATATATTTTTCCAATACCACATAATAATACATAACAAATCCCACATGCATTTTTCTTATTATCTGTTTGTATTGCATTTATAATACATTCTGTTGTCATTTCTTCTGGTATCTTTACATTCATTCCACCATAATCTCTAATAAAATGAACCATTTCTTCGTAATCATTCTGATTCATTACCTTCATTTTTAAACTGATTTTTCCAGCAACAATCATTCCTATTGAAACCGCTTCACCATGAAGAATCTTTCCATTGGAAAGTTTTTCAATAGCATGTCCAAATGTGTGTCCATATTCTAGTATCATTCCATATTTCTTTTCAGATGAATCCTTTTCTAATATGCGTATTTTCGATAAAACTGATATTTTTACAATCTGGTATAATTCTTCCTCTGTATATTTTCCATCACCACGCAACAATTTCTTCAGATCATCAACTAATGACCTATCTGATATTAAGGCATTTTTCATCGTCTCCACTATACCATTCTTAATTCTGTCAGGTTGGTCTAATGTAAGATATTTTACATCGGCAAAGATAAACTGTGGTGCATAATACACACCAAAATGATTTTTCCCAACACTACTATTTACTGCTTGTTTATTACTGAGTACACTGTCAGTCTGTGCAAGAAAAGTAGTAGGAACTTCTACAAAACGAATTCCTCTAAAGATTAAAGCTGCACAGAGCCCAGCTATATTTCCTACCAGTCCACCTCCGTGTGCAACAATAATAGAATCTTTGGTTATACCTTTATGTATCATCTCTTCACACAAATTACTTAAACATTCAAATGTTTTATTCTTTTCATTTGATTCAAATACGATTTTTACGCAAGCAATTTCTTTATTTACAGCAAGATACAAACTATCCTTTGTCAGTTTCTCTACTTTACTATCTTCTATTAGAATAACTTGATCTGGATTAAGTCCCTTAAGTAATTGAATCAGTTTTTTCTCTCCATCATACACTAGATAGTAATCTGGACTTCCCTCTAAGTATGTTTCTATTACTTCCATTTCTTTTAACATATCTACCATTCCTTTCTTTAATAATTCAAAACCTCTTTGTAACCCTTTACATCATAATATCCACTACCGCTTAAACAAACGACAATATTTTTCGCTTTCCCTTCCTTTTCAGCCTGCAATGCAACATCAATTGCAGCTTTTACTGCATGACAACTTTCAGGTGCTGGTAATATCCCTTCTTTCATTGCAAGTACTCTTCCCGCAGCAAAAATATCTTCTTGATGATATGCATTAACCCTTAAAATATTATTCTTATACAAGGCACCTAAAATTGGGGAACTATTATGTTGTCTTAATCCCCCTGTATGTACTGGTGATGGAACGAAATCCATTCCTAATGTATAAGAACAAGTTAATGGTGTATATCCAAGTGGATCAGAATGATCATAACGATACACACCTTTTGTGAAACGAGGAGAAGCCATAGATTCTGCTCCTTGATATACAATGTCTTTTGAATCTTCAGACACCATAAATGGGAACATAAATCCTCCTAGATTACTTCCTCCACCGACACAAGCTACTAATACATCTGGTTTTATTCCTGCCTGTTTTAATTGAAGTTTGGTCTCAAGTCCAATGATAGATTGATGAATCAAAATATGTTTATGTACACTACCAGATACATAACGACATTCATCATGTTCAAGTGCATACTCAATAGCTTCACTAATTCCTGACCCTATGGTTCCTAGCTCATTGCTTTTTATTATTTCTCTTCCAGCTTTGGTTTTAATGCTCGGTGATGGTTCCAATTTAGCACCATACAATCCTGCCATAATTGCTCTTAGTTCTTTCTGTTCCTTCGACACCTTTGCCCAAAAAATATGACACTTAATATCATAGTTACGACACGCATATGCTAATGCAGTTCCCCACTGGCCAGCACCGGTCTCTGTAACTAGTTCCTTAATGTTTTCCTTGTAGGCAAAATAAGCTTGTGCAATTGCCGTATTCAACTTGAAACTATGAGTTGGAAGTGTATCTTCTCTTTTCAAATAAATCCTAGAAGAGCAGCCTATATACTTCTCAAGATTTACAGCACGAGTTAACTTTGTTGGGCGTCCCGCTTTCACATATTCGTTTAATATCTCTTCTGGAATTGTTAACCATTCTTCTGTACTTTCTTCTTCTTTGGATATTTCTTGCAAACGAATCCTTTTCATATCCTGAATTTGATTCTTCCCCTCGCTATTCATCGGCTTTGGAATTTCAACTCCAAGATTTGGAAAGGCATTAAACCATTTTGTTGGAATATTCTCTTCCTTTAATCGAATATCAAAATCTACCATAACTGTTATTCCTTCCTTTTTTGATCAAGACATATAAGCAAGAAAAGGCTTATACAAAAGTCGGCTTTTAAGCCGACTTTTGTATAAGCCTTTTCCAATAATAGACAAGTAATTATCAAATTTTCTTTACAGGATATCGAATAACCGTTTTTAAATTTTCCGGTTTACATCTCCTTGGATCCGACAAATAAATTTCATGATGACTTCTCCCTGACTCAAAATCTACTTGTAAGTTATTCTCTTCTATATACTGTAGAATTTGATCTATGGAACTTTGTTCTTGATTGTATGGTCCATTATGCATAATCTGCACACAAAGCCCCTCTTCCAAAGTCTCAAACCTAACTTTCGTAACATCGATCTCAGGTTTTTTCTTTGCAATCTCATCTCTAGTATTCAAATACACTTCCTGCGTAACAAACTCTGGCTGTCGAATCATAGATGTCCAAATCCATTGGTCTTTTTTTTCAAACGCAAATGGTCCATCCTCACAACTCCACAGACCTTCCAAAGGAGGTACAACATATTCAAAATATCCTGGTGGTTGATTACCAGTCATTTTACTCATTTTGATCGTAAATGTAAAACTATATAGACTTTGCATCGCACTATGATACTCATCACTATCTGGTATTCCTTTTCCATCAATCATAAAAAAGTTCATAGCAGGAACCTTGATAAGAGTTGGTTTATTCTTTGGCATATACAAATCCTTATACTCTTTTTTGTAATCTAACTTGACTTGCTTTTCCAACTTTAACACTCCTTTCTATTTTTTTTAATTGTATCGCAACAATATTATACTGTCAATGCAGAAAAAGGTTATTCATTTCCATTTCAGTTCTACTATCAAAAATAATTTTTATAGATACAACCTCATAAATCAAGCAATAGACTTACTTGATATTGGAATTATTTTGTATATGATATTGTTCTTAATGAATTATAATATTATAATTGTCTTACTAGAATGTAAATGCACTTTTATATCATTGCAATTTATTCTTAAGCAAATCTTTTTTCAAATTGCAAATTAATTATATCTAGGGAAACGCTGATTAATTCAAGCTATTCCATATGATTTATGATATTATATATGTATCAACTGAAAGGTCGTATACCTATGAATCAACTAACATTTTCCGATATGGAATACTCCAACCGCAAAAAGAGAACCAAGCGTGAAGAATTTCTTGATGCCATGGAAGAAATCATCCCATGGAAATACTGGGTGGATATGATTCACCCCTACTATTTCAATAACCAACGTGGGCGCAGGCCTATCGGTATTGAAACCATGCTCCGTATGTATCTTATGCAGATCTGGTTTAATCTGTCTGATGAAGGAATCGAGGATTCCATTTATGACAGTTACGCTATGCGCTCTTTTATGCATATAGATTTCAATGAACAACAGGTGCCGGATGCAACCACCCTGCTTAAGTTCCGGCATATGCTTGAAGCAAACAAACTTGGCGAGAAAATTTTTGTTGATGTAAACAGCCGTCTCGACAAAGCAGGACTCATGATGCATGGCGGTACTATTGTTGACGCCAGCCTTATAGCAGCACCAAAATCCACTAAAAATCAGGATGGCAGGCGTGATCCTGAAATGCATCAGACAAAAAAGGGCAATGAATGGTACTTCGGAATGAAGGTACATGTCGGTGCTGACGCAGGAAGCGGATATGTCCATACAATAACCGGTACACTGGCAAATATGCATGATGTATCCGAAACCGCTAATCTCATCAGAGAAGATGATGAGGTAGTATATGGCGACTCCGGATACCTGGGAGCTGGCAGCCAGCCTGCGATTAAGGAGGATGAGAAGAAATCCGGGATTGAGTTCCGGATAAATAAGCGTCCTTCCAGTCTCAAAATGGCAGATAATTTCAAAGGTTTTAACTGGGACAAAAAAATGGAACATGAAAAGTCCGCAGTACGGTGTAAGGTTGAACATCCGTTTCTCATTGTAAAGAAACAAATGGGATATGCAAAAGTAGTATATCGTGGAATTGCCAAAAATATGAACCGGTTCCACATTTTGTTTGCCAGTGCAAATCTGATAATGTGCAGCAGGGCCGGCAGAACAAAAGATTTTGCCGGGTGCATGGTATAACTGCGACTATTTTGAGGAATCAGCCTCAAAAACAGATAAAAAGCAGGGGGGATATAGCATCAGTACAGGGTAAATCTCCCCTTGAATTTTCAAAAACTTGACAAACCGGGATAATGCTGGGAATAAAGTCAATTAATCAGCGTTTCCTTAGATATCCTTACTTTATTTCTTGAATACACATCATAATATGGCATTGAAAAAGAGTCTTTCGCTTGTTGAATCAATTCGTTAATCTCTCCCTGAGCACCACCGGATACATCTCCATACTTTACCTGCACTCCATAATACTCATAATCATCAAATTCTGTTCTGCGTGCAAATGTAATATCTTTTCCAAATTCCTTGTTTCCATGATTATATTTTACATTTGCAAATCCCAACTTACGAAACAATGGAAGTAATATCTTAATTGTAAATTCATTTTCTTTTGCACAATCATCTATTTTAGAAAACGGAGAACCTAAAGTAATATCCGCAGCACCTTCTATTTCACCATATATCTGTTCCATATTACTCAGCAACTCAATCATATCATCGGTATAAATTTTTGTACTATATACCAAATGGATATAAGCCCCGTCATCATCATAGCTTTCTAAATGGACATCCCCTATCTCTTTTGAACGCTCTTCTATTACATCCTTTTTTGTCTCCATATATAGTTTAAGTCCTATTGGTCCATCCCAATATTTTCTAGTAATAAGTTCATCATAAATAACCTGAAACTCATTTTTACCAACTTTTACAAAAGTCATAGGAACAGATACCATTATTACTGAAGAATCTTTTGACTCACATATTTCAATTTGAAAATTATCCGGAATATCCTCAACTCTTATTTGTTTTAATACAGCTTTGGGGATAATTGCCCTTTCTTCATCTTCAACATATTCTTCTCCATCTATCACCAAAGAACACATATCATCTTCTTCATTAGAATACACAACCGTTGCCATTTCTCTGCCTCCTAACTTTATATCCATATTTCTATATCGGAATATATTATCTCCTTACATACTAAAACTCCAAACTATCCTCATTGAGCAGAAAATATTTCATGCCCATGATCACAAAGCCTTCCTCATTTCTCCAAGGCTTTTTTGTTCCATTTACTATAACAATCTTCTTAAATGAATCCGGAATATTTCGAAGTGAATTAAGTTCCTGTGTTTGCTTTTCCTCAGAAGTCATATCATAAGCCACCTGAATGTAATATCTCTGACTGCCCTGGTTTACTACAAAATCAACCTCTAGCTGCTTATGAACTCTCTTTCCGTCACTATTCTTTGCAAATACATCCACAATACCAACATCTACATTGTAGCCACGCACAAGCAACTCATTATAAACAATGTTCTCCATAATATGAGTCGGCTCCTGCTGTCTGAAGTTTAGTCTGGCATTTCTAAGTCCTATATCCGAAAAATAGTATTTCAGATTGGCTCCTACATATTTTCTCCCCTTAATATCATACCGGTCCGCTTTAGAAAACAAAAATGCCTCTGCCAAATAATCAATATGATTGGATATAGTTTTATTGCTGTAATTGATACCTCTCTCACTTTTGAAAGTATTTGATATTTTTGTTGGATTGGTAGGTGCTCCTATGGCAGAAGCAAGAATGTCCACCAAAGTTCCAATCTCATCAACATTTTGAATTCTGTTTCGCTCTACCACATCCTTGATATAAACATTGGTAAAAATATTTTTAAGATACTCAGCCTTCTGGCGTTCTACAGAAAATTGTGCCACTTGTGGTAAACCACCGTATATCATATATTCTTCCCAAGCATCATCATAATCTCCATCATAAGCCGCATAGAACTCTGCAAAAGACAACGGATAAATTCTGATTTCATCTCCTCTGCCTCTAAATTCAGTTACAATATCACTAGGGAAACGCTGATTAATTCATGCATCTCCTTGTGATTTTTGATATAATATAGGTATCAACTGAAAGGTCGTATACCTATGAATCAACTAACATTTTCCGACATGGAATACTCCAACCGCAAGAAGAAAACCAAGCGTGAGGAATTTCTTGATGCCATGGAAGAAATCATCCCATGGTCATATTGGGTAGAAATGATTCGCCCATATTATTTCGCTAACAAGCGCGGTCGCAAACCTATTGGTATTGAAACCATGCTTCGCATGTATCTCATGCAGATTTGGTTTAATCTGTCCGATGAAGGAATCGAGGATTCTATCTACGACAGTTACGCCATGCGTTCATTTATGCATATAGATTTCAATGAACAACAAGTACCGGATGCAACTACATTGCTTAAGTTCAGACATATGCTTGAAGCAAATAAACTTGGTGAGAAGATTTTTGCTGATGTCAACAATCGTCTCGACAAAGCAGGCCTTATGATGCATGGTGGCACTATTGTTGACGCCAGCCTTATAGCAGCACCTAAATCCACTAAAAACCAGAATGGCAAGCGTGATCCTGAAATGCATCAGACAAAGAAGGGCAATGAATGGTACTTCGGAATGAAGGTACATGCCGGTGTTGATGCAGGCAGTGGGTATGTTCATACAATAACCGGTACATCTGCAAATATGCATGATGTTTCAGAAACTGCAAATCTTATCAGAGAAGATGATGAGGTTGTATATGGTGACTCCGGTTATCTTGGAGCTGTTAATCAACCCGCAATTAAGGATGACGAGAAGAAATCAAGGATTGAATTCCGAATAAATAAGCGTCCTTCCAGCCTCAAAATGGCAGATGATTTTAAAGGTCTTAACTGGGACAAAAAAATGGAACATGAAAAGTCCGCAGTTCGCTGTAAAGTCGAGCATCCATTTCTCATTGTAAAGAAACAGATGGGATACTCAAAAGTTGTATATCGTGGAATCGCAAAAAACATGCATCGATTCCATATGTTGTTTGCCAGTGCAAATCTGTTAATGTGTAGCAGAGCTGGCAGAACAAAAGACTTTGTTGGGTGCACAGTATAACTGTGTCCATTTTGGGGAAATATCCTCAAAAAAGGATAAATAGCAAGAGGATATAACAGGTATATGAGGAAAAAATCCTCTTGGTTTTTATAAAAACTTGACAAACTGGGATAATGCTGAAAACAAAGCTAATTAATCAGCGTTTCCCTAGATAAAAATTTCGAATTACTGCCGGTTACATACACATCAATGTTACTGATACGAAGCAAACTATTCAGCACTTCTTCAAATCGTGGCATAAACTGTACTTCCTCAATAATTTCCCAATCCTCACGAGGGATAATGTCATAGGTGTTGGAGCGAATCCCTTTCTGATGTGTCCGGCAGACCAGATGTGCGCCCTTATAAAAAGGGTTTCGCAGGATATGGCTGATTCTTGCACTTCCCCATGAATAGTAATTCACGTCACATTCTGTGTTGCTCTTTACTCTGGTAATCGGGACTTTATCATCCATAAGCTGCTTTGCGATCCGCATACAGCCCCATCCATCCAGCGCCATATCATAGATTTTGCGAATCACCGGCGCAGTTTCCGGGTCAAGGATCAAATGCCCCTTATCCTCCGGGTCACGCATCAAACCGAGAGGCGGTTGTCCGCCGCAAAATTTTCCCTGTCTGGAACGGGTCATACGCCCTGCCAGCACCTTTTTGGAAATATCCCGGCTGTACATATCGTTCAGGATATTCTTAAAAGGTGTAATGTCCATTTCCTGACGGGTCAGACTGTCCACTCCGTCTGTAATGGCAATATATCGTACATTGTGCTTTGGAAAAAAGATTTCAATATAGCTGCCAGCTTCAATATAATTTCTGCCCAGTCTGGACAGATCTTTGGTGATGACGCAGCCGATCTTTCCCGCCTCAATATCAGCAATCATGCGCTGAAAAGAAGGACGGTTGAAGTTACGGCCTGTATAACCGTCATCTACATAATACTCATACTGGAACATCCCGTTTTTTTCGGCAAAGTCCCGGAGCATAAGTTTCTGGTTGCTGATGCTCATGCTTTCATTATCGCCGCCATCCTCCAGAGAGATACGGCAGTAAAGAGCTGTGATTTTCTGATTAACTTGTTTTTTCCTGCTCATAGTGTTCTTCCATTCATTTCAAAAAATAAGTTCGATTGGAATATTATAACATATACATCCAAATTTTTCTACTTTAACAAGGCGTACCACCATTTCTGATGATACGCCTTTATTATTTATCTAACTTTATCTTCACTAACCTTTGACAGAGCCTTTCCTGCCTTTTCCTGCTTTCCCTCTGATGTCTTTCTAGCCTCAAATGCATCTGCATTATACTGATACTCCTGTGGTTCAGCGACCATCGGTGCGTATACAATCTCTGCTTCCACTCTCTCAGCTTCTGCCATCTCCGGCTCTGTCTGTTCCTGTGCTTTCGCATTCTCCATATGCTTTTCCTTATCAAGCTGCACATTCATAGCGAGATTATCCAGCTTATCAATCGAAGCGTCCAGATGCAGTTCCATTAACACAAACAATTTTCTCACTGCTTTCATAGGTGCAAGCACCGCCTTTGTAATGGGATGTTTCTGCTCTTTCTGTGAGTAATCTACCTCCGATTTGTCAGCAAAAGTACGGAATGCATTGGCTACTGTCTGCCCTGCTTCACGAAATCCTTTTGCAAGAAGTGCTGTCTTTGCTATATCCTTATCCATGGTCTTGATTGCACTTCTTACATTTTCCCGGATATCAAAAAGTCTTTTCTTAATTCCTAAGAACTCCGACACCCTGTATAATGCAGATCTTCCCTTTGCCTTTGCTTCATCTACTATGCTCTTTGCTGTAGATTTGACCTGTGCTTTCACTTCCAATACCTGCGACTTTATCTGTTCACATCTGGTATTAAGTCGCTCCTGTGCTTCTGTTAATGCTTTTTTTGCATTATTGATAAGGGTATCTTCCTGCATTTTCTTGATCTGGTCCTGCATACTGGTAAGTTCTTCTGTCATGGAATCAATCTTTTTCTCCAGTCCATCCACATAGCTGCATATCTCAAATACATCGTTTGCCTGCTCTTTCATGGCATTTTTCTTTAATAAGTCGAGAAGTTCTCTTATGACCTCCTCATTGGTAAGTGTTTTTCCTGCTTCCATATCCATTCTGTTTCCTCCATTCTGTAAATGGGGCAGCCTTGGCCGCCCCTGTACTCTGATTATTGATTATCGAAAGGGTGTTGCCTCTTTGTCCTTCTCTTTATCGGGATTGCCATGATGTTTCTCGGCACTCTCCCTCGCCTTTTCGTTGCTCTTATCCTTTGCTTTCTCATATTCCGAGATAATCTCATTATAGAGTTTTTCCCTGAAATCCTTTGTGACCGGATAGCAGACATCCTGGTAGATTGGCTTGCCCTGCTCGTCCACCTGCTTTGTTTTATAAGAAGGCATTGATACAAAGATTTTCTCTTTGCCCTGCACGATATTGATATTATTTACGATGAAACTGTTTTCAAAATAAATGCGTGCAAGTCCCTTGATGTTACTACCTTCCCTCTCATAAGGTGTCACAGTTACGGAAAACTCCGGCATTTCCTGTGTACGCTCCTGCTTCTGTGTCTCCTCTTTCTCCGGTTCCTTAATTCTTGCATAGGCATCAAGGATATTGGTATAGAGTTCCTCTCGAAACTCTGCTGTGATAGGATTGCACACATCCTTATAGATCACACCATTGCTTTCATCACGCTCATTGGAGCGGTATCTTGGCATTGATACGAAAAGCTCACCCTTATCCTTATTCTCAAGGATTGCGATATTGGTGATCTTAAATGAATCGCCAAATACTACTGTTGCAAATCCTTTGATGTTGCTGCCCTCTTTTGCCCTTACTTCGTTTACTTTAATTGAATACTTCATATGCTATTCCTCGCTTTCTTTTTGTTCTTTGTTTTGCTCCGGTATGATAAGCTCACACCAAAGCTGTTCTATCTGTTCACAAGACAATCTGCCATTAAGCCAGTTGCCAAGTGTAACGACCATTCCGTCCTGCTCATAATAGAGCCACTCCTGTGTTTCAATGTCCCCCTCATGCACGATAGTCACATCAAAATCAGGCATAAATAATCCTTCCTCTGCATCCCATACACAGGCTATTCCCTGTCTGAGTGTCAGATTCAGGCTTTCGACATACACAGACCAGCCGCTTACGACTATCTGAAATTCATCATCAATCTCTGCAATATCATCCTCAAGCCCGATTAACTCCTCCATATCAGATACTACCTCTTCTATCTCACCTAATCGGTATCTCTTATTCATCCATCACCGCCTCCTTATAAATGCACCTGACCACAAAACGCATGGTTCCTTTCTGGGAACAGGTAAAAAGAGTTAGTTCTTTTTCATCGCCCTGTGTCTTGATGCTGTTATCATACGGATTTACTACCTCTGTCTCTGTTACCTCATAGATATGCTTCAGCCCATTTTTGTCGGTTATCATCACTTCATCACCTATGGATATCTGACTTAGTGGTGTAAAAAATGTGCCATATCTGCTGCCATTGTGACCGCACAATACACAGTTGCCACTCTCCCCAATCCCTGCTGTTTCTTCTATATGACCGATCCCGGCATTAAGCACTTTACTTGTGGTTCCTTCCATTACCGGATACCTGATATCTAACCCCGGTATCTCAATGATGCCGATAACACCGCCTTCTTTAAGAATGGCTTCATCCTCTTTACTAATGGAGGTTTGCTCTTCCTCCACATCTGTTTCTTCATCGTAATCATCCTCCAATGTCTGCTCAAATTCACTTATGAGCTGTTCTGTCTGTTTTTCTCCGGTTGCCCTCCAGAAAAAAGGGACTGCCATAATGGCAATCCCTGCTGTAATCAGTAGTCCTGCGACCACTTTTCTTATGCTCATATTATTCACTCTCCTATCGTGTTCTGCCCTCTCTGTCGGCTGGATAAGCACCTTTATCCTCTGCTACAATTGCTGCAGATTCCATCCTGTCATCTGCTTCTCTTTCTTCCTCCGGTCCGCTCAGGTCTGCATCCACAGCCTTTGCGTTCTCAAGGTCAAGCTGGGCATTCAGTTCACACTGCCTAGCCAGTTTTTCTTCCAGTTCCTTGCTGTACGCAAATGGCTTGTCATACTCAGTCTTTGATGCTTCAAGGTCATTCTGATACTGCTCAATCTTCTTTTCCAGGAAATCAATGTTCTCATGAAGTCCGTTGAACAGGTTTTCCAGCTTCACCATACTGCCGACCGGACTTGTGGAAAGCTCAGCTTTATACTCAGTCTTTCCACGAAGCACCATATAATTGATGCCAAGGAAGTTCTTTTCCACAAGCAGCTCAAATCCGTGGAATTTACCGATTGCAGTTGTCTCTCCGGTCTTGCATTTGCTGATTGCTTCAAGCATCATCGTTCCACCATCCACACGTTCAGTATAGGTTGCTTTGCCTATGGTAATGGCAAATTCCGGATTATCAATCAGCTCTTTATCCCTTGCCTTTACATCCTCACGGACATTGGCAAGCTTTTCAGTTGCTGTCTTAATCAGCTTTGGGTACTTAATCATAAAGTTATCCTGCAAGCCGTATCTCTGATTGTCATAGGATGCCTTCAAAAGCTTTAATCTCTGGACATCATTGTCAATCTCCATCTTCTCACGAATAAGCGGATTGCCTGTGGCAACCGCCTTAATCTCAGCATAGGAAAGTGTTGCCTCGTCGATGTCCTCACAGCTTCGGCTTACTGCCTTGCTTGTCATGACCTGACTGATGAATCGCTGCTTATTTTCGACGAGCGACCAGTTGTATGCATCAAAGGTTCCTTTGGTGACATATCTGTAGATTGCAACCTCTTCATTTTCGTTGCCCTGTCTGATGCCTCGTCCTTCCCTCTGTTCAATGGAACTTGGCTTCCAAGGGCAGTCCACATGATGCATTGCAACAAGGTGTGTCTGCACATTTACACCTGTTCCACACTTATCTGTTGAACCGATAAGAACTTTCTTTTTACCTGTCCTCATCTCCTTAAAAAGTGCATCCCTCTGTGCATCTGTCTTGGCATCATGGATAAAAGCTATCTCATCTGCCGGAATACCATACTGGATAAGAGTTTCCTTCAGATAATCATAGATGGTAAAGTCCTTATCCGGTCCCGGTGTACCGATGTCCGAAAAAATAAGCTGACAGCCTATATGACCGTTGGCATTTCCTTTCTCATATTCCTTCCAGACATTCTCCGCTACCTTATTGAGCTTTCCATCCGGATTATTTGGTGCATCCTTATCAATCAGCCTTGCATCCGTTCCAAGAAGTCTTGCCTCATGGGTAATCTTTAAGAAGTTATCTACACTTGGATCAACTCCACCGCCTCTGATACGCTCTGCCCTCACAACAAAATCTTCCATGACCTGCTTCACATACCAGTCAGGCTCCGACTCCACAATAATAGGCTTGCCGCCACGAAGAGCCGGCACATCAAGGTCAAGCATGTCTGCAGTCTGCACATCAGCTACTTCACGAAAGATATTCATAAGCTCCGGCAGATTCGTAAACTTATTAAATCTGCTCTTAAAACGGAAACCGCTTCCCTCTACAGTAAGCTCCAGTGCTGTTGTCACTTCAC
>ERZ1023822.57-NODE-57-length-44140-cov-65.553998_pt1 | contig 44140 bp, 50 predicted proteins | sample MGYA00380379_ERZ1023822 | MGnify/ENA primary metagenome ERZ1023822 (study PRJEB33179, sample SAMN07448988) | human gut metagenome | biome: Human-gut; feature: Human associated habitat; material: Faeces | host: Homo sapiens | place: India: Bhopal | collected... | reverse complement strand
TATTTCCAAGAAAAAAAAGAAGAAGCATTGGAAAAAATTATTGCTCAAAATGAGAAAATTATTCAATTTAAGAAATATGAATTTATAAATAGAAAATTAGAGGTGCTGCGAAATGGAGAACGTATATTGCAAGATGCCATTTATTCACAAAATACCTCAGAGAAAAGGCATTTGTTGGATTCTGCATTTATGGAGTTTACCACACTGGCTAATTTCCCATTAAATGAACAATTGCCTGATGGAGAGCTTTTTGACAATATAGATTTTATCAGTAAGGGATATTGGGGACGCTTTTATATATTTGGTCTGTTAAACGAATACAGAAATAGTACCATTCAGGTTTATACTTGCGCATCTATATTTCCAAAAAAGGCTGTAGAGTTATTTGACAATAAGTTTTTTCCAAAATTAGACTTTTCTTCATTATCCACTTTGTGCGATAATCTAAAGAAAATTAAACAATATGAACCATTAAATGGAATTTATTCCAACATTCCGAGCAATATGGCAAAAGCTTTGATAGAAATGCAAATGGATAAATACAAAGATAAATTTAAAGAAATATTATACCAATTAAAATCACAAAACGATGGATAAATACAGTTCTTTTGAAATATTTATGATAGAAGTTGTTAATAAAGCAAATTCTATATCTGATTTAAATGAATTATTTGATGTCAAATATGATGCATTAATTTCTACCATACTCAATATTATTAAAACATGCGGATGGTGGGTGTTCATTGCTCTTTGCACTTTACTTGCACTTGGCCCCTTTGCTTTTGGTATTACAATGGGAGGATTCTTGTTAACACCTGTAGGACTAATAATCGGTGGTGTTTTAGGTATTGCTGCTGCGACGATTATTCGTCAAATGTACAAAAATAAAGATTTACCTTTAGCAATTAAAAATGTAGGTGCTAAATATGAGGACACTTGGAAAGATGCAAATGGGAATGTTGTACAAATAGACGATATATATAAGAAAGCTGTAGCCGATTTGCTAAATGCAGGAAAGCATTCATTATCAAGTTATGCAATAGGGCTTCTCAATAATTTTATGTTTAAGTAAATATGGGTACAAATTCATTCTATTGTAACAGATGCAAGAGAAATACTCGAAATATCGGTTGAAGAATATTTGGCGCTAAAAGGTGTTTCTGGCAAAGAACTCTTAGCTGAAAGATTTTTGTTAAAAATGGGTGTTTACAAATTTATAAATGCTTTAGATGGGCATAAATATTGGAAATGCACAGATTGTTTATGCCCTACAGAGCGAGACTTATCAGGAAAAAACGTGTGGGAAAAATAACAACAGATTTATAAAAGAGAAGATTATAGATAAGCATAATCTTACTATTGTATTTTTATGTTATTTTCTTGTCACCAAACACAAAAAAAATGTTAGGTAGCATAATAGGCGATATAGTAGGTAGTGTTTTTGAATATAATAATATCAAATCAAAAACATTCTCATTTTTTGATGAGAATATGACCTTCACGGACGATACCATCTTGACAATAGCAACAGCAGAATGGCTTTTGCGAGGCGGAAGGCCTGGAGACTATTATTATAAATGGGCTACAGCCTACCCTAATCCAATGGGTAGCTATGGCATAGGATTCCAAAGTTGGATCCATCAAAGTAGCGAAAGATGTCTTGCTCCTGCTTACAATAGTTGTGGCAACGGTAGCGCAATGAGAGTTGCTCCTATCGGATGGTTCTTTGACTCTTTAGAGGAAACTTTGTCTGCGGCAAAAACATCAGCAGAATGCACACATAATCATCCTGAAGGAATAAAAGGCGCACAGGCTGTTACCCATGCAATATTTCTCGCTCGCAATAATATTGCCATTTCCGACATAAAGGATGTTATATCAAAAGAATATGGCTATGACCTATCCATGTCGGTAAATGATTTACAAGAAAAATATTCATGGGATGGCATTGCTGGATTTGGAACAAACGGTGCGACATGCCAAGGTAGTGTTCCACAAGCTATAATATGCGCTTTAGAGGCGAAAGATTTCGAAGACGCTATAAGAAATGCTATATCAATCGGAGGAGACAGTGATACCATTGCTTGCATTACAGGTGGAATAGCAGAAGCCCTGTTTGGAATACCTGATGATATAGCAGAATATGGAATTTCTTATCTTGAAGAACCGTTAAGGAAGGTTCTATTTGAATTTAATGAAAGTTTAAGAGTGTATAATATAAGTAAGAATACTAATATAACAATTAATAATATGACACTGAGTGAACGAATACAAAAAATAATAGACCATCGTAAAGGCTTGGGCGAATACGTTGGACAAGGATATTTAGACAAAATAATATCCTGTAAGAGTTTCTTTGAAAACCTTAAAGCAAAAGTTGAGGATTTCGAGGAGACACGACTGAAACTTATCGGTCAGAACGAGAATAAAGAAGGTGAATTCTATAGTTATTTCACAGAAGACCCTACCTTAATCGACCGTATAAAAGACGCATCGTCAACTGATACTATAAAAAAAATAGACGAATGTATAAAAGAGTGTGAACGATTATACAACCGCTTTAATCGTGACAGCATCAACATAAGTGTTGTCGGACGTGCTCGTCAGGGTAAAAGTCTTCTTCTCCAATCTATCAGCCATTTACCAGACAGTGTAATACCTGCCTCAAATGGTGGTGACTGCACTGGTACTACATCTATAATATGCAATGAGATTGGAGCTGTAAGAGCATATGCTAAAGTAGAATATTACAGTGCAAAAGAAATGACGAGTCAAGTCAATGCGTATATAGAGGCTATAGGTTTAAATTATAGCATAGAAAGATTCTATGACATTCCTTCATTACAGTTCCTTGTAAAGAAAGACAAGAGAAAAGAAATGCTAAGCAAAATGACAAGTGAAAAGCAATCTCTTTTTACTCATCTTCTAAAATATGTCGAACACTATGATGAATGCCGTGTATTGGTTGAACGAGGTAATGATGATATTAACGAAGAAGACATAAGAAATTATGTAGCTCAGTATGACTCGGAAGGGAATCTTACCTATAATTACTTGGCAGTTAAGGAAGTAAGGATTTACACCGAGTTTACATATGCTCAAGCTGGTAAGATTGTATTAGTTGATACCATAGGGCTGGGGGATACATCTTTAGGCATTGAAGAGAAGATGTTAAAGACTCTCAGAGATAATAGTGATGCGGCATTCTTGGTACGATTGCCAGCCAGTACGGGAGACCATTGGGCAAAAGAAGACAACAATTTGTATGACCTCATAGAAACTGCTATGGGTAAGAATATGCTTGAAAAATGGTTATATTTGGTGTTCAACACAAGTGATTTTTTGGGAAACGCAAATGGTGTTGCATCAATGGAGAAAAACTTAGAGAACCATGATTTACATTTTGCAGACATCATAAAGGTTGACTGTAAAAATCCTGCAGAAGTACAAGAGAAGCTATTGTTACCAGCACTTGAACATTTAGCTACTGAATTAAAGGATGTTGACATGGAATTAATGAAAGATGCTAACAAACTCTTTACCAGTTGCTGCGCTACGTACATGACACTTTATCAGCATGCTCATAACATAGTTATCGGTTCTCCTGCATCACAAGCATCTTTAACAATGTTTGGTATTGAGCATTGGGACACTATATGGCCTCAGATAACACAAGCCATTGGCAAGTTGTATTCAGAGCTTTCTCTCAATCAATACCATCCATGTATTGAAGTGCATAAAGCCATAAATGAAGCTAAAGAGAACATATACAACTTTGTGCCTTCAGAAGATTGGTACTTGCAGGAAGTTCTAAAAATGGATGACTTGTCAAATCCAGAGTCTGTATATATCAAAGGACTAAATAAGTTCCGTTCACAAATATCGGCAAGTTTTGACAATATAAATATTAATGTACTTGGTCCTTTGCAGGAAATCCTTAAATGGCAAGTGGCTAATATTATGTACAACGATGCATTATGGAGCAAACTCTATATTGTTGAGGGCGATAATAAAGAATGTTCCGTTGATTGGCTTAGGGCTTTTGCCGATGAGAAGTTGGCAGAGTTCCCGAATTTGAGAAATGCCATAAACTTTATACTTGACTATCAGATGAGTATAGCAGACCTCCTTGATTATGAGGTAGAGAGTAGTTTAGGCATACTCACTCCAGGTTCAAGAGAGTACATACAGTTAGATTTGGCTGAGGCTCAGAAACAAGGTGCGGACTTGGACAGTAATGCTATGGGGAAGTATATTTGGGAAAGAACCATCAACCTTGTTTACAAGGTAACAGAAAAACTCGATAACGAGTTTGATTTGTTGACAAAAATCCCGAACCATTCTCTATATGCAAGAATAAGAAAGTTCCGTGAGAAAACTGTCATGAATGAAGCTACCAAAAAAGAAATGAGACAACTTTATATACAAGACAGCGTCTCATTCTGGAGTGAAGAATATAAAGAAGCTATTTTCAAAGAACAGAATTATCAACAAATGATGGAGTGGATAGAGCTGCTTCCACAGTCTGATAAATCTTGTTTTGAAGTTAATATACAAAGCTAACATCATATGGGATTATTTGATAAGGCAATGAGTCTCTTTGGAGGCTCTAATGACATAACAGGTCAACACATACAACTAAAAGTTTGTATGATGGGACCACGAGGAGTCGGTAAAACGACCATACTTACCAGTATTTTTCACGACTCTGATGCAAAACTGAATAAAGACGGTCTTTACTTCAGTGCAGTAGGAGAAACGGCATTGAAATTGGAGGAAGGCTATAAAAAACTTGCAGAAATTTTCAAAGAGATACCAGATGAAAATGCCACTCCGTTACCAGGCATAGATGCGTCTAAAGGTGTAACTGAGTTTCAATTCAAATTGGGGCTTAAAGGAGATGGGGCGCATAAAGACAAGCGAGCAAGCGTTGGGGTGACCATAAAAGATTTTCCTGGAGAATTTGTCAATGAGAATCATCCAGAACATGGTCAAGTGATACAGTTTATCAAAGAGTCTCAGGTAATCATGCTCGCTATTGATGCAGTACATCTTATGGAAGAAAATGGCAAATATAATGAAAATAGGAACCAATCTTCATATATGTGCAACAAAATATCAGCAATACTCAAACAATTGGATTCTACCGAGCGTAAACTCATACTGATTGTACCTCTAAAATGTGAGAAGTATTTCATGCAAAAAAGTATGTCAACTCTCACAGACAAGCTATGTACTGCTTACAAGTCACTAATCGAGGAAATACGTACCGACTATAAAGATAGAATCGGACTTTACATAACACCAATCCAAACCTTGGGTGGTGTGGTGTTTGACAAATTTGGCAAGGATGCCACAGGAAATGTTAGCATTGGAATTGACAATTGCCCTAATGATGTACTGTATAGATTTTTCAGAGCAATTCCTAACAGAAAGCCAATGTATATGCCTGTATATTGTGTACAGCCAATGTACTATCTAGTGTCGTTTGCGTTAAACCAGTACAAAAGCAACCAAAATAAAGGTGGAGTATTTGGCTCTATTTTCAAAGGAATATTCAGCCTATTCTCTTCTGATTTGATTTTTTATCAAGCCTGTCAGAATTTCGTTTCTCATATAAAGACGAGTGGTGATGGCTATGTAATATTGAACAATCCGAATCTTATTAATTCAAATGTGTAAAAAATGGCAGATATAAAAATATTAATGATGGGAGGACGTCGTAGCGGAAAGTCCTCTATACTTGCAAGCATGATTCATCAATTGTCCAACAATGTTGACTTATGCACGAAATATATACAGATTACTCCATATGGTGGAGAGGATGGTACAGCTATACCATTGGAGGAAAAAAGGAACAATCTCGTTTCGTTTATAGAGAAGAAACCTACAGGAAGTCACTACTTAGTGGATTTTAATCCTGACGATAAATTTAACAAATATTATTTTAAGGCTAAAATACCCAAACCTGAAGGTGGTACATATCGTGGCAATGTCAAAATAGAAATTGTTGACTGCCCAGGTGAATGCTTTGATACTCCCAAGGCAAAAGATAATGTACATGCAGAATTTGATGCAAAAATAGCAGAACTTTCAAAACATGCACAACAGTCTGATATATTTTTGATAATTGTTGACACTCCATACCTAATGGACTCAAAATCTGATAGTGGTAAGTTCATGACTGTAAACAGACCTGATTCAATAAAAAAGTTCATTCAAGAAAATGTTGCATTCGCAAGAAACGATGACTATAAGAAAGTTATTTTTGTTCCTGTGAAATGTGAAAAATGGAGAAATAACTTAGATGAAGTTTCTAAAAAACTCCAAGAACCTAACTATTTTGGTAATTTGATGGATTTTCTTGATGCAGACCAACGCTGGAGTTACTCTGTTATACCAGCCTTGACAGCTGGGAGTATTGAATTCAGTGAATTTGGAGACCCTTTCCTTACAAAATTAGCACAAGAGAAATGCTCACAACTTGGCAATTCACCATTATATAGAATGGCTGATGGAAGCATAAAAACATTAAAGAAAGAAGAGGTTATTGTGGATGGGGAGCATAAAGTTCTTTTTCCTTATTATTCATGGTTTGTCAACAAAGACAAAAAATATGAGCCTGAGAATTGTGACCAAATAGGTTTACATGTTTGGCGATTTGTTGTATACAAAACGAAAATTAACAGAGAACATTCTTCTTTTCCTGCTTGGCTGACAGGCTTTCCTACAATTTCAAGACTTGAAGAATTAGTAAGAAACATGGAGCAAGGTGGATTGTTAAAGGATACAGGAAAAGGTATCGTGAATATACGTAAGATAGAGACAACATGAGAATTTTCATTCAAATGTCAATAGGGGGATTCAAGATATTTGACATCAACCAATTTCTTCATAAAAGTGAAGGCTTCTGTTATGCCATGATGAGTGAAATAGCATCCACTCATCATGGAGAGCAGAATTTCCGAACTCACATTATCCTAAATGACTCTCATGGAATGAGACTGGAGTTGATGCGGCTGTTCTCTTCTAATAGCATCAGCCTACAACTTCAAGACGATGTGTGTGACGGAAAAGGGGTCAGATGCTTGTATGTGGCAGACATTGGCGAGTCAAAAGACGAGATAAACCGCTCTTGTGATGTGTCTTTTTGCATAATGGGGGAAGATTTAGAAGAGTATGAGTTGATAGATTATATGGCTTACCTTCTTGTTTTCAAAAACAGCAATGAGATAAGGAGTAAAATAAGCGGTTTGCTGCATACAAAAGTTTTGGATGATGAACTTGTATTGGCTTTTGAAACATCAGCATGGGATGATATGTGCAAGAATATCAAGGAACAATATGCATCGCCAAAAGAGAGTTTTGCAAATTTGGTGGACGGAAAGCAATTGACCGTATTAAACGGAAATCTTGATATTGCCAAAGTCTATGAGAAACATAAAGGTCTGTTTAACGACAAACTCTATATGGTTATCAAATCCAGTGATATTCCATTAGAAAAAAAACTTGCCTATGCATCAGATTCATCAGAATGGATAAAATATCATTCAATGTATATGGGAAAAGATACTGTGTGCGATTTATTTAATGAAATAATCAATAAATTTAAAAACATAAAGTTATGATGAGAATATATAGTCAGTACACCATTGGTGGTTTTAAGATATTCAATTTAACAGCCTTCCCTCATACAGATGGGAATACGAAGTATGTTTTGATGAAAGAGATAGGAAAGGCAAAAGAGTCTGACCAGCAGGAGATTTTTGTTACTCGCAATTGCTCTTGTAACCTTGACCGGCGAATCATGCATTTCTTCTCCAACAACCAAGTAAGTGCCTTGATTCTTCACGGATGTGGCGAAAACAAGGACGAGACAAGTTTTTTCTTAAATGATTCCAACAAAAACTTTTCATTTGCTCTTGTCTCAAACGAAACTTCTGACGTGGAAATGTTTGTTCGCATGGCAAGTTATTGGCTAAACGGTGGAAAAGAAGAAATGAGAGATTCATTGCAGAATCTGGTTAGAAAGTTTGTGGTAGGTGAAGAATTGGCATTTGGATTTGACGAAGAAAAGTGGAATTCAATAAAAGATACTTTTAGAAGCAAGAGTATAGATGCAAAGTTTAGAGGAGTTTTAGATGGCAATAAAAATCTCTTGTTTAATCTTGTACTTGACAAATCCCAAATTCTCAAGTCCGCTGATATAGAAGTTCCTATGTCTTCTTTTATAACAGTACCAGGAAGTGAATACGTCCGTGTTAAAGAAAGAAACAAGAAACTTATGTATTATGGCGTAGGAATATTATCGGCAATAGCTATAGGTGGTGTCATATATTATTCTATGAACAATAAATAAAGCAATATATGGAATACAAATATCTAATAGGACTAGACTCAAAATCTTATGAGCATGAGCTGGACCGTAAGTTTTTAAACTTACTGAAAGGGAAGACAGGATTTGAGGCTGCGACAAATGCATTCTTAAACTGGACATTCATAAAATGGAATGTTATTGCCCTTAAAGGAGGATGTTTTCAAGTAACTAAAGATTCTTGTCCAGAGCTTTACGCAACTCTGTCGGATGTGTCAAAGACATTGGATATACACCCAATGCCAAATTTATATACTGAATGGGAGTATGGAATCAACGGATATACAACTGGTTTCGGTGATGACACCCTTATCGTATTGAAAAGTGGCGCAATAGATTTGCTGACCGATGAAGAGTTGCGCTTTGTTGCAGGACATGAATTCGGACATATCAAGAGTGGGCATGTTATATATCATCAAATGGCAAATATGTTCAATGAGGCCATGTCGATTCTGCCTCTTGTCGGAAATTTAGCGGAACCCCTAAAATACATGTTAATGTATTGGAACAGAATGTCGGAATTTACTGCAGACAGAGCTGGCTTATTGGCATGTCAAGATATTGATGTTGCTATACAGGCTATTGTAAAAATGGCTGGACTTCCTATGAAATACTATGATGCCAATATGCGTGACAGTTTTATAAAACAGGCCGAGTCATTCGACTTAGACTTGGATGGGTTGTCAGAAAAGGCTATTAAGTCTATAACAATAGCAACAAGCACACACCCTTGGACTGTACTTAGAGCAGCGGAATTACTAAAATGGTACAAATCGGGTGAATATGACAGTATCATTAATGGGAACTGTAATGATGTTTGTATTTGGTCTGATTGCGGTAAGCCGATAACGAGAGGGGCGGAGTTTTGTCCATATTGCGGCAGACCGCAAAATATATAATACCATAAGAATATCTTGATCATAGATAACCCCATCTGACGTGACATAGTTTCAAAAGTCATCATATCAGATAGTTGAAAGATATGATTTATAAAGTCAAGTTCCAAGAACCGAAATAATGTACGGAAAAATATATGATAGAAAAAAGAAAGAAGGCATCTCTTTTCCAATAAAACTAAAAGGTTGAAACTATTATGGTAAAAGAAATCAGAGGACTAAAATGCCCTAACCACGATTACGTGAGGGACAACCATTACTTTATGTATCAAGAGGCATATCCTGGTGCAAAGCCTACTTCAAGTACACGTTGCAAGAAGTGTGGCTATACAATGTCACTTCATAAACCACAGAAATAATACAATTAAAAAATCTGAGCGTATGAAATGTATAAATACATCTTGTCGAAGTACAAGAATAAAAGTCATAAATCAAGCTAATGGTAGCGTGTTGGAAAACGGCGCAAACCTCGTAGGCGCAGCAGTATGCTTCATTGGCTGCTTTACTCCGTTCCATGGAGCAGCGAATAAAGCTGCCCAATCTTTTTGGAAAGAGGGAAACAAAAGTATAAAAGTAACTTACAAGTGTCTTGACTGTGGATGTACTTGGGAAGGAACAAAGTGGGTATAGAATTATAAGTTATGGTAAACATTTTCAATAACCCTGCTTTTCAATTTTTCAAGCGTCCTACAATGGATGATTTCTTGAAGCGATGCCAACAACGTTTTCAACGGTTTGGTCTGAGCGATGCAGACGTACATGATGCTATCAAGTCTGCATGTGACTTCTTCTGCATCCCAATGCCAAGGATGATACAAGACTTAACGAATGTTCAGAATGGGCAGACCATGTTCGTGAACTGGGATCGGTATAGCTATTACGATGATGTCCTTTGCTTTAATATGCAACAGCTCATTGACATGAAAGTTGACAGCAAGGATGCGTTCTCGTTAGTTATGACCCACGAATGTGGCCACAGAGTTCTCCAAAACACACAGTTCCCTGGTGTAGCCAATGGTCAATGGGAATCAGAATTGTGTCCAGACTTTCTTATGGGATGTCGTGCTGGTTTGGGGAATATGAATGCCATTGACAAGGTTGTGATGGGATTGATACTTACAGACGGAAGTCCAAGCCATCCTGAAGGAACCTTGCGGGCATTGTTCATCAGACACGGAAAATACATCGCTCCAGAAATGCATCGCAGAGGTATTCCACTAACCATACAGAACTTAACCAATGAGTTTATGGCTTTCAGACAGCAGAACCTCAATGAAATATTAAACCAGCAACACAAGTATTATAGATTTTGAATATGCCAGCATACGACCAACAGCAGGGGATGAAATACATGCGTCCCCATGAGGCAAATGTGAATCGTTTGTAGAGGTATTTCATAGTAATTAATAAGGCTGAGGAATGTGAGCTTTCATACAACATGGAAAAGCATAGAAATGCAGCCGTTAACAACAAAGATGCTTTTACACTTTATTCCGTTCATGAGATGGCTCAACAGATTCTCTATAGTTATAAGTTCATGCATTTCGCAGCAAACGTTGGATGCAGGAGTTGGCAGCAGACTTAACCGCTGGACTTCATGCAGAATGCTATCAATTGGCAACAGGAAAGTTCAAGTTCGCAATATCCAAACTAAAAATATACAATTATGCTAAAAGAAGTAAAAGGACTCAAATGTCCACACCATGATTTGATCCGTGACGATCATCATTTCAGATACCAAGAGGCTAAAGTTCAACGATAATGCACATACAGTTATGGAAACAAGTTATACCCTAAGAAGAATAGAGGGATCAGATATTCCCTTTCTCTACGAACTCTTCCATGATTCAGAAGTAACAAAGCTCATGAGTCATTCTTTTCAAACAGAAAATGATGCTCGTGAGTATTTTGTTTTCATCTCTGGAGTCAATGAAGAAGGCAGCGAACCAGGCAAGGTTTATGTAATTCTTAACGGAAAGAATGCTCCTTTAGGAATAGTTGGGTTCGATTATATACTAGGACCAACCGCATACCTTGTATTTGCTCTCTCACCAAAGTATTGGGGACTGGATATCATGAGCAGAGCACTCCATGAGTTCCTGCAGAAACATGGAAAGCCCTACAGAAACATCATTGCAAGAGTCAAAGACAGCAATGAGCCTGCACTAAAACTGATTCGGAAATTGCCTTTCAAGATTCAGATAGAGCTTCTCAAAAGCAGTAACTATTGAGCAAAACAATAAGACCCCTTAACGAGAGGACATTATGGCAAACTCTATATTCAATCATCCAACTTTCAATTTCTTTGAAAGTTGGATGACTTTCTAAAATGATGCAGCGATAGATTCAGTCAATTCGGATTGAGCCAGGCAGACATCAACGATGATATTAAGCAAGTTTGTGATTTCTTCAACATCCCGATGCCTTGGGTTGATTCAAGATCTCACAAATGTACCAAATGGTCAAACCATGTTTGTCAACTGGATAGAAATAGCTACAATGATGATGTGTTATGCTTCAATATGCAACAACTCATCGACATGAAGGTTGACAGCAAGAGTGCTTTCTCACTTGTTATACCCCATGAATGCGCTCACAGGGTTCTTCAAGCCACAAGATTTCCTGGAGTCAACAATGGTATTTGGGAAAACGAATTGGCTGCTGACTTCATGATGGGATGCCGGGCAGGGCTTTGGAACATGGATGATTCCAAGGTTTGTTTGGGGCTGGCCATGACCAACGGTTCTCCTACTCACCCAGATGGCAGTTTGAGAGTACTATTCATCCAGCATGGAAAATATGTGACTAAGGCAATGCTGAGCAATGGCATATCTCTAACCATACAAAATCTCATCAACGAGTTCATGGCTTTTAGAGAACAAAACCTTGCAGACATATTACGTCTAGAAAGAAAATTTTATGTTTTTTAAGGTGTAAACGTGATAGAATTTGCATAATTCCCACTCCATCGTTTTATAAGTATAACATCAAAATAGAAAGAAAATGAATATATCAGGAATCAACAACAAAAAACTTCTTTTGGAAAAGCTCCAAGAATATGCCATCAAGATAGGAAGGATGAGCTCACGTCCTGCCCTCTTGTTATATTTCGTCATGACAAGCAAGGAAACACCCAAGTCAGACAAGTTTCTGATTCTGTCCACCCTGTCCTACTTGGTTCTACCCGTGGATATAATCTCAGCCAAACGCCTACCACTCATAGGATGGATGGACGAGGCAGTGTCTCTCACGGTTGCTTATCAAAAAGTATGCAAATACATAACCCCTTCCATGGAAAGAAAGGCTGATGCCATCCTTGACAGATGGTTTCCCACCTATACATCATACATTGAGGTTGTTGATTGACGATAAAGCCAATGAGTCAACATGATAAGAGTGAAACAATAAAATATACAAAATACCAGAAACATAACCTCAATATCATATGATGACTGTAAAAACGGAACAAGGCAATACTGCTAAATTCCGTTTTTTCATTTAGTTAATGGTTGTTAAATAGATCCTCTCCTCTGATATAACTTATATCTTTTATCTCTTCTTTTGCCTATAGATGACAATATAAAAAGAACAGCATTATGGAACAGAATTACAATTTTCAGATACAGCAGGCAGCTAAGCACATATTCGAGGTGATGCGTCCAAGAACGTCACCGGAAGAGCTCAGCTTTATTCAACATGCCTTCCAAATTGCAAACGAAGGCCATAGCAAACAGTTCCGCAAGAGTGGAGAACCCTATATCCTGCATCCTCTCGCCGTGGCTCGTATCGTGGCAGAAGATATGCAATTAGGTGCCAACGCCGTCATCGCCGCCCTCTTGCATGATTTGATTGAGGACACCGAGTATAAAATGGACTTCGTGCAAAAGGAGTTCGGCTGTGACGTTGCCTATCTCGTGAGAGTGGTTACAAAGCAAAAGAAGGAGCACTATGAGATTACCAAACAGGTTGACAATTTCAAGCAGATGCTTGACTCTGTGCAGTATGACATACGTGCTATCCTCATCAAACTGGCAGACCGCCTGCATAACATGCGCACACTTGCCGCACAGAGTCCTGACAAACAGATGAAGATTGCCGGCGAGACTGACTGCATGTACGCTCCCCTAGCCAACCGACTGGGCTTCTACTGGATTAAGACGGAGCTCGAAAACCTCAGTTTCCAGTTCCGTTGTCCACAGGAATATGCCCACATGGAGCGTATGATAGAGGATGAGAAAATGAGAAACGCCAATACGCTTAACCCTTTCGTGAACCATATTAATATGATTTTAGCAGACCACCAGGTGCAGGCCAAAGTCGAGGTGAAGTATCGCATGCCGTATAGCATCTGGCGCAAAATGCAGAAAGAGAACAAGGACTTCCAGCACGTAAACAATCACCACTACGTGAAAATCATCTTCCCTGAAGGACTGGAGTGCACGGAAAAGAACACCTGCCTCTACCTCTACTCCATCCTGACGGATAAGTTTAAGGAGAAACCAGGCAGCATCACCAACTATGTAGACAATCCGAAATCGAACGGCTACGAGTCGTTCCATGTCAAGCTGCTGTCAGACCACGGCAAATGGGAGGAGGTGCATATCTGCAGTGAGAGGATGGTGAAGAACTCCATGCTGGGTTGCGTGTCCAATCGCAGGGACGACACCATCAAGAGCTGGCTTAAGCAGTTTAAGGAAGTACTGCAGGACATCGCCTTCCATGGATTGGAAGACGGATACATCGAGAATGTGGTAAGCTCCTTCTATAACGACGACATCATGGTGTTCACCCCGAAAGGACTGCCCGTAAGACTACCGAAGGGATCCTCTGCCCTAGATTTTGCCTTCGAAGTTCACACCAAGGTGGGCATGCACGCCAAGTATGCCCATATCAATGGCAAGCTTTGCTCCATCAAGACCGTTCTTCGCCGTGGTGACAGCATAGAGATTGGTACCGACGATAGCGTATGCCCCGAGCAAGATTGGGCAAGCCATGTCATCACCTACAAGGCTAAGAGACACATCAACTCATTCTTGAGCAAGAAAAACGTCTCTTCCTACCACCGCTGCGAGCATTGCAAGCCTATCCCCGGTGAGGAAGTCATCGGATTCAAGGAAGCAGACGGCAGTATCAGTATCCATAAGCGTAACTGCACCGATGCCATCCGAATGGCATCGCAGTTTGGCGACAGCATCGTATCCGTAGAGTTCAAGGAAGAGGAAAACATCCTTTACCCTATCGCCATACACGTGAAAGCCATCGACCGCTACCATCTGTTGAGCGACATCATCGACTGCATCACTAACGAGCTTGGGCTCTCCATCGAGAACTTGCATACTGTGACCGTGGACTTCATCGTGGACTGTACCATCAAGTTTGGCATCCATTCCTACGGAGAATTACAAATCATCACCTCTCACCTCTACCATATCAAGGGTGTGGAGGAAGTGTATAATGAAGAACTCGAATAAAAAAAATCCAAGTATATGAGCTAGTTAGGGTCACTCTCATCAGCCTATTGGTTTCCGTGAGCTTCAGTTGCTGTCGGCTTTCTGATGGGCATGCTGGGTGACTTACCTAAAGAAACCGGCCATCAAGTCATAAAGGGAGAATACAGCGAAGCCCATGTGAAAAAGGTTTAAACGGGACTAAAAATAGTTTAAACCCAAAAATAAATGGCTAAAGATTTGACTATTTCGGTTTTTCCCCTTACTTTTGTCCCTAAATTACGTATACTATATATGTAAGGAAATTGAGTCCGGCTCACATGACAAGATGTTAAACCCTAAAAGAAAGAAGAAAATGACAAGTAAGAAAATCCATCACTATAATTTGCTTTTTTGCTGGATGACGCTGTTTTTCATCTGCGCTTGCACTCATCATGCACCCTCAAACACAGATACATCCACAGCTTCCATGTGGGGAAACGACCCAAAGGGTGCAGAAGTCATCTACAGGCAAGACATTGTCAAGCCAAACGACAAAGCATTTGAGACAACCCATCAAAAATATGAGGATGACAGTGAGTACGTGACAATTGCCCACAAGCAATTTGCCAATACGGCCTACCATGTCCTATATTCTCCACATGGTAATCTAAGACTCATCGCCACAGGATGCAGTGAGATGGCGGATATCTATGGCTACCTGATTGACTATACCCCCAATGGTAAGGTTAAGAAAATCTCTCTTCTAAATCCCCTTGGCGATATAGTGGAGGAAGGCTTTTCAAAGCTCACTCCTACGACAGCAAAAAAAATGTTTAAACAATGGATGAATAATCCCAAAAGCAAGGAATATAGCTATGAAGTAAAAAGAGATTCTACAGGAACAATCACCTCCATAGGTAACGTCATCACAAGATCCAACTATAAATCCAAGCTCTACATCCGGGAATGGGGACCATTTTGGTCAAGCGACCTTGATGGAGGTTCATTGGGAATCTTCGTATTGCAAGAATACCAAGGAGACAAAAGCGGAAGCTATGTCAACTATCTCTATCAGGACAACCACCTGATTGCGGAACTTGCCTATTGGAAAGGTACCTTCATCAAGGCAAGAACCTACAACCGATACGGAAGTCTGGTAGCAAAGTATGATGACAGAAGTATCAATATAGAGGAACAAACCTTTTGGGACTTCACGGAAGAACCAAAATGGTATGTTAACTAAAAAAAGAGCCTATGAAACGACCAAGCAAAGAAGAATACGAGTCCATGACAGAGGAACAAAGGAACAATTGGTACCTGCAAATTCTGGAGATGCACCAAACCATGTGGGGATTCAATCCTCATGGAGCAGAATACTTCGACTCAGAAAAGATACTGGAGACAATCAACCAGGCTGCAGATTTCTTTGGACTCCCCATGCCCAAAGTGATAGAGGCGGAGGATACCGTGGCCAAGATCAAGACCAACGAGGAAGCCAAGAACACGGAGCTTTTCTATAACTTCAAGGTCATGCAGGACAAAGGAGTGAATAATCTCGATGCCCTCAGGCTCTGCCTCGTGCATGAGATGTGCCATCAGGCGCTCAGAAACACTCAGTTTTGGATATTTCCCAATGAACTGTGGATACAGGAACTCGCCTGCGACATAGTTGCAGGTGCCTATGCCGAAAAATACTTCATTGCCACAAACAAGTACAAATGGGTGGTAGGTATGAAAAATGCCACTCCTACCCATCCTAACGGGCAGATGAGGAAAAAAGCCGTGGATTATGGCAGGGAGAACCTATCCAAAGTCATTGACAAGGATGGCAGCCCCTTACTAGACAGAATCCTCAATCTTGTTCCACCTTTTGTTTATGAACACATGTTGGAACTGTCAAAGAGTTGGAAGGCCATTCAGGAAATGGACTGGGAAAAGACTTTCTTCAATCCCCCATCTCCAGCCCCCATTGACATAGATCGATTGCCGGACAGCAATCTCATCAAACAGGCTGTATTAAAATTTAGAACACAACTTAAAGAAAAGGAGAATCATCATGAAGATCATCAACAATAACCCTAGCGTAGAAGCTGCCATCGGGAAAATATGCAGCACTACCAAACCCATATCGTTCGAGATGGAGAACTGCCTCTATCTCCTGCCGTCCATCAAAAAGGAGATAGCTGATAAGGTGGAGGAGACCATAAGTAACCAGATGCAAATTGCTAAAATGACAGGAGATTTTCTAGGAAGCTATACATGCACCTATCTGAATAAAAAACTTCACATTGAAGACGAGAGTATCCTAGAGGCCATTGAAGAAGAAGGCTGCAACGTCATCCTTCCCCTTAACTTCCTTGGCAGAGACATAGGGAAGTATCTCCTTGTGAAACTGGAAGAGAAGGACATCCAACAACAGGTGAGTGGTATCATCTATTCATCAGAGCGACATATCAGACAGACAGCCCAAAAGACACTTCACAAGCAACTTCTAGACAATCCAGAGGAGTTCGAGAAATGGCTGAAACCACTCTTCTCCACCACCGCCTTCATCAAGAATTTCTTCACAAGTTCCGTACACTCTCTTCTCAACCCTACAATGGGAATGGTACCGCAGATGGGAGCCATAAAGGGAATTCTGGGTTTCAAGAATGACGTAGTGGACTTCCACCAAAAGGCAGAGCTGCTCAAGCGAATCACAGAAAACGTGAAAAAAGTGCGCAGAAACGGAGATAAGAAGGCAGATGCAGAGCTCACCTTCCTCATCAACAGCATCCCTGCGGAGTATATCATAGAGATGCTGAAAAACCTCACGCCTTCCCAACTCTCCAAGGTAACTCCTTATCTTGATCCAGAAGTATATGCCGAGAACTCACGCCTACGCATAGAGATTCGCGACCCGAAAAAGATGGACGGGTATAAGATGCCCACCGACCAGAGAAACAAGAATACAGGTACCTATAAACTCTTCCTTTTTAAGGACGGACACTTCAAGGCAGTGGATTTCACCTATAAGTCTTCCTTCATCGTCTATCTTATCTATCTCATTGACAGATATAAGAAGGAGGACGAGATTGACCCAATTGACTTGTTGGAAAAGAAATGGGAAAACGAGTACAACAGACTCTTTAACTTGATATATCCTGAACATACAGACGAGGCTAAGAGTACTTATTATACCCTCGTTTCAAAATATAAGGATAAGGACAGCAAGGAGAAAAAGAAAAAACGTCTGGGTGACTGTTATGCTGACATAAGGAAATGCGTAGGCACAGCTTGCGATGAACTGGGAGAAATCATCAGTCCCCATATCATCGAAGATGCTGGTGACCACATCGCTACCAAACCACATAATATTCGCATCCCCTTTAAGCTGCTCTAGCAAAGAGAAAAAAACAAGTTAAAATATGCAAACAGAAAAGTTTTCAGATATATAAACATCGGATTATCAAAGGAATAGAAAGAAAATAACAAGAAGCATTTTGCGGATTCCGCAAAGATTCATATTTCGCCGAAAAGTGCCGAACTTTGTACCCAGATTACGAAGTTCGGCACTTCTTTGTTTAACATTAAAACGACGGATTATGAATCAGAAAAACGAGAAAAAAGTAACTGGTGACTTGTTTGGCACACCATCAAGGACACAACTCACGCTCAACATCGAGCAAGTATTGCTCTTCGTGGAGTTCTTGTTTTCCATCATCATGGAGGATATCACGAAGCAGAAAAAGAACATCTACTGGGGAAAAGATGTTCTACTGGAGAAAGTAAAAATGCATGTAAAGGAGGTTGTAACTCCTGAAAAATTCAGCTGTGACTATACCTTGCTTTCAACATGCAAGATCCTCCTCAAGGACTATCTATGGCAAAAGGTGAACGAGGCAGAGGGGGAATACATCAAAAATAAGCTCACCAGCAATGACACCAGATTCGCTGAGGATTTTTTTTACGGCACAAATCCTCAAAAAGCAAACATCTCTCGACTCCGGTCACGCTTAAAGAATGAGTTCTATTCTTCCTATGGACTTACCATCTCCGACAAAGAGATAAGCACCATCATCTATAGCAGCATCTGGGAAGAAGGAACTTGGAAAGGCTTGAAGACCTTCCAAAATACAGGGAGCATCTTCTCTTGGATTGAGACTAAAGGCCGACATGAACTCACAGCAGAGCTAAGAAAGCAGAAGCGAATACCTTGGGAGAGAAAACGCACTGCCGGTAATACACGCCTTTCCAAGCGAAAGCTCACGGAGGAGATGGCCAACCTCATTCTAGAAGAAGAAACGCTCCCTGCTGATACCTCACAAATCATCAGGGATTTGTACGTTAACAAGAAAAGTCCCCAGGAAATCATGAGCCAGTCGGCTTGGAATCAGGAGGAATATGATAAGAAGGTAAAGAATGCGACTACCACCTTAAAGGAAACGCTCCTGCACTCACCTGTGGACTATCATGATATTCTGAAAGACAAGTCTGCCAGCAATAGCCAAGTATCCTTGGACGAAGTGATGCAAAACGGCTGTCAGGCTAGCTTCAAGGAAAATCTATGCGCCCTTGTGGATATCTTCGGCGTGAGCCTCACGGACGAGGAAATCCAGAGCAAGGCCTTGGAAACAATCCACCACATAGCATCCACCGTAAAATGCACAGAACGTGACCGCTATGTATGGGAAAGTCGTTACTTCGAAGACAAGTCTCCTACAGTTTTGTCAAAGGAACTGAATATGAGACGCTCGAACGTGGACAACATCTATCTTAGAATGAACAAGAAATTCCAAGAGGCAGCCAAGGAATGGTACGAGAATAGAAATGGAGAGAAAGTACATGTCACAAAGTCTAACAAGAAAAAGAAATCAGCTTATGCTACTGAAACCCAATACTGTCATCAAAGAATATAAGGTTGTGGAGTTTCTCCATACCAATAGAAGTGCCTACCGTGAGGAATACGTGGGTATCAACAATGAGAACAAGACTGTTCTCATTGTTGCCTACGACACCACCTCCCAAAAGCTCTCAAAGAATGCCTACATAAAGGAAATAGGCTTTCAATCCTGTGTATTCTCACCAAGTTTCATGGAACTATGCGATGACTTCGTAACCGTCATCAGAAAAAAGAGGATACAAGTTCTTGTCTATAAATATCAAAAGACTATCACTTTGGAAGAAGCCATGTATCTAGGTAAAATCAAACAAGACGATGCCTGGCGTATTTTCTTCGACATTGCCATCGGAGTAAAAGAGCTCAAGTATTGCTGCCATGATGCCATTCACACAAATCTCTCCCCCAAGACCGTCATGGTTTATTGGGATAAAAGGAAGAAGGCCAGAGGCATCATCACCAACTTGCAGTATGTGTATAATTACTGTATAAAGAAAGATACCATAGACTATGATGAGCTGAACCCCTGCTATACTCCACCCGAATACGATACCGGTTGCATGAGTGAGAGAAGCATGGAGTTCTCCATAGCTCTCCTGCTAGCCTTCATGCTCCAAGGGTATCATCCCTGGCTCATGCCCATAGATAGCACAGACAGTAATCATAGAAAACAATTCACCATGGCCAAGCCAGTCTTCAACGTCCCTGCGAAACTGATAGATTGCCTATATAAAGCATTGCAGCCTATTCCCCTGCATCGCTATGAGACCATTGAAGAGTTTGTGAGTGAAGCCATGAAGAGCAGTCCTTTCAAGATGCCAGTCACATACGAATGCTTCGGAAAAGGCTGTGCTCCGAAAAAAAAGAAGAGAAATGCTGATATAAAATCTTAAAACGCTTCTCTTATAAGATATAAACAAAACTGTCATGAACGAAATCGCAACAAAAATAAGGGATTATCTTCTCCAGGAGAACTACAATCTCATTGAAAGCAACGATGAAAATAGTATCATCCGCTATCAAGACCAAGTAATAAGCATCTCGTCAGAGAATACAGCCACAGGTTTTTGCAATATATGTCTTCCCATCATCACGAATTCACAATCTTTGGGCAATACAAAACTGCTGAAACTCTGCAATGCCATAACCTCACGACAGAAAGTGGTGAAGGCCTTCCTCATGGAAGACAGTATCCTGCTCACCTATGAATTCAACTGGAAGGAAATGGAGGAACTCCACTATCACTTGAAAATAGGGATTGAACAAGTAGCAGCCAGTAAAAAAAGCATCGAGGATGCTGTGGGATTATACCCAAGTATACAATATGTCAAACCATAAAATTAAAATTATGTCAAAATGTAATTACAATTTCGACCCATTTGTGGCAAACGCCAGTGCAGCTCTCTACGGCGTAGAGAACCAAAACGCCGTACAGGAGAACTTCCATGAGCTCTATCTCAAACTCGTGGAGCATTTTAGGGACCCAGAATTCATCGGCAAACTCCATGCCCTCAAGGGGCGTGGACAAGTTACCGTAGCCATCGAGCTTCCCATGAAGAACGAGGCCGTCCGGTTCGCCAACAAGCTCTGGTTCCAGGTACAGAAATCATCTTCCCTCTATTGGGAAGTGTATTATGTCAACATAGGAGTGAACTTCAGAAAAAGTACCTACTCACCGTTCACCTTCAAGAAGATGATGTTGAGCAGAGCCACCGTTGGTACCATCGAGAAGATTCAAGATAGAATCTCTGCTGCAGACTTCGAATCAAAGATGTGTGAGGAACTGGGGAAATATGTCTATGAGTGCTTTTCTTCGGAGACCGTCAACATCATGAAAAGAAATGACTCGGAAACAGAAGAAGTAGAAAAATAGAAAAATCGATAGCTCATTTTCATGAATTAACACAAATAATGTGAGAGTTCGTTATTTTTATGCTATCTTTGTACCTGAAAAAACAACTTTTTTAAAAACAGAACACAAATTAATAACGGATGCCGAGCATCCATTAACTTTCAAACACAAAAACAAGCATCATGAGCACGATAATAGAACAAATAAACAAAATGAAAGAGCAACTGGGCATCTCTGCTTCAAAAGAAGAGTTGCTCGGCTACTTTACACAACCATCATATGAGGAAGCAAGGTTGGCATGGAAAGAACTCATGGGAAAATGGAACCAAGAAAAAGTTCCAGAAGTAGCCAAAAATGAAACTATTCCATGGCCAGATATTCTGGGAAGCCTCTTTGAGCACCCAGAGAGAATACAAACCACGGAAGAATGTTGCAGCCTGTGCCACCACAAACTGCTCATACATGACTTTAGATCTCCTTCGTGGACTTGGACTTCGCTATGTGGTAGGGGCGGAATGCTAACTTTCTGTCCAAATTGCCTCCACCAAGAGAACTTCTCTCTAGACATCATGAACTAAAGAGGGGATAAAAGGAACCGAGATTAAAAGAAAAATTATATACACCAAAAAGTTGCGCCCGCCACGAACCAGGGCTAATGATTATGAACATCAAGGAAGTAGAATTCGAAGGACAGCTCCCTATAGAGCTTACAAACATGATCGTCACTCCAAACCAGCTCATTGGATTGGATGAAAAGGATATCAAGCATGTGGTGAACGGAGGCAAGGGCAAAGCCTTTATCTTCGAGCAAGAAGAGGAGGATTACCCTACCTTCATGAAAAACAGCTTCAAGACCCTCGGAGAAAAGGATGAAGTGAAAGGCGGTAAATACATTCTCCTGAGCATCCAAACCACAGGAAGCACACTAAACATGGAGGACATGAACTATGTAAACGACTTCATGGACAGCCTAGGTGATGATTTTGAGCTGAAATGGGGCATCGGTCAACTAGAAGAGGGAGCCAAAATGCGCATTATTCTTTTAGTATCGAAGTAAAGAATCTCAGAAGATAGAGCTATGCTAATGAGGTATGCCTCGCTCTCCAAACAGGGAGCTAGACGCAATAACGAGGATTATATCCAGGCAATTTACCATCCAGAAGAAAACTCCTGGATGGGAATTATATGTGACGGTATGGGAGGACATTCCAAGGGTGAGTTAGCAAGCCAAACTGTGGCAGAGACCATCACTCGCTACTGGCAGAAGCATTTGAACTACAAGGATGACCAAACCAAAGTGGAGAAAGCTTGCCTAGCAGCCTATAGACGTTTCAGCCAAAAGGCAGAAAACATCGGGAACATGGAAATGGGAACTACCATGGTCATGGCTAGCATACAAAATACACATCTGACCATCGCTCATGTAGGAGACAGCAGATGCTACCATTTCAGGAAAAAAGAAGGCTGCATTTTCCAAACTCAAGATCATGTCAAAAATTGCTCTGGATGGGAGATTGTAGCCAGATGCTTTTTTACAGGTCGCCCGGACGTGGCAATTCCCGAGATTCACCAGGCTACCCTTCAAAGAGGTGACAAAATCCTTCTCTGCTCTGATGGACTCTATAAAAGCATGCCCACAGACATACTGAAAGAAAAAGTAATGGAAGAAAAGTCACCTGCAGAAATACTCGATGAATTCGACTTTCTCTGCGAGGAAAGCGGCGATGACAACTATTCGGGAATCCTCCTAGAGATATTGGATATTTAAAATATTACACCCATGAGAAGAACTTATACATTATTTTATATGACTCCCCTATTGGTAGCCATGAACTTTGCTTCTTGTCAAAACAGACAGACAGGCAGCATTCAAACAAAAGAAGCAAAGGACTCCTCTTTTGTTACAGACTCTGCACAAAGTGAGAAATCTATCAAAAGTGAGACTGAAACAGAAGAGCATAAACATTTCCAAGAACTCATGAATAGCGTCATCAAAGATGATGCTGCAGCCTTTGCACATATGACCTCCTATCCGATCATGCGCACCTATCCTATGAAATGGATTGAAGATTCCACTGATATGGTGAAGTTCTTTCCCATCATGGCGGACGACTCCCTGAAAAGCATCCTCAAGAAAACCACTCCAGACATGTGGCAACAAGTGGGATGGCGCGGCTACACTTTCAGAAACGGAGAGTACTTCTGGGACGAAGGCTATGCTCTGTCAGGCATCAACTATGTCTCAAGGAAAGAGGATGCCCTCAGAAAGCAGCTCATCCATAGAGACCTGGCGACCTTGCATCCATCCCTGAAAACCAAGCAATTGGTCCCTTTCGCCTGTTTCTTCGACAAGAACAACCATGCCATCTATAGGGTGGATTTGCTCGGTGCCGAGGATATGTATGACGAGAATGCCAAATATCGCATGGCAGTGTACCTTAGAAACAGCGACCTAAGGGGTAAACCCGATTATGTGCTCGATATGGATTTTAGTCTGGAAGGAAGCGCAGGCGTGAGAGTGTATGAGGCATCTGACCAAAAAGGAAACAAGATAAGCTTCTATGTGAATTTCTACGAGCAAACCAATGATTTCGAGGCAAAGGTAAAGCTTGGCAGTAAAGAAAGAAAGCATCACATCGACAGAACCTATTGGCTCGACTATTTCGATACTCATCAGACAAAAAAAAGAAAGTGAGGCTACAATGATAGTAATACATCCAAAAGACAGAACCACAAAAATGCTGGAATTGCTCTACAAGGATTCTCCGCATACCCTGGTGGACACAACATTGAGCAAGAATCAACTGAGGGCTTTACTTTACAACGAGCCATCGGTAGAACACTTCATGCTCCTGGGACATGGAGGTCCAGAAGGTCTATTCACTAGAACTGATGACACCCAAAACAGCTTCACGAAGCTGATAGACCATAGCTTTGCACACATCCTCAGAAAACATCAAGGGAAAATATTTGCTGTATTCTGCCACGCCAAATTGTTCGCAGAGAAAGAATTTCTCCATGGACTCTTCTCCGGGATGATAATCTCGGAAATGAGCGAGGCTATATACTACGGCATCACCACCACAGAGGAAGAGCTTGCCCAGGAGAATGTAAAGTTGGCGAAACGCCTGCGAACACTGCTGGACGAAAATACTCCATGGTGTCTGATTCCTGAAAGAATCCTCCAAATGGATGATGTCCATTCCCCTCTCACGGAATTCAACTATCATAATTTTTTCTATATGTGAAAAAGCAACTCATGAAGATTAAGAACCTTTTGCTCTCCATAATTGACCAAGTTAATAGGGAAGGAGCTTTTAGAAATATATTTGTCACCCATAATGCATTGGGAATTTTCAGCATACATAGCCACATATCCAGCAGAAGTAACAAGCCCAAAGTTGAGTATTCAAGCAAGGAAGCTGCCCAAAAGTCAGCCCAAGCCATGAGCCAAAAGATGGGGGTACACTTCTCTGTATATAAATGTGCCTTCTGTGATGGGTGGCACATAGGCAAGAACGCCCAAAACAAGATAGTACAGCCAGAAAGAGTTATCAAACCACAACTGCCACATATTCAAAACTCCTACTACGAACAGCTCAAGAACATAGGTATCGTGGATTTTGATGCCGTATTGGGAAAAGGCATCAGGGGAAGAACTTTGTCTTCACACCCTTGGTTCCTGCCAAGACTCAAGGAGGCCGGTATCAAAAATATCATCGCCTTAGAACCCACGACACCTCTTCTAAATATGAGAAGTTGGTAATAGAAGCAGGAATGGTTTTCCATCACTTTGAGATGGACAGCAAGAGAACAAATGACTGTGTCATCATAGATGAACTACCCGAACTGTTCAAACTACTGGACAAGGAAAGCTTCTTCATATCTTGCGCAATGGGACTACACAGAACAGACATTGCCCTGTCAATTTACTATGTATTTCATCCTAAAGTTCCAGAGAAATTCATCCCGACCCTAAAGGGACATAGAGTCAATGGTAAACTCAGACTGGATGACATCGCTCGCCGTCTCAATAGCCTATACAGGAATCTCACAGAAGAAGACTATAATTTACTTTCATTGCCTAAGGACTACGAGAACGAGTTCATGAAAAGGAAAAAACTGCTTTTCAAAGCCAACTCCATTTTTTAGTTTATAACATAAAATTTACGAAAAAAAATGAAACCCTACAATATCATATTCGTATGCACAGGGAACGCTTGTCGTTCACCTTTTGCCGAGACAATCATGAAAAAACTATTGTTAAAATCCAATCTCCAGATACAAGTTTGTTCAGCTGGCACCTTGGATTGGGGAAGCAACCAACGCGACAAGGAGATGATAGAGGTTGCAAAAGAAATGGGCTATACACTATCTGGAGTAACCCAAGCCATCAGCTACGACATGCTCAAACAGATGAACCTCATCATTGTCTTTGAGAGTGTGCAAAAAGATTTAGTCACTAAGTATGTAGAGTATGGGCACTGGGATAGGATTGTTCTCTTCAACGATATAGCCTTTAACAAAATCGAGAATCTCCAAGACCCTCATTTCCAATCCCATGACATCTACAAAAAAGTGGCAAAGACAATCGAAGAAGGCTGCAAAATATTGATTGACAAATGGAAGAAGAATCCTCCCTATACTGATGCAGATGTCTAACCCTCACAAGAATTTGTCTTAGCGCTATCAATATTTAAATAGAAGCAGAAAAGTCATAGAGTATTTAATGGTCAAGTTGATCGTTAAATACTCATTTCAAATACCACATGTTTGCTTAATCTAAAAGTCGTGTGTGCTAAACATTTGCAACGGTATAGGATAAAAACCATAAAAGAAACAAATCCTGTAAAGCCATCGGCCCATCTGATTTTTTTACATGTCTTTAGATTTAACAAAAAACTTATCTCTAGACTTATCTTATTACCTTTTTTTATGCCGAAAATCACACTTTTTATGAATATATTGCCCCCATCCATGATAGATTTACTGATTTTGTTCCCTTTTATAAAGTATAAGAAACAAAAAATGGAGGTAAATATGAACAGATACCTATCAGATAAGGAATGGCTCGGACACATCACCTCGCCACCAAATAAGGACAAGGAGAAACAAATGCCCCAAAAGCCGCTAGCCGCTCCCCCAAAAAGCCCCATTCAAGAAGCAAAAGGAGGAGGGTTGAAAGACATCGCTGGAATGGACAAGCTTAAACAACTCATACAGGAGTGCTTCATCAATGTCTTGAGAAATAAGGAGTGCGCAAAAGCTTTCGGCATCAAACCTCCGAGTCTGCTTTTCTATGGGCCCGCAGGTGTGGGAAAGACCTTTTTCGCAGAAAAGGTGGCCGAGGAAATCGGTATCCACTTTATGAAAGTGGTACCCGACGACCTTGCCTCCTCCTATATACACGGAACACAAGCCAAGATTGGTGAGCTTTTCCGGGAAGCCGAGGAGAAGGCTCCCACCCTGCTTTTCTTCGATGAGTTTGACTGCATGGTCCCGCAAAGGAGCAATAATGATGACAACAATCAGAACGGAGAGGTTAACGAGTTCCTCTGCATGCTCAACAACGCAGCCGATAAAGACATCTACGTGATAGCCGCCACCAACCATCCCGAGCGAATTGACAAGGCCGTCTTGCGAACTGGTAGAATAGACGAACTCATCTACGTTGACATGCCAGACACCAAGGCAAGGGAAAGTCTCTTCAAACTGTCGTTAGGCAAACTGCCCATCGAAAAGGATATCAATTACTCCCTACTGGCTGAAAAGACAAAGGGATTCAACTGCAGCGACATTGGCTATATCGTCCAAGTAGCATCAAGGAACATGTTCAATGCGAGCATCAAGAACAAGGGAAAAGCCTTCAAGGCCATTACTCAAGAAGAGCTTCTGAATGTCATCTCCAAAAGAAGTCCATCCGTCAGCAGTAAGGATATCAGGGAGTTTGACCGAATAAGAATTGAACTATCTAGAGGACAGGAGGGACACCATCCAAGAAGCATAGGATTTCATTAACGGAGAATTACAATTAAAAAGAAAATACGTATGAAAGAAAAAGTATTGAAAGCTCTCAAGGAGCTAGGATTCAAGTTGGAGGAAATGGAAGACTTCGGTTACATATTCCAATATGAAGGCACTCACTACCTATATGCGCCCAATATCATGGGTGAGGAATTTCTCAATATCTGCATCCCAGGCGTGTGTGACCTTCATGAGGCAAAGGAAACCTTTGACCTTTGTCATCTAGCCAACAAACTAAGCTACGAACTTAATTATGTCAAGGCATATGTCAAGGAGGAACGTCTCTGGATTGCTTATGAATACAACGTCGAAGGCTGCGAAAAATCCATAAGAGATATCGTAGGCACTATGATCTCCTACCTCGACTTTGGTATCAACTACACAAGAGGTCTTCTGGAAAAAGGCTATCCTGACATGGAAGAGTCAAATGAGAGAGACGGTCATCAAGATGCAGCACAGACTGAAGAAATAAACAAGTTACCATCTCCAAACGAAGATGAAAATGCATTGGCAGAAGACGATACGGAACATAATTCACTCATCTCAAACATTAGCAAGATATGGAAAAGAATAAGCAATTAGTCATGAAGGTACTCAAGGACATGGGCTACGAGCCAGAGCTTGACTCTGACCAAGATATCAGATTGTGTATGGAAATGAAAGAATTTTACTTCTTTATGCCGGATGAAGAGGAGGAATGTTACGTCAATATCGTCCTACCCCAGTTTACTGGCATTAAGGAGGGCAAGGAAATCCTTGCTCTTGCTACCTGCAACATAATGACAAGGGACATGAAGCTCCTAAAAGTATATGTGGAGAAGAACCATGAGAGTGTCAGTGCCTCTTGCGAGTTCATCTACACGGATGAAGATTCCCTCAAACAGAACATTGTGTGTAGCATGGAGGTGATGAGCATTGTGAAGACCCTTTACAGACGGAAATGTGCAGAACTTGAAAATTAAGAAACCATGATGAAGAAATGTCTTTATGTCACCGACTTGACAGTGGTGGCAGCTGTATTGATTCTCGCCATCCACTACAGTTGGATGGCGACCTACCCCATTATTCATCTCATCGTCTGCATCTATCCCTTATTGCTAAGGATGACCATCGGTTTAAGAAAACTATGGGGATGCTCCTACCTATCCACCCTTCTCATGTTTCTGGTAGTTAGCTTGCCCATGATTGGAAATATGACTTGGATCGACTACGCCTCTGAAAAGCTCATCAAAGCCCCCATGTTGCTTTGGCAAGGCCTGGGGTATGGTGATATTGATTATCAGCTAATAAGCAAGATGGGAAAAGAATATGGCTCCCTACTGAAAAATACCATAGTTTTCTGGATTTGGGGGATTCCTGTAAGCATGCTCATAGGAGAAACCATCTTCAAAGAAATTAAAAAACGATTTATCCCTAAGCCAAGCCAAGATATCTCCCTAAGAAAAATCCTTGGAGGAGACTCTTTACCCATCAGAGAGCTGAAGCCAGACTGGAGCTGCAAAATTCTTTGGTATAGCAAGGAAGGAAAAATTACTATATCCCTTACCCTCGTATTCCTGCTAGCGTCTATCATGGGGTATGATTTGAACTATCTACTTTCCTTTATGGGAGTGTTGATCCTACCAATAGCAAGCAATCTTCTCTGGTGCAAATATATGGCACACGTAAAGGGCAAGCTGTTAGAGATTATCATAATGCTAGCAGGAAGCCTGCTCCTGTGGATGGCTCAATACGAGACCCATGAGACCAGAGTACTATTTCTTCTAGCTGGAATCTTATGCCACTTATGCGGCTGGGGAAGCATGTGCCATAGAGCACACCAACTTAAATATGTAGTAAGCATGGTAGTCATGGGATGTGCCATTACTTTCCTAACTATGGGCTATAATCCCTTTTCGTGCATCCAGGCAAAGAGACTCTATCGTATGAACAGCTCCGCCTATAGCTCAGGTATGATGTATGTAAAATCTCCGCATGGAATGGGACTTAGGGATAGATACGGCATGATTTTGCCTGCCATCTATGAGAAAATCATACCACTTGATACGGACTACAAGCCATACGTCAAGGTTATAAAGAACGGTCAGGAAGCTTACTATGATTACTACCATCACGAATGGATAGCCCCCAAATTGACGATATGTCCCAAATGGCAAGAGAAAGCCGAAGAATTGATGAAGAAGACGCTTGAAGAAAGCAAGAGTCAACAGGCACAAGTTATCGTGATGGATGCAAGTACAGGTTTCATACGAGTGATGTCAATGATAGGCATAGGAAGCGTTCCTTCAGGAGAAACCTACAAGAATCCCTGGGAAATCTCCTATGATTGTGAGTTGATACAACCTTTTACCATGTTGGCAGCCATCAACACTGGGAAAGTAAGTCTAAAAGACAGTACCAACACAGGCAGGGATGGAACCACAACCTTTGGTAAAGGGCTCAAACACCATAACCCCTTTGCTATTTACCATGCTGCGAAAAAGGCGTTTGGTAATGATAGCGAAAAATTGCTTAGCATACTCAAAGGATATGGCTATGACCAACCCCTAGTGATAAAAGACGAAAACTTGAATAACGAGGTGTGCATAAAAGGAAAAAGCGAGAAATTGCCCAAAGGAATTACCCTATTCGACATATCCAATGGGCATGGATTGGAAATAACTCCCCTACAAATCGTTAGAATGTATAGCTTGCTGGCTCTGAAATATAGTACGGTGAATCCCATACTCTACAGAACCCAAGGTCCTATTTTTCCGAATATGGTAGAAAATTGCGAAGGAGTGTCCCTCATCAATTCCATCCTTACCAATCAAAATTGGAGCATTTCGATACAAAAAATGTCTGTTCGTTTGACAAAACTAATCGGATATGCTACCAATACACCTCTCAAGCAAGGAAACAAAGAGAAAGGAGATGGAGAAAATGCCGTCAGCTTCTGTGGAATATTTGCAAAGGGTAAAGAATTATATGTGATATTTGCCATGCTTCAAGGCCATAGACAATGCACAAAGATTTCACATCTTAAAGGAATTATACAACCGCTAGTCGGCTATATCTGCCAAGAAGACTAGCAAAAAATGTCAAACAAAAAGTCATACTATCATGGATATACTCATAAAACTGAAGAAAATGATAAAGAAATGCGCAAAGTCCATTAACTCTATCGTCATAGAGGACGAAGAGCCTTGCTGTGACATGAAAGAGCATTTCCTGGTTTCCAAAGAAGGAAACGTGGAGGCCATTAACTTCCCGCTTCTCAAAGAATATGGCAAAGGCTACCACATCGGGGAAGATATTGCAGAATTCAGAAAAGGAAATGCCTATGTCATAGTCAACATGAAGACAGGAAAGCTCCTTAAGATCTCTGACAACAAAGGAAATCTCTTGGTGGAAGACAAGGCTATCGATTTTGAGAGCATCCATGAGCATTTGGAACATGGATATAAAGTGGATTCCAAACATGTGGATTTCTGGCTGGAGAGAGTCTCTCCCATGAGGGACGGCTTCTCTGCCTTGGCATGGACTATTTACCCTGAAGGTAGGTGGTTCGAAGACGAGGATGGCTTCGGCGCAGAACCGAATGAGAAGGCAGAGGTTGCCTATTGCATCATCAGTTCATGTCCCGAAATAGTCATCCCTTACCAGCCCATGAACAACGTGGATGCCGTATTGAAAATACTCAGGGAGCAGAAATGCAAGATTAAACAAAAAAATATGAAATCAAATAAACATCAATCATTATGGAAAAAGTAACATTTAAACAATTCTTTACCACACTTGGCGCTGGAATCTGGCAGTCAATCTGTTGGTTTTGCAACCTCTGTGGCTACAAGGACCAGAGTCTTTATGGTCTCTTCGTCAAGAGAGTATTCACAGGATGTGTGACCATCCTAATGATGATTATGACGGGAGCACTCCTATGGGCTCTCTACTCAGAACACGTCATGAAGCCAAAGTACGACTACTACGACTGGCAATACGTGAGCAGAAATGTTAGTTATAGCCAATCTGCAGGAAAGGTTGAGAACTTCAAGACCGGGGAAACAATACGAAACGTGGACTGGATCTACAAGAGTGTGGATGGAGACAGTATGGTGTGCTTCGCCAGCAAAGGAAAAAGAGGTTATTTCAACAAGTTTACAGGAAAAGTCGTCATTAAGCCTCAATACAAAAGGGCATGGATATTCAGTGAAGGCCTGGCTTGCGTAGAGGAAAACGACACGCTCTTCTTTATCAACCACAAAAACCAGAAGGTCATCAAGGCAAACTTTGTCTTCGATGAGAATGCAGACGGATATGTCTTCCATGATGGCTTTTGCATCGTGACTGTGGATAATTACAAGTATGGCATCATCAACAAGCAAGGCAAGTGGCTGCTGAAGCCAGAATATGAAGACGTGAGAAACTATAAGGGGAAACTATGGATAGTGAAGAAAAACAAAAGACTCGGTGTTTATGATGCCTACACACAAAAAATGATTCTACCCATCCGCTACCGTCACGTAAATATTGACAGCCAAGGCTTCGTGGTAGAATATGAAGACTATACCATGAAACGGCTGAACTTCGACCTCACGATAGGGAACAACTTTGTTTGCAGTGAAATCAACACGGTATCTTACCCATCTGGGAAAATTGACAAAAATGGAGAAGAAATCCTGGAACCATGCCGCTGCCTCTACTACAAGACCGGTTCTTGGATGGACAAGGACTCAGAGAAAGTGGGATTGATGTCACCAGAGGGCAAGCCACTCACAAAACCTTTATATGACAATATCACTGGCATCGGCTTTGACCTATACAAGGCGGAAAACGCAGGCAACTATATAGTCATCAACGGAAAAGGACAAACTGTCAATTAACCTCTTTGGAGTAAGATAAGGTGGATTTCCCCATGCTATTGTAGGGAAAATCCACCCTCCATTTAGAGCATCTCCCTTTGCCATCCCACTAAATCGCCGTATCTTTGCAACCGTAATCAAGAGACAGAAGATGTCCCGATGATACAGTAGAAGTAATTTGAATAGTAACCCTTTAAAGAACATGAGTTATGAAAAGATTGATAATGACAATGGTAATGGCAGTAGTCATGAGTTTGACAGTATCTGCACAGAGAATCAATAACACCATCAAGGAGGCACGTATCCTTACAGACAAGATGGTGGAGGAGCTGAACTTAAATAATTGGCAAAGGGAGAAGGCATACCAGATGAACCTTGACTATCTGAGCAGCATCAATAGCCACCGCGATATCCACTCACAAAATTGGAACCAGCGCAACTCCCAACTTAAGGGTATTCTCAGTGCTACACAATGGAAGCTCTACAAGAAGGCAAGCTATTTCTACCAGCCAATCAGCTGGAAAAAGGGAGCATACGTACATAACATCTATGCAAGAGACCCAAATGCAGGTCATACTTTTGGGGGCAATAGAGGCAACAAAAATATTGCGCCCACTGTTCCTAGTGGAAGACGTCCTGAAATCGTAGCAAGACCACAACAGCCAAACTATACGGCATACCATAAAAATGATGGGAAGTTGAATAGAACAAAGTCAGCCAACACCTATTCGAGAAGCTTTGGCAGCATGAAAAGATAAATACTATATCAACAGATAAAACGTGAATATTATATGCAAAGGCAGGTTGAGATAACATTACTCTCACCTGCCTTTTTTGTTCCTAATCATCTATCAATCAACTTTCTGGATGTCCTTTCTCAATATCATTTTCGTAAAAAGGTTTATTTGAAAACAAACATGCAAACATGTTTGCTTCCAAACATACATGAAAACAAGTCATTTGTTACAAAGATTAATATCTCACAGCAGGATAACTCCCTCACAGCAGGGAACAATTTAATATTTGCTTAACTCCATAAAGAAAAGTAACGAACTAACCAACACAAAATCATGGAAAAGTCATAACAGTGTGTTCCAGATGAATTCAGCATTCCATCCTGTGGTAACGTGGCAGGTCTGGGCATCTTCCAATGGGTAAACAACGCTGAAAGCTGCCTGGGAAGAGGCATTGCCCAATGTACGAATATGCCCTGACAAAGGGCAACAAATATAGGCAAGCCGCCCTTTCCACCTTAGACTATTTCTTTGGTCGCAACGCCACAGGCTATTGCTACTTGACAGGCTTCGGCACCCAGAGGGTCATGAATATCCACCACCGCATCTCTGCAGCCGACAATATCAAGGAGCCAGTACCTGGTCTTGTGGCTGGAGGAGCCAACAAGGGACAGGAAGATGCTGAATTCGTACCAGCCTATGCTTCCAATATTCCAGATGAATCCTACCGGGATAACGTTGGCAGCTATGCCTCAAACGAAATTGCCATCAACAGGAACGCCTATCTGGTGTCCCTGCTTGGATATATAAACTAAGAGCAAATTAGAGATTATCCGTATAAAGACCAAAAAGGGGGAGAGAACCAAACTCCTCTCCCCCGTAACGCTATAAATCTCAACTATCAATCAATCGTCAATACCCAATATTTCTTTTATTCTCAATGTGGCAGCCTTCGCTAACCTCTGCTCCGGGCCCCAACTGAAGGTTTCTGCCTTACCTTTCAAGATTTCATCCATCACCTCTTCACCCACGGAAACCGGTCCCTTGATATTGGTAAGAACAAAAGGGCAACAGTCATCTTTCATGATGATTTCATGCTTCCCTTTTACAAACGGATAGCATTCTTCATCCACAGCTAATACCATCATCAAATATAGCCTATAGCTGCCATCATCCTCTTGACTAAAGAATAGGATACGCTCTCCTTTTTCTGGCAAATCATGATCAAAAGTCGGTAAGCAGCACCATCGATAATAAACCATGCCCTCCTCATAGAGGTCCATTTCCAAAGCTCCCCATTGACCAGGACTCATGCTCATCGCTCTGAAAAGTCCCATATTTTCTTCCTTCTCTTCCCTAAGCGTGTCTTCCTTGGATTTGACGGTGATGGTGATACGCAGCTTCTCGTACTCACTCTTGGGATTAATTTTAGAAATATAAGCATCAAATGCCCTTTCCCATCCCATATCCATCATGCTAGCCAAGGCTGCATTGTCTTCCCTAGGAACATAGCCTAATATATCAGAAAAGTCCAAGTCCTCAGGTTCCAGAAGAGAAGGATCATTTAAAGAAACGGCCACGGCATTCTCATCATGCTTGTTATCACGATCTCTCATCAAATGTACCTTCCTACCCACAAAGATCGTGTCAAGCATGTCATCTACATGGTGATACGACGTACCTGCAACCCTGCACTCCAAAAACACTCTGCCATCTGGAGACACAATAGATGAAGGATCATCTGGCATATTGAATACTTCCATCATCCCAACAATCCCACTATCATGTACCTCTCCTATACTCTTATCGGCAAATTCCTCTATCAGTTTCTGAAGGGTCTTGTCAGAAGCAATGGAGTCAATCCCCTTCTTTTCAAGCTGCTTCTGAAGGTCATAAAGCTCCTCATCACACTTGAGACAACTACCCATGCAGCTGCCCTCATGAGTACACTCAGAAGGCTCATAGTCAAGCCCATATTTCTTAGCCACGTATTTGCGGATCTTCTTGAGAATCTCGCACTTGTCCTTCCCTTTCTTCATATATCACGTTAAGTTATTATTTTCTGTTTAACACTAAATACTCAAACTCCTGTATATCCTTAAATCCCAAGATCTTAACTTGCTCAATACTACGTTTAACATCTTCATCCGTATTGAAGCCAGGAATGTGGGGAACCCTGATGGTCACATTGTCAACAATCCCATACTGCTTCAAGTAGCAGAGTTGATGAGCAGAATCACCTACCCTCCCTATATATTTCTCCCTGATTCGGGGATTCATATCCTTGATGTCTACTATCCAATGGTCCACTATAGGTGTAAGCAACTCAATGTTATGAGGATGACAGGCCAAGGCTGTCTCCACCGTTATCTTCCACCTCGTTCCACAAAGCTTTCTGAACTCCATGATGAACTCCGGATGTTCCAGCGGTTCCCCTCCACCAAAACAGACCCCACCACCAGTGGCCTGAAAATAGATATTGTCTTTCTTCACTATATCATAAAGCTGCTGAGGAGTCAACATAAGGATACCCTTACATGGCGTGGCTCCATCATCTTCATATACCTTCCCATGACACCGTTCATTTAGACAATACTTGCATCGAAGCTGACACCCCATGAAAGTTACCAAAGTGGTAACTCCCCTTCCATCGATACCCATTCTCAAACGACTCAGCCCAAAGAAAGGCTGCTGTAGCTTATCGAAACCAGGCAATCTGTCAAACACCTGCTCCCCACTAACCATGTTCCAACGATATTCCACAGAATAAAGTGCTTCTTGAATCGCCCCCAACTGATAACCAGCCTCTTCTGAAGCTTGTAAATCCATAATCCGATAAGTCCCATCAGATACAGAAACAAGCCTAAACCGATTCAATACACGACAACTTCTATATACATATATATAACCATCATCCAAATAAAACCCATACCTATCATCAAAAGTGGGCTGAAATGCCTTTAAGATTCGCCTGCGCAGCTCCCTGGAAATGATCTTGTCCCCATAAGGATTAGCAACATCCTTCCAAACATGTCGTTCAACATTCGTCATAGCACAGTTCTTGGCAAAGAATGTCCTACCTGCCCTGTATAATGCCTGAAATCTAGAAGAAACATTCACAAGACCTGTCAAAATACACCCTCTTCCATACTTAGCCTTCACCATATATCTGTCACATCCATACATGGCATCTGCTAAAGCGCCAACCAAAATACCATTCAAATGTCTGTCACCCGGCAACTCCATTGCTCGATGTAAGGCACTGCCAAAATCATAGGAAGAGTAGAAAGCACCCCATGCCCGAATCAGAACACCCAGAATGGAGCTTTGCTCATTCCATGAAATATCCTCAACGAACCCCTTGAACGAAGAAACATTCTCCACCATCAAGGCTTCCTCCTTAGAGGCACCATGACGAAGAGCAAAGATAAGCTTCCACATGAACGCCCCAGCATACCAATCTTCCTTGTCAGAAGCAAAACCATTCTCCTGAAATGCAGAAGCAGTCTCAGCTTCAGTGTCAAAAAGCCAGCCAATCGCTATGGCACGCATCACGGTAGCTACAGGAGATTGGCGTTTACCCAAACATTCATGAGCCTTGTTATTCCTACCTCTCTCTTGGACAAGAGTATCCGCCGTCCGAAGCAACTCCACCACCATCAATGAAGAAGATGCCTCTGACGATACCAGCTGTCTGAAAAAGGTCTCCTTGTTCTGTCCCCAAGTCCAAGCTGCCCAATCTCCTATAATAGCCCCTATCATAGTTACCAAAATATTTCTTCCCCAAAACGGGAACTTAATTCCTGTTTAAGATCAGTTGGGATATTGCAACATCCAAATGCCTTCTTCCCAATGCTAGTAACGCTAGAAGGGATGACTATCTCTGACAGAGAACGACAACCCAAAAATGCACAATCCCCTATACTAGTAACACTATCAGGAATGACAACGCTATTCAAAGATTCACAATCATCAAATGCACAATCCCCTATACTAGTAACGCTATCAGGTATAACCAGGCTTGTCAAAGAAGAGCAACCTCTAAAAGCACCATGCCCTATACTGACAACACAATCTGGAATGACGAGGCTCGTCAAAGATTTGCAACCGGAAAATGCCCGTGCCCCAATGCTCGTAACATAATCCGGAATGACATATGATGTAATGTCTTGGTCTCTAAAAGAGATAATTGTACTTTTGTCTTTATCATATAATACACCATCTTCAAAGATAAAATTCGGAGACAAACATTTCAGTTCGCCATACCAACCGCAAAAGAGATTACCTTTAATGCTGACAACACTTTCCGGAAGAACAAGGCTACTCAAAGAACCGCAACCCATAAATGCGCTATTCCCAATGCTAGTAACACTAGAAGGGATGACTATATCTGACAGAGAATAACAACCAAAAAATGCACTATCACAAATAATCTTAACCCCCTCTTTTATAGAATAAGTACTATCAAGTTTTTGTGGAGCTTTCAACAATCTTCTTCCATCTTTGCTGTATTTCACTCCCCATTCATCCGTAATGGCCTCATTTAACTCTTCGTCTGTTGTTTCGGTGGACATATCAAGATTATCACTAACATCTTGATTTGTCTTTACATATTCTGATATTTTGGGATACTGCATAGCTTATACTTTTTATTAATTCATTTCTTTCTGCCGTATGAATATACGACATGGCAAAAGTACACATTAAATTTCAAACCGCAAAGGAAACTACAGAAAATTGATTAATCATTGCTTATTATTTCTATTTCGATGGAAATATATGAGAGAAAACCCATTTCTATGTCGTGTACATCTGTAAATCGCCAAACTTTGAGGATAGAGGTGGAGAGTGTTCTCCACCTCATTTTAATAACTTATGATAATTGAAATTTACTTTTTATAAAGTCGTGATACTAGTGCGAAGGTTTCTATCTTAATAAACATTCCATTCTGCGTCAGGATCACCATCAAATGCATCTTGATAACCTCTATTAGCATTATAATTGTTATCATAATCATCCCAGAATGCATCATTTTGCATTTGACGTTCACGCTCTTCTTCCTCTTTCTCGATTTCTTTTTCTTCAATGGCCTCTAATAACTTCGTATAATAGCGGGATTCTTTAAGCTCATCACATGCGTTATCAGATATGCTTATCATATTACGATCAATTAAATCGATAATATAAGATGGATTAACTTCGAAGATTTTTTTTAAAGAAGTTCCATAATAATAAGAGTTTTGTAACTTTCTTGCACAGATGGTTTTACCATCGAAATTTCTGCATCCCGCAATACCATTTATTGGCATATCTGCAGAACGAATTTGGCTCTTCTTGAAGCTGAAATTTATATCTCTACAATTAATCAATGTTCGAATATGTGGGTCTTGTTCTCCATATTTGTTCACCAATTCTTTGAGTGCTTCGTTTGTTATAAAGATATAATCATCAAAGATGTAATCGTAGACCATTTTTGGGTATTGGTTAAAAACATCCAAAAGGGTTCTTCCTTCAAGTATTCCTGAGGAAAACGAATCGTTAATGCTGTTAAAAACAGATCCTTGATATACAGGAATGGTATCAAGATTGTAAAACTCAAAAGACCATTTACCTTTTTTCAATTTTGATATTTTAAAGTTCATTGTAATTATATTTTTTATGAAACCTATATGTAGAGAGGCGTTGCCCTTACTCCGAAGAACCTTTCAAACAGTCTGCATACGTAGTATTACACACAACCGTTCTCCTCTCAATGCCATTTTAAAGATTGTCTATCCATTTCTGGCCAGACTTCGTATTAAACCAGATTGCCATGCCCAGCCCGATTGCCAGGGCGATGGAAAAGATGAATGTAAGTATTGCGGTGGCATCATTCATCGACTTGTCTGTGATGCGAATAACTATATCAAGCAGCATATTACTTTTTCCTTCATATTTAATTCTACTTTATATCTGTAAGAAAGATTGATTTTGTCTCTCGTGCGTCGTTTTTCCGACAGACACGGTTCTACCATTCTGTCAATATCCTCAAACGAGAAAAGCAATTTTCTCCTTTGTGGATTTCTCTCATTCTCTTTTACCAACTTATCGTAATAGTAAAGCAAAACCTTCATCTGATGCTCGAAAGACAGATCTTTATTCATGTGATACAAAGCTGTTATTTTACGATTATTTTCTTTGTTGCACTACCCTGCTTTACTATATAAGTACCCTTAGGGAGAACTTGATGCACGTTAACGGAGGTAGTACCCCTGTATATCGGAGTTCCGTCAAGTGTATAGATCGAAACCAATCCTGTCTGCACAGCGGCATCTATATTCGAAATTCCAGAAGCTTCATTTTCTTCTATATTGGAGAAGTTCTTCCATACAGAGGCTTCAGCATATTTAGAACGGCTGCCCTTAGGCACATATAATGTAGCAGACTGATAAATATCTTCGAAAGCGGATTCACTTACCTGAGGAGGAGTGATGGCATCGCAATGAATTTCTCTGATCCTCGGGCAGTTTTCAAAACATCTTTCCCCAATGAGAGACATGCTGCTTGGCAAGGTGATGGTCTCAAGAGAATTACAACCTTCAAAAGCACCTTTATCCAAATCAGTGATAGCTGCCCCCAGGAAGGTCACATTCCTCAGATTCTGGCAAAGATAGAAACATTGCGTACTGATTCTTGCAACATTCTTAGGAATAGAAATATCCTCCAAGGTTAAACAGCCTCTGAAAGTACCGGATTCAAAACTGGTGATACCCTGATCCACTGGTTCTGAAGGGAACACAACCTCTGCCAAGGAAGAGCAGTCACAGAAAAGATACCATCCACTCGATGACCAATACCTGGAGTAATACACCTTTGAGAGCTTCCTGCACCCCTGAAAAGCATAATTGCCTAAAAAGTTTTTCAACTCTGTAAAGTCAATCGTACTTAAGTTATAGGCAGATGCCAGAGCATTGAGAAAACCAGCATCCTCCTGATTCATGTAATTGCTTACCACAACAGTGTGGATACGCTCTAAATCCGGGAACTTATTCAACACGGTTGCCCTTAAACGTCCCATCTCTTCAGCAGGTAAATTCACATATAGAGTACCGTCTGAGAAGGAAACATTGTCGCTGATTTCCTGCTTGGCAAGATCTACATCCTCTGTACTTTCTTCTATATTCTTAAACAACGACCATCCTGCAGCAGTCTTATAATCGGCCAGGGTTCCTTTTGGCACAATCAGACGGGCACTGGAGAATTGGTCTCCAAAACTATCCTCCTTGGCAGAAGGAGGAACAACCGCATCCAACTGAATGGTCTTTAAGTTACTACACAGATAAAAACACTGACTACCGAGCGATTGCACAGTGGATGGTATTCTTATTTCCTCCAATGATGTACAACCTCTGAAAGTACCACCATCAAGTTTCAAATAACCTCCGCCGATGATATTCGTAGGAAATCCAACTTTAGTGATGTTAGCACATTCCTCAAAGAGATAAGAACCAGTTGAGTTCCAATATCTTGAGTACTTAACTGCTTTAAGTTGACTGCACCCCTGGAAACGATATGAATAAGTAGATTGGAGATTGGTCATGTCCAATGAAGACAACTGGTAGGCACTGGCTAATGCTGCAAGAAATGAAAAATCGCCTTCACCAAGATGTCCACTCAAGACAGCATGCTTGATAGAACCTAAGTCTGAAGCCCTACCAAGAACATAATCCCTCAGATTATCTACTTCATCACTTGTCAAATTACAATAGAGGGTGTCATTTGATAGAGAAACATTATCACTCTTCAAGTCTGACTTTCCAATGTATGATAATTTCGGATCCTCCTTATAATTAGAGAACATACACCAACCGGATGTAGTCTTATAATTAGAGATAGCACCAGTAGGTACATAAATGACGGCAGATTCAAACTGATTACCATATGTATCCTCAGTGGCAATAGGAGCTACTCCTGACAGACAATGAATTTCCTTCAGATTATTACATTCAAGAAAAACTTGACTCTTTAAGTAGGAAACCCTAGCCGGAATAGAAATCGTTTCAAGTGATGTACACCCACGAAATGTACCCGAAGAAAACGAAGTCAACGAACATTCAGAATCATCCGGAAAAATCACTTCTTTTAAGTTTGTGCAATCTTCTAAAAGATAATGTCCGGTTTCCGTCCAATATCTGGAGTATTTAACTGATTCTAGAGACGTACATCCCTCAAGACCTTTGGAAGACATCGTACTACGAAGCTCTGTCATATCAAGATTATGAAGGCTATACTTCTTTCCCAAAGTATGAATAAAGTCTTCATCAGACTGGGCTATGTATCCCGCAAGTACCATCGTCTTAATAACATTCAAATCGGAAATCTGCGAAGCTCTTTCCTTCAATGTTCCAACATCGGTACTCTCCAAATTACAATACAAGGTATCACTGCTCAAATGAACATCACTCGCATTGACTGCTTGCACAACTAATAAAAATAGCCCCACAAATAATAATTTATGAATGCTCATACACTCCACGTTTTATGCAACACTATACAATATTATCATTTAAGCACGAAGAGCAACAGAAGCTGCTTAGGTGTCTGCCACACCAAAAATCATTTGTATAAGTGTTGCAAGTATGCAAACAATCATTGATAGACGGGGCAAATATACGAATAATATTCGAAAATACAATACTTTTATTGAATTATTTCAATTGTTTCTTACTTTTTCCGATATAGAGACGGCTAATACATAATACCGCAATGATACTTATAGAGACGTTCATGGTTTACATCAAGAAATTCCATAACCTTGTTGCTCTCGATCTTGATATCAACAAGTTCCCGAATCAGCCCAGCAAATCTAGACCAATAACAACAGCTGACATAATACTGAGCTGTCGTTATTGCGGTCGTTTTCGCGGTCAATTGCGGTCGTTCGCAGTCGTCCCCTCTGATGGACCACTATTAAACAGAACCGACTTTAACAAGGTGTATGGACCGGTTCTTATATCACTTTTTTCAAAGTCAAGATCAGAGACAAGAACTCTTTCACAAACTCCTGGGTATCTACATAGGCGCAAAACTCGCTATCATAGGGGTAACACCTTGAAATCCAGAATCGGCCCATCTCAGGATGCATGCCTACTGTCTGATGCGAATAATGAAGGTCATACTCTTGTACATGAACAGTGCACACACCGGTCTTTGTATCGATGATGTCATTCAACCATTGCTTAATACCTGTCAAACATTTGAACGAAAGAGGCAAGTCAAAGACCAATTCATTTATACGGAACCTGAACTGTAGGCTATCTTCTTTTCGTTTCACCTTATACTCAATGTTGTCCTTGATTGAAGGAGGGACAGAAGCCAGGTTAGCTAGCGGACGCAATCTGTCAATCAGCCCATCAACCTTTTCGTCGATTAGAAGTTTCCCTACTGTGCCGCTATGATCCTCAAATGGCGGCTCATAATATAGCTCATAGCATCTAGGCATTTGCTCCCAAATAGCTTTAGCGAAGCATAAGCCTTCATAATGCCATGTAATGTAATCCAATCAAAAGAAGGTGCTGTCACCGTTTCCACAAAGTCGGTTGCATTCTCGTATCGCTTTACCCATTCCTCTATTCCCGGTACAACGATACTGAAACGAGGACCCAAAGAAGGACTCTCGTTACAAATCTCGTCACCATATGCAATACCACAGCAACTATCACTATCTATATACAGGACATCAATATCTGGTGATATGCGAATGAAAGACTTTCTATCCATAACTATACTCCCCCTCATTAAAAGTTACTTTCCTTTTCCGGCAAGGGTTTCACCACAGCATCTTTGAGGGTAACAATATACCCCCAAAACGTTCTATCCGTTTCTTCATCACTGCTAAAATCCTTTTCATGTCCATCAGCCCTAAGGATTTCCTCTTGAATGGTATTTGCCTGAGAATATGGGACAACTCTCTTTCCCTTAGGAAACTCACTGCGCTCTGCAATGATTTGGGTAACTATACCACTAATGGAATACTTAGCAAAGCCATGATCCTCTTCTTCAAAATCAATGATGATACCATGAGCATTTTTATACTCTGCAGACATAACGCAAGTCCAATCCACTTTATCACCTACCTCAAACGGATCGCCACTAGTTTGCAGTTGCCACGCTTCGTAATATAGCTTACACTCATCGTAATGAGTCTCTTCCTTGATTTGAAGTTTCTCAATATAGCTTGAAAGACATTCCAGTTCCTTGGACAAATTCGTAAAGCAATTGTCTCCATCCCAATTTAACTGAAGCTTACCGGTAAGATGGAGCAGTGCAGCCAAAGGAAAATCAACACCATCGGACCATGCTGTATAGTAACCGTGGATACCGAATGCATTCAGCACACGAAAGCCCTCCGCCACTATTGCCTCCTTGAAATCTTCATAAGGAACTGTCTCATGCCATTCCTGAAAAACGTTCTTTTCATCGTCCCTCTGCTGTATATCCATGATGACCATATCGTTTTTTAATAATTTCAGCTCCAGATGCATCTCCCCCGGCTCTTCATCCCATGTGGTTTCCGTCTCTTCGATGTAATCTTCTGATTCATAACCTTCTTTCTTGGCAATGGAAAAATCCAAGCAGGCTTCAATCAAAGAGGCCAACGGATTAGGACCACCATAACCGGCATCACACTTGATCAGCTTATTGCCAATCAACAGCTCAATGCCACAACAACCATAAATGATATACTGAACATGTACTTTAAACTGACTCATACTTCTTGATTTATATTTTTACTTACGATGTTTTATTCCCTATTCCCCCATCAGCACCTTCCTGCAGCTGATAGGCAGATATACATTCTCCAAGAAGGCTGCATCCTTGAGCATAGGCGCCATCTCTTTGGAGTATATCCAGCGGTACCGCAACCCACAGGAGTTACCAAGAACTTCAGTTCCGGATGCTCCATGGCATATTGGGTAAATCTCAAGAATGATGCGTATAGGTAACATCCCCGTATTACCACCTGTCATCCAGTAGCGCTCCTCATCTTTATTCAGAATGATACTTTCCAAGGTAGAAAGTACGTATTTTTTATAAGTGATTGAGAATGAGATAAGTTTTTATCTCATAA
>ERZ1023822.51-NODE-51-length-45710-cov-68.537093_pt1 | contig 45710 bp, 44 predicted proteins | sample MGYA00380379_ERZ1023822 | MGnify/ENA primary metagenome ERZ1023822 (study PRJEB33179, sample SAMN07448988) | human gut metagenome | biome: Human-gut; feature: Human associated habitat; material: Faeces | host: Homo sapiens | place: India: Bhopal | collected... | reverse complement strand
CCATATCTGCCATGTTTGTCTTCCAAGGCTATCTTTTAGGAGGTAGCCTTTTTTGCCGGCTCTCCAGGGTGTCATGTCTAATGGAGAGGGTGGGGCTAGTTCTTGACGTGATATTGTTAAATCTAGCAAATGGTTTCCAAAATGCGGAAACCGTAAGGAATGATTAAGTTATCTTTAGTGAATGGTTTCCGTATTTCTGAAACTGTTTGGAAACATTAAGTCTGCTCTTGTGGGAATTGAAACTATTTATAGTAGTGAAGAAGAACGCTTCTGACTAGCAAGATATCATGATAGATAATTAGATCTTTCATTCCTTTTGGTGGGGTGGTTTGGGGGTGATTTTGTATGCTTTTGGGAGTTTTTACTTACAAAAAGGTTAAAAAACATGCAAAAAACAGAAATTCTTCATGATAGTTGAGATTATCTGAAAATAAATGTGTATTTTTGTGCCTATAAATATAAGTAGAATATAATATAAGGCAAAAATACGTATCTAACTTATATCGTGGTATAATTTAAATATTAGGAATTATGATTGATTATTACGAGTATTCTATACCAGAATTGGTAAAACTTCTTGGTGCAAGATTCAAGGATTACCGTCTGCGTAGCAATATGACACAGAAAGAGGTATCTGAACAATCGGGTATTACAATCACAACCATTCATAAGTTTGAGAATGGTACATCCGGCAATGTCTCGCTTGGCACATTTCTTTTGCTGCTGAAGGCGATAGGGCAGATAGATGCCCTTGATGAACTGATGCCGGATTTACCGCCATCTGCGTACCTGATGAAAGAAGAAAAGAAAGTTCAACGAATAAGACATAAGAAGTCATGATAGCAAGTTCATTAAAAATAATGCTTTGGGACAAGGAAATCGGTCGCCTGTCCTGGGATGCAAGGAGAGGGGTTTCGTTTTTCGAATATAATCCAGCTTTTCTTGGCGGGGTACTCGATCCGTTCCCTCTGGTGGCTTCTGTCAAGTCACCTGCCAGCCGTCGTCCCATCATGGGTGACAGGGAAACGAAGCTTTACCGCAAACTGCCTCCTTTTCTTGCAGATTCTTTACCCGACGCTTGGGGTAATCAGGTGTTTGAGTGTTGGCGCATACAGAATGGTATTCGCAATCAGGAGATAACTCCGCTTGAAATTTTGTCGTTCATCGGTAAGCGCGGTATGGGGGCTTTGGAGTTTATACCTGAATCATCCGGCATTAGAAAGTCGGAAATGTTGAATATGAAGGCTTTGACGGATTTGGCTCAGAGAATATTCTTGGAGCGTGAGAATGTGAGGCTGTTGCCAGATGAATCGCTGACCATGCAGTCGTTGATAGCTGTAGGAACTTCGGCAGGCGGTCGCCAACCTAAGGCTATCATCGCGATCAATCCGAAAACCGGAGAAATCAGAAGTGGTCAGATAGCCGGTCACAAGGGCTTTGATTATTGCATCCTGAAGTTTGGTGATGCAGAGCGTTCTTCTGCAGAACTGGAAATGGCCTATTACAAGATGGCTAGGGCTGCAGGCATAAGCATGATGCCTTGCAGGATTATTGAGATCGAAGGTCAGAAGCATTTCATTACCCATCGTTTTGATCGTGATGAGGAACGTAAATTACACATGCAGACGTTGGCGGCTCTATATCCTGATGCTGACAGCTATGAAAAGTTGCTGATGGTTTGTCGAAAGATGCGTCTGCCTGAGAGCACCCAGGAGGAAGTGTTCCGCAGGATGGTATTCAACATCCTAGCCAACAACACTGATGATCACAACAAGAACTTCTCTTTTCTGATGGACGAAAGTGGAAAATGGCAACTTTCTCCTGCATACGATATGACTTATATCTTCAATGTGGGTGGCTTTCTTCCTGAGAAGATGCATTGTATGATGATGCAGGGTAAGCTTCAAGGTCAGACTCTTGAAGATGCTTTGGCTCTCGGCAAGGAAAATGGTATCAGGAAGGCTGAAAGTATCATTGGTGAGGTTGCCTCTGCTATCCGCCAATTCAGACACTTTGCAGAGGAGTGCGAAGTTAGCCAGCGTTGGATAGGTGCTGTAGAAACCACCCTTAACCAGCATCTGGCAGAGTGGGGATTGCTCGAACGAAGAAAGAATGTTGCATTCAGAATTGGCGAAACCCTTTTTGAGAAGGTACGTGTAGAAAAGACCTACAAAGGTAATTATCATCTTTTGTGTGAAGTGGATGGGAAAGAACGCAAGTTTGTGATTACCGGAAAGAAAGAAGAATATGCGTTGATTGATAGGGTTGGTACTGATAATCTAACTGATGAACAATTGTATACGTTGGTTGAAACCTTCTTTGTAAGATAAAAGACATTTTTATTATATTTATTAAGGAGAGCGGCCTTTGGGTCGCTCTTTTTGTGTCATCTATTCAAGACTACCTATCTGATTGGGGGAGCCTTGGATAAACAGAAAGTGTTTGGGGGATGCTGGCTCCTCTTCCTTTTGCTTCACTTTTTTGAAGATGGTGGCTTGTTCTTGGAAGGTAGTAGTCCTTTGCCATCCTTTTGACAGGTCTCTTTTGTCTTTGGTGTTTCCTCCTTTAGCTTGCCTTCCTTGAGGGAGGATTGGCTGGTCATCGTGGGGTGGGGATTCGAAGGCCTGGTTGAAAGAGGTTAGTATAGTCTCTCTTTTCTCAGTGATGTTGATGGGTACACCAGGAATTGGTAGGGCTGGTTTTCTCAAGGTTTCTGGTAAAGGGAAGCGTCCTCTTTTTGATTTCCTGCTACTTTTATTGTTTATTTAGGTGAGCGTTCATTCATTTTCTTAAGCGTCATCCCTTGATTTTACTTTGCAAATTTACCACAAGCGGCGACTGTCAAGGGCACACCCAGGGGCTTGTCTCCACATTTTTTTCATTGTTTTTGGGTGCAGCGGCTCCTGTTTCAAAAACAACCAGATATCCTTGAAAATAATATGGGCCATCTCTTGTCTTTTCTCGCCTTCTCCTTGTTGGTGTTATTCGCACGTAAAATTTAAGTAATAACGTTTTAAAAATAAAGATTATGAACGCAAGTAACAATTTCACAGTAGTAGGTTTTATCTGCAAGGACGCAGAAGTAAGAAACTTTGAGAAGAGCAGCCTCGCTCGCTTTGGTGTATCCATCAAGACCACCGAGAAGAAGGGTGGCGTGGAGATTACCTCTTCTTCCATCCAGAGCTTCGAGAGCTGGATCAAGAACGGTGACCAGGCAATCCTCGATCTCCTCAAGAAGGGCAAGCGAGTAAAGGTTGAGGGCTTCTTCAAGAGCGAGACCTATCAGAAGGATGGCAAGGACCATCATGTGATCAAGCTCATTGCCACCGGTATCTCAGAGGTGGAGAAGCAAAAGAAGGAGGAGGCAGCTTAGCCTCCTTTCCCATATCTGCCATGTTTGTCTTCCAAGGCTATCATTTTGGGTAGTCTTGGATTGATGGTACTTGGGGGATGGTATTATATCTACTTTTCGATGGAATCGCATATTTTCAAGGGTTTTCTTTGTGAATTTGGATTTTTGGTGTATCTTTGTGCCATCGTCTATAGAAGTTGCGAAGTTTATGGCGTTATCGGTTCATCTGAGTAGTGGTATCTCGATGAAATCGTTCTTTTGGGAGCCAAGGAGGAATACATGGTTGATATGGACTCATGTGTTTCTCTTGGCTCTTTTTCTTTTATGCCGGCTCTTTTATGCTTATCTTTGTCTATCTGTTTTGTTGATATCTATGGTTTGGTTTTACTGTGTCGTGGTTTAGGTAGATATCCATTGGAAGATGATACTTATATCTATTGTTTTCTACTGTAGTTTTGTGAATAGAACCTCGTTTTTATAATTTTGTCGCAGCATAATCCCACCAGGCTTTTTATCGTGCAAAGGTATGGCAGTCTTGGCAGATACCAAACACCACGTTGTTATCGGCAAAGAATCTTTTCCGGCAGCCTTCCGAAATCATAGATTGCGGTTTTCCGGAAAAGATTCTCTACCGATTGTTTGGCTTTCTGCCATTTTTGACTGCCATCTTTTTAGGCACGAAAAAAGGCTTGGTGTGAAGGTTATGCCGGAATGCTAAAAAAAAACTCGGATTTATCCTCAAAACTCCAGGGATTTGAAAAATGCTGGTTGTTTCAGGAAATCCAGAATATTTTAAGTTTAATTTTAAACAATTGCAGATATGAGACAGAATTTTTCGGGCTTTTGCATGGAGGAACATCCCCAGTATAAGGCTTATAACAATGGGCTTGGAAACTTGACCACAGTGGAGCTGATTTCTTTGGTTATCGGTACAGGAACGCAGAAGAATGTGGAACAGGCACGCCAGATTTACAATGTGATGGAGGAGAGCTTGCGTAATATAGCCAAGGCTAGGGTAGAGAACTTGCAGGTGGTTCAAGGTATCGGGGATTCCAAGGCGATAGCCCTTCAGGCAGCCATCGAGCTGGGTAAGCGTTACAGCTTGGAGAATATGGCAGAGCGTCCGGATATGGGCAGCAGCTTGGCTATCTATAATTTCCTTCTTCCTCATGTAAGGGATTTGGAGGTGGAGGAATGCCATTTGTTGTTGATGAATCAGAATTTCAAGCTTATCAAGCATGTGCCCATGAGTCATGGAGGACTCACTGAAACGGCGGTGGATGTGCGCAGAATCATGAGGGAGGCTGTTTTGAACAATGCCACGATATTGGCTCTTGCCCATAATCACCCTTCGAATTCTCCTCATCCAAGCAGGGCTGATGACATGCTCACCAAGAGCGTCAAGGAAGCTTGTGACATCATGCGCATCTTTTTCATGGATCATGTGATAATTGCTGATGGGTGTTATTACTCTTATCATGACAGAGGAAAAATGGGTTTATAAAGGTAACGGAGAGGCTAACCACCTCTCCATAAAAGAATATTTGTATGAAAGTACGTTTATATCACGATGAAAGGGTAAGCGCCAAGGATGCGCCGGATTCATGGTCTATCTATTGTCCTTACCCTAAGAAATATCAGAGGGTTACGGGTATCAAGGGCGTTTATCTAGGTTGCAAGCCTACAGATGGCGGTTTGATACGTTGTTGTTGGGAATCCATGGAAGTGGGGCAGAGAATCAATTTGGGAAAGCGTGTGGATGTATCTAGCACGCCAATAGCTATTCAGGTTGCTTTTCACAATATAGAGCGTGTTTATCTGAATGCTTGCAAGGTTGATACCCTGGAGGCATGGGGAAAGTTTCAAAGAGTTTAAAAATAAGGATTATGAATCAGAATGAAGTTTTGGAGTTTGATGGTTTTCGTGTGGAAAGAGAGTCTTTCCTTGGTGGGGATTGCTATGGGCTGGTCACCTCATGCAAGAAAGATGAGGAGGGTGTTTCATATCATCTGGAGGTGGAGTTTGACATATCCCAAGCCAAGTTTCAGTTTTCCAAGTGTTATTCTCACCAGGTGGTTCCTTGCAATGAGCTTTCTGCCGGCGGTAGGCTCAAGGTCATGGTTTATCTAGTGGAAAAGGCAGCTGGTGCTTTCGTGAGGGAGAAGGGTGTTTCTCAGAAGTTGTCCTTGGAGAAATTGAAAGGCTTGTATCAAGAGGATGATGTGGTGATGGGAGAGATTCTTGCCTCGGAGAAAGCCGATGGCTTGACCATAGAGGAGTCGTTCTTTCTGTATATCCTTGCTCAAAATTGGGCGAATGGTGATGAGTTTTCTTGGGCTTGTGGGGGAGTAGAGGAAGAAAGTGTATCTCTTGTGGAAGAGGCAAGGAAGATGAAGTTGTGAAAAGGGGTGAGGAGAGTTTGGGCTCTCCTCCTTTTTTCTTTTTGGGATGGTGCGTTCATGTGGGCGCGAATTCTACAAACAAGTGAAAATGACATATGGTTTGTAAAACCTTGCTAGTTAACCGCTCTATCATTTATTCTATATTCTCTTTATTGAGTGCCATCTTGAGTGTCATTACATAATTTCTCTTTACCTCACTTTCTATATTCTTCCATATATATATTGTTTTGAATTTGCGTATATTTCATCGGTCATGACCGATGAAATAAGTTTCATCATGAAACTTTACTCTTCCAGTCAAAATGGCTATAAAAGTTGATGCAGAACATATTGCTGCAAAGTGATTTTCTGTTAGACGTTACTGTGTAAAAAGCAGTGCAAGTTTCTTGGCGGACACTTTTGGGTGATATTTGAAAGCAAAGATTTTAATGACCGGATTCAAGGGAGATTGAGATAATGACACTGCCCCTTCATGACACCCTTGGGAATTCGCAAATCGATACTTTAGTTATGCGTGTCGAATGGTGATGAGTTTTTGAGGGCTTGTGGAGGAGTAGAAGAAGATGAAGTTGTGAAAAAGGAGCGTTCATGTGAGCGCATCCTATCATATCTATATGGTATTTTGAGTGCTGTGGTATCTACAAGAGCATTTAGCAAGAAGCTCCCCACATAGCATGTTGGAATAGCTATGTAGGGAGCTTCTTTGCCAGTTGCTTGTGCTAAGCTGCTTGATTCTTGGGTGATACACCTAGGTTTGCTTCCATTCGCTCCTTGATGGACTTGAGTCCTTCATATTCGAAATAGAAGATTCCTTCTTGTGTATCAACACGGAATCCGTTGCTTGTCTCTTTTAAGTCGAATGCGTAGGTTTTATCCTTGGTGATAACGTTGAAGATTGCACATCCAAAGACTGGTGTAACAATTAATATAGCGCGATCAGGATGGGAGATTGTACATCCATTACTCATTTTTTTGAGGCGAATATCACCAAGTATAATAGCGTTCTTTTCCATATGAATTTATTGTTTGATTGATATTGAATATTAATACTATGCTTTAATTTAAGAGAAGTGCTTTTAGTATCTTTCTCTTTTCTGCTTGCAAAGGTATTGCAAAATAGTGAAATGGTATTTCATTCACTCTAATTTTGTATTTTTGGGGGGTGTTAGTGATTTAAAAAGGTTCCATTAGGAATGTGGATGTCTAGTGGAACCTGATGAGAGGATACCATACTCAATGTTTCTGCTATCTTCATTGTAGGTATGGGAGAATCTCCAGTGGAGAACTAATTGCTTGGTCGTATGCGGTGCCAAGCAGCATACTTCTTTCCTTAGTTCCCCAAAGGCATGCGATGGCTTTTATGCCTGCTCTTTTAGCTGCAATCATGTCTATTGCCCTATCTCCAAAGCTCAGAACATCTTCCGCTTTCTCATTCATCAGCTCCAAAGCCTTCAGCATAGGGGCAGGATGGGGCTTTACAGGATGGGCATCATGGTAGCCAACGATGAAACTTGCTGGAATCTGGTAATGGCTAACGATTCTTTCCACATAGGGACGTGGTGAGGTGCTGACTATTGCCATCTTGATTCCTTGTGCTTTAATGTGGTCAAGGACTTCTTGGATTCCTGCATACATGGAGGTATATGGGATTAGCCCATATGCCTCGTGCCAGTTTCTCATCTTTCTGGCATTTTCCAGTATTGTGGTATCTACAAGAGTTAAGTCCAGATCAAAAATCACTCCTTTTGCCATAAGCTAGAATAATGAATCCTTGATTTTTGGTTTGTTGCTCTTCTCTACCGACTCTCTGATGATGGCAAGAGCTTCTTCGAATGAACCGGAAGTCAGGGCATGGGCTTTTCCTTCTTCCAGGAACTTCTTGTTGCCTTCTGCTTTTCCGCCTACCTGTCCATCCATGTTCTTGTATTTGATCATGAAGAGTGGCTTTCGGGCTTTAAGAGTGGCATTTACTGCATGCATGGTTCCTCCTCTAAGACCTGTCTGGATGACAAGGGTAGCGTATGAGAGTCCTGCCTGCAGTCTGTCACGCTCCACCAGGGTATAGCGGTTGCCTCTTTGTCCTACCGGATACTCAGAAAGCAGAAGTCCTCCGCTTTCCACTATGTTCTTGGCCAGTTCCAGGTTCTCTTTAGGGTAGATGGATTCCCAATCCAAGCCGTTGGCAAGGAATGCCGTGGTGGTTCCCTTCACGTTCAATGCTCCTTGGTGGCCGGTTGTGTCGCATCCTATGGCAAGACCTGATACGATGTTGAAGCCTTGTTCTGCGAACTTTTCAGCGAAGTAGATTCCTGCCTGGGTTCCTGCTTCTGTAGGTTCTCTTGTGCCGATGATGGCGATGCCTGGCATTTGGAGAGCTTTGACGTTGCCTCTGTAGAACAGAATCAATGGGGTGTCTGCATTGCCATCTTCATTGATGGTCTCGCGCAGGATTTGAGGGAAGGCTTCTTCGTAATAGGAGATGATGCCAACACCTTCTCTTTCTGCATCATTGATGCAGGTTAATGCCTTTCTGTTGGCTTCCTGGAGATCTGTGGCTGAGTACTTTTCGAACTTCTTTCCCTTGAGAGTAGTCCAGAAGTGACACAGGTCCTCGATGGTTTGCACTTGGGACGGAGCTACCTCGGCTATGGAGAGAACGGTTTTGTTTCCGCAGCCCTTGAGGTTCTTCAATGTCAATATGAGTTCAGTATTGAGTGCCATATTTCTTTATGTTCTATTTCTTTGTTATTACTTTTGTTATGCAGCTGTAAGAGTAGTTATTTCTTTTTGAATTCCCAATATCTTGGAGAAAAAATACTTGCTTTTGCGGCTGCATGTTCTGTTTGTGCTAGTCGATGTTCCAGTAGGCGTCAGGATCGCCGTCGAAAACGTCGTCTATGTCCTGGTCGCTCCAGCCTTCTACGTCTTGGGCATATGAACCGTTGTAGTTGTCGTATGTCTCTTCCTCCTCGTAGTAGTCTGCAGGATCGTAGTAATCTTCTGGATCGTAATCGTCCGTCGGATCATAGTGAGGATGGTAATCTGGGTTGAAGGTCTTTGCCAGGAACAATCCTGTTACGCTTGCTGCCCCCATGGTTTCCAGCTTTTCTGCAACCATTTGGAAGGTTCTTCCTCTTGTGATGATGTCATCAATGACGATGATTTTCTTTCCTGCGATGTCACTGCTGTTGAAGCCGAAGCCTTCGATTGGATTTCCAGTTTTTCCTGTGAGGTGACCAGCTTCATGGTCGTGCTCATTGTAGATGGCATTGATTGCTACCTTGTAGCCGGCAGCCTGGATTGCTTCAGCAAGCTTTTTGTAGCGAGCTTGTGTCTTGCTCTTGGTGGATGCAGGGATGAAGCAGATGTCCCAACCTGTCTTCTCTCCATTTGTTATTTCCTGGATCTTTTTCAGGAATCCACTCTTAACTTCATCGTTGAGGTAGCCGTCTTTGAAGTTATAGCAAGTCTGACGGTCTGCCAATTGCTGGGCATTTGCCTGGTATCTCACTGGGAGATAGTCTTTTAGATATTGATAATTATACATTTATCTTATATTTTTTTTGATTTAACTTTTTGTTACTTTGTTATGGTGGTCTTTGCCAAGAACAGGCCGGTGACTGATTTTGCGCCAAGTTCTGCAAGCATTAGACTTGTCTTGGTGAAGTTGGCTCCCGTGGTGATGATGTCACCTATCAGGATGATGTCTTTTCCCTCGATTTGCTCCTTGTTGAAGAGGAAGTCCTCTGCTGGATCTGTCTTTCCAGTAGCCATGAGTTCTGTTGCTCGCTTTGGCAGGATGGTGTGGTAGTCACTTGGTATGCCTGTTTCTGACTCGATGGCAGTTGCCAGTTGTGAGTAGCGGAGGGCTGTCTTGTCTGCTGTGATGGCCGGCATGAAGCATACGCTCAGGTTAGTGTCCTTGAGTTCGTCCTTGAGCTGCTTGATTGCGTCGGTGAACTGATTCTTCAGCTCCTGTGAGCATTTGCCGTTCTTGAAGTCATGGACAATCTTGCGGTTTCTCTCTTCCTCTTCCGTTGCTGGCAATCTCATTGGGAGATACTCCATGAGGTTTACGTACTCCAGGTTATTGGTTGCCTGTACTGTTGATGATGCATCCTCTCTCATAGGGATGATGTTCTTGTTTGATTTTACGTTTTTCTTCATTTTGTTAAAATCTTTTTTTATTAATATTCATTTAACCGCTTATGCGGCGATTTTGCTTAATTTCTTGATCATGTTTACCAGATCTGCTCCTTCTGCAACCATTTTGGCTGAGTCGCATCGGTATGGTAATCTTCCACCTTTGCAGATGACAGGGTCTCCCTGATAGTTGATTTCTATGACGAGCAGCAAGTCACCATTGTAGCTGTACCAGTTGTACTTGAGTGATGACATCAGCAGGGGATTGTCATAGGTGTAGGACTTGATGAATGGAACCAGTACGGTGTTTTGGAACTGGTCCAGGGTAGCAATCTGAGGATAGAACGTAGCGATCTCATCCTGGAGCTTGCAGGTCTTGTTGGTCTTGCTGTTGATTCCCACAACGAGCTGGCACGTCTGCTGATTGCTGCAGTTGCACATGGCAGCGATGGACTCCACGGTTTCTCTGATTTGTGGTTTATCGTCTTTGGACTTTTTTGCCAAGTCGAACAGGCTACCCTTCTTCTCCAATGTTGCAGTGTCTTCCAAGTCCAATGGAAATTCCACCATGCAAGCGAGCTTCTCTTGTTTCTGTTCCTCAGTCAGCTCCATTGACATCAGGGTATTGAGTGCCTCCATTCTCGTTGTCTCAGGAAGGGTTGTCATCAGGGTATTGAACTTACTCACCATCTCCTGGAAGCTGATGTCTTGCTTAAAGGGTTTTGCATCCTTGAGCAGGTAGGAACCATCTGTGTAGCTTCTTGTTTCCTGTCTCGTGGTTCCGTAGGTGTCACGGTCAGGATAGAAGATTCTCTCATCCTTCTTTGCCAAGGTGATCTGTGCTCCAATTTTCAGATGATCTCCATCCATTACTGATGGAGGAAATACAGAGAGTTTGTGCATGATCTCGAATGGCATGTGAATGGTTTTGTTGTCAACTGTAATTGAATACTTGTTGTCGATGTAATTGGTAACGATACCAATATGTTTTGTATAATTGTTCATAATTTTAAATGTTTGTTTCTTTGTTTACTTAATTGATATTGTTGGCTTATTCCCATGTGGGAGATGCTGCGGGGTATTCTTCCCTTTCCTTTGGTGGGTCAGGCTGAATGTCTGACCCAGTCTGGATTGACTGTTTTGGCGAGGAAGAGACCTCTTACCATGTTGGCACCATTTCTGGTGAGCTTGTTGGTTGTTTGCATGAATGTCATGCCTCTTGTGATGACGTCATCTATGAGGATGATGTTTTTGCCGGCAACGTCGCTTGTCTTGATGTTGAAGTTCTCTGCCGGGTTTGTCTTCTTGCCTGTGATGTGGCCTGATTCCTGGTCCTGGATTGGCAGGATGGTATGGTAGTCGCAGGCAATTCCTGTTTCCTTCTCGATGAAGGCTGCGAGCTTTTGGTAGCGGCAAGCTGTCTTGTGGTGGGTGGATGCTGGTATGAAGCATACTCTCCAGTTGTTGCCACCCAGTTCTTTTTTGATTTCCTTGATGTGTTCTACGATTGTGTTCATCAAGCTAAGGCTGCAGTAGCCGTTTTTGAAGTCGTAGATGACTTGTCTGTCACTCTCTTGCTTCATTGTTGCGGAGTATCTCTTTGGGAGGTATTCCATGATGTAATTATATGTATAGCTCATATCATTTGATATTAATGGGTTAAACAACTTGTTCTTGTTTTCGTTTGCAAAAGTACTGTGGGATTTTGAAATGATATTTCACTCACTCATTTTTCCCGTTTTGCCTTCTATTATTGCTATTTAATGTTTGTATTCAATAATGTCGCTAACTACTTAACCATAGCGGCTTTGGTTTTTCTGGGTGCAAAGGTAGGGGTCTATAGTGAAATTATATTTCACTGGCTCATTTTTCCCATTTTTTGTTATTTAGGCATACTTTCTATACCTTATTATATATAGAACTCATGCATTTTCCTACATTTCTTGAGCTTTTAGCTGTTTGTTGTTGAGTAGCCTGGAGGGCAGGAATCTTAGGAGGTGCGGGGTGATATAGAGAAAGCTTTCTTCGTGGTTTGGTGTTTCTTTTTTCTCTCTTCTCTTCTTTTCCTCGGTACAGCAGGGTAATTCATCATGGGTTCTTCTTAGTGATACGTTTTTGTGGAGTGCTGAAATAGGCTTCTTTATGATGAAATCATCTTGTTTTTATGTTTTTTGGGGGTGTATTGGTATAAAATCTAACGTAAAGTTGGCTCTTTCTGATATTTTTTGTACTTTTGTCTCATCGTATTAAAGTACTTAAATGTATGAAGATGAACTGGTATTTTTTTAAAGGAGGATTGAACAAGAGAACTGTTCAGGCTATCCTTTTGATTTGTGTGGGTACTGCTGTGGCATCTGCACAGGTTTACTGGTTCTTTTACTTTTCTCTTCTTTGGGTGTTGGCTTTTTATGTGACTGATAGGGTCGGTATTTGTATCACAGATGTGAACGAAATGCTTCTGATGACTATAAATTCTGAGCATGATAAGAAGGAGAAGGCGCTTTATATGACTACTTTTGCAATTAACAATGAGTATTTCCTGGACGATTACTATGCCAAGGAGAAAAGCATAAAAAAATAACTATGTATAATTTTAATACATCAATACATCGATTGTTACATGACAAGCTGATATCATCATTTACTCACCATAAGCTTGAAGCTCTTTCTTTATTTACTGTTGGAGACATTAAGGCTATGGGAATGGAAAAGTTGTCTGCAATGCCAAGGATAGGAAAGAAGATTGTCTATGATGTGAAGCATGTCTTTGCTGCTATTGAATCTCAAGATCCCCTCTTGGAGGTAAAGCGATATTGTAGTGATGAGGTCATACAGAAGATGGATATCTGTTATGCGCATTTATGTGAGAATGTCGAAGATGGCAAGGAATTTCAGGCAATATTCCCTTCCTCGTTAGAAATACTGAAGCTTATTTGTATAAATGAATCTAATTTAATGGAGATGGTGGATAATTATCCTCAGGCTGCTTCATGCTTATATATCTATTTGGTTTGTTTGAAATCTTTGATTCAGGATGATCGCAATGACTTTTATTATTCGGTCAAAGATAGTGCTATGCAGTATCGTTATCAAGTGGGTAGTAAGGTCTTAGGGATGATACTTTATTCCCATCTTTCTAATAAGAGTAGGCTCTTGTTGGAATCGCATTATTCGGTCATGGAAAAGTTCTTTGGTGCAAATGACTTTATCCAGTTGCATCCTTTCATAGAGGATAGGTTGACGTATGAATTAGGTTTATCAGAAATATACTCTACTCGGAGCCTAGACAAAGAGTTCTGTTATGATATAGAATTTAAGCTTAATCATCCCTTGAATTCTTATTACTCTTTTTCTTTGATTACACATTTCGTAGATGCATATACATCTTTGGACTTTGAACATTCAGGTCAATGTACTATTGGATTGTTTCCTTTCATGTCGGATAAAAGCGTATCCTTTGTTACAGATTTTCATCAGGTAAATGGTTATTATCCGATGTTCACTCTTTTTTCGGATTATCTGCAGTTTGGAATGTGGAATGAAGGAAGGAAAGTTTCCTTAGAATATAGAGGAATCGGTAGAAAAAGAAAAACTTCTCAGGAGTTGAGGGAAGAATATCATATAACGCTGTATATACTTAAAAATTATCTTTCCCACCCCATGGTGAAGAGTACTGACCCAATTATACTGGATGAACATTGGAAATGTTATGACTTTTTGTATGAAATGCCGTTCATAGGATTCTTTTCGCCAATTTGCAGAAGTATCTTGGAAAAGGAGCGTTTGCAGACGGATGCCATTGGGTTGATGGAACTTATATTTTTGAGGAACCCTAGCTATCCTTCAAACAAGCAGTTTAGAAAGTTCGAATCTAAAAACAGATTCATATTGGTGAATGCAAGTCTTTTTGATACTGATGAAATAGCTAAGCTAGTTACTAAAATGAAAGAACTGCTGGCTATCAATCGTTTCACAGATGAACATTATCAGGCAAGTATGTTTTTAAGGGAGCTGGATGTTCAGAAATTAGGTGGTAAAGAGCATTTTCTATCTTTCTTTACTTATCTGATGTTGGAGACCTTTGGTTTGGAAGTGGATGATGAAGGTGGCTTTGTGGCTGAGAGAAACAAAGTTTCCGTTACTTCTGAGCTGTTGGAGATTTTGAAAGAAAGAGGCAAACCTATGAGAGCGGAGGAAATGAGAGACATTTTTCATAGAAGGTGTCCTGCTTATCGTCATCTTACCGTTAATACCATCCGCGTTTATTTGAATAAAATGGAGGGGGTAAAATCCGTTGGACTGTCAGGCTACTATGGGTTGGCGTCTTGGGAGCATATCTATTGGGGAACGATGGTAGACAAGATTTATGAGGTATTGTCTCTTGCTGGCAAACCATTGCCGCTTAGCGACATTTATCAGCAAGTAAAGGTGTTTTTCCCGAATTCGACGAAATCGTCCATGGAAAGTAGCATGAGACTGGATGCAAGGCATCGGTTTAAATATGACGTGGAGAGGCATGCGTATGTTTTGGTGGATCATGCCCTCTAACCACCATATTCCTGCAATCAAATGGTTGCAGGAATATGGGGTTCTTCTGTATGGGTGATAAACTGCCTGCGACAGAATTACAAGTAAAAAGAAGGGGTAGTATGGTATTGATTTCCAGTACTATCACATCAGTTCGTATTTTCATCCCATGTGGGATGAAAATACTGCTGTATCAAGACAAGAATTGTCAATTTTCTTTATTTTGTATGCCAATTTGTTCAGTTAACCATAGTTTGACTGTAAAAAAATCATTCAGTAGAGCACTTAGGTGTTCTTTCACGTTGGGCAAATCTTTGGGTAGTATACATTGGCGTTTGGAATGGAGAACAAATTTCTGTTCTTCTTCCTCTATGCAGTAAACAATGGTTGTTCCACTATAGTTGTTGATTGTGTTAATTGCCTTACGTACATTAGACATTTGTTCTAGATCATCCAATGGAACAATATACCACTTTGGATCCCAAATATTAATGAAGAAACTCTCGTTGGTGGCATCAATGATGAAATGTTCTCCATGATACTCAAAATATAAGCGGTTTTCGTCCTCTTCTTCAACAGATACCTCACAGTTTAACTGTTTCAGTAGCTCTATGCACAAATCCCTGGTGTGTGGAGGTTCTTCCTGCTTTTCTTCTTGCTGCATGTCTGCGGAATCCTCAGATTGCGTACAGCCGTCTGTCTCTTGTTCTGTAGCTTTTGCTTTTCTACGAGAAAAGAAGTAGATACAAGCTACAATCACAATCGTTGAAATAATAGTTTCCATATGCATTGTTTTATCTATTTTCTTTTCAATAACTCTGGTATCTTTCTGAAAAATGGTTTTAAAAGAATGCATCCAAAACTTCCTCAAACACATCATTCGGGCTCACTCTATTGAAGAGATTCATAGAGGTGTTGAGCTTCATCACGTCAACTCCGCTTCCCATGATGTATTCGATGTCCTTACCCTTGTGGAGCAGGAGCGCCTTGCAGCATTCACGGAGTCTTTCACCCAGGATTTCATGTTCAATATAGGCTCTGGCTTCACCCTCGCCATCCAAACCATAGTAATTTGCGTTGTAGCTATGACCGAGTCCTTTCTGCTGTGGAAAGATATACCATATCCAATGGCTTTGCTTTCGTCCTTCCTTCAGTTCTCTCAAAGCCTGGTTATAGGCAAACTCCTGGGCATCCAGGAAACGTAAGAGATCATAGTGTGGCTGCTGAACCTTAGGCCATCCGATGATGTCCCAGAACTCAGAAGGAAGGCACACATTCTCAAGATCGTAGCATCTTTCAAACAGAGGAGCCATCTCTTCTGGAGAATATCCGGCGATACCGCAACCAATCAATGTCACAAAGAATGTCTTGTCAGGATGATTCTTGGCAAACTCAATGAAATCATCCACATCCTTTTTCAGGGCTTCCAAACCACTCATTGAATCGATGGCGTAACTCATTCCCTGCAAACCATGTCCCTGACCTCTGATGGCACCGAACTTCTCCAGGGCAGTCTTTGCCGCACCACCATCATGATATCCCATGGCATTGGAGCCGAATACAAAGATTTCACCGGCGGCAAGACGGCTGATGAGATGAGGGGTAACGCGAGTTTCTGGATTATTAGGCGACTTATCCAGTTTAGCAAGCTCTTCTGCTTCCACCACAGGAACCATCTTCTTCCATTCCTCCAGGAACTCTTTCATGTCGTATTTTAAGTTCTGAAGTTCAGAAGGCTTATATACGCCACTTTTCGCCACGTATTCTGCCACCTTCTTTTTCACCGTTGCCTCGGTCTTGAACTTTGCCATTTCCTTTGGATTTAACTTAAAGGTAAACGACTTATAGGTCTTCTTACCGTTGACCATTTCAAACTTGATAACTGAAATCTTTACTTCCTTACTCATTTTTATTATCTTTTAGTTATCTATTAATACCACTATCCCCTGAAAGGTAAACATGGTAGACTATTCTCTCCAGTTTATGAACGATGTCACTTCTGAGAGTTAGAGACATAAATTCGTTTTGGGTATTTACCAAGTACGAACAATGTAACCGGGCAAATCCAAACTTCCTTTGTGAATCCCTCTAAATTGGAAACCTTGTATGTAGCACCACCAAAGATTCTGTAATATTGTCTGGTAAGACAGATATCAGTAGATTCTTTCTGTTCGTAAGATACACGTACAGTGACCAATCTAGACTTGAATGTCTCCAACAGATGGTTGGCTCCTGCAACCATCTGCAAGTTATGATGGTGTCCAGCCCAAGGCATTTTAATATACCATAGGTTATCACTCTCTTTTTCGAAAGTAAGAACATACTGACGTGTGCTCAAAGACTTCACCATAGCCTTTACTAAAGTGGCAAACAATTTAAAATAGTTCATTCTCTTATTCTTTGTTTTGTTTGTAATTAATCGATTATTAATTATTTATATTAAGAGTTGGTCAAGTCGTATAGGTTCTGTAACTTTGTAAATTACAGCATCTACAGTATATATGAATACTGTGCTTGATCTATATATGGACATCTTTAACGATGTAATTGTTTATTCTGTTGCAAAGTTAACAAAAAGTTTCGAGAAAATACTCTTTGAGATGAAAATTTTATTCATGGTGATTCCAAGAAGATAAATTTCACCGCAATGGAGAGGTTTGGCTCGTATGTTGAGCAGACCTATTGCAATGCATTCGGCTTGAAAAAGTCGAATGCATTGGTTAGCTCAAACTTTTTGTATCACTTGCCAAGCCCTTTTTGGTGAACTTGGAAGATGGCTATAGCCATTGATTCCAGTTACATCAGCAAAGCTGGCAAGACGATTCCATATATTTCTCTTTGTTCTTTTTTCTTTGACTTAGCAACAAGCCTGCATTTGAGGAATCATGCTGTCTATAGCCGGATGATTCAGGAACTTGGATCTGTGTCCGATATGCCACTTGTTGCAGTAGTTGCATTTGTAGGCTGTTATCTCCCTGGAATCATATGGGTGGTTGATCTGCCATTGGGCAATAGCCTTTTGTGCAGCTTCTTCATTTTTGTACCCCATTTTCTTCTTGAGGACTAATTCATGGGTGATAGGATCTTTCTTCCATTTCCAGTGAGTGGATTCGCCTCTTCTTGTGTTTCTTGCCTTTTCCTTCTGTCCGATGTTGTACAGTTGGAAGGCAGTGGCTCTGTCCATCCAGTATTTCTCCCTGTTACTGGTTTTGTAGCCTTCATCCTTCTTGTGCATCCGGTGATAGGCCTGACACATTCTCTTCTCCACGATGCGTCTTACCTTTTTGGAGTCATGTGGAGCTTCCGTCTCAATGTCGAAGTTACGGAGCAGCATTCCTTTCTTGAACTTGAGCTTCTCCTTGAAGATTTTCTCGGTCTCTTTCTTGAAGCGTACATCCTGGCCATTCAGGACAACTCTGTTTCCATCCATTTTCACCAGCATGGATGTGAGCTCTTTCTCTTTTACTGCTTCCAGGTTCATGAGTTTTTGGATGGCTTTCAGCACGCTCTTGACGTTGAAGTTCACTCCGATGATGCTGTCTCTGATGTACTTGATCAGGTAGTGCTCTTCTAATGTACTCTCATTGGATCGCAGATATCGTCCCAATGTTGTTAGATTCTCTGAATAGTTCCAGCAGTCAATCTTTCCGTAGCGTACTAAGGATGATTCCCAGCTAGTTAAAATGTTCTTAATCTCAATTTCCATTACTCTCATAATTTTAATGTGCTCCTAACTTTAACCATAGGTGCTTTGGTTTTCTGGGTGCAAAGGTAAGAGTATATAGTGAAATGATATTTCACTGGCTCATTTTTCTTGTTTTTTGTCATACTTTCTCTACCTTTTTTATATCCATAAATCATGCATTTTCCTTTATTTTACCCTGTTTATTGTTGAATTCGTTTCTATTGCGATGGATGCAGATAGTTAATAGAGTTAAATTTTTTGGTTGGAAATGGCTAAATATTTAAGAATAATTGGCTTGCATATCTCGAAAAATAGTAGTAACTTTGCACCCGCTAAGAAAAAGTTAATTTTCGGTTAAGAAAAGTGAATAATTGTTTAGTTAAGTTCTTTAACTTATTGATAATCAGAATAGTCTTATAAGGTTGAGTACGAGACCATCTTCCACTACAATAAGGATTAAGACTCACGTTCACGATCAATTTCATTGATTACATCAATAAGTACGAGACCATCTTCCACTACAATAAGGATTAAGACCCAGCAGGTGCATCATCAGTCACAGTAGCAACAATGGTGTACGAGACCATCTTCCACTACAATAAGGATTAAGACTCAATCTCATCAGCAAGTACAAGATTAAGATTACGAAGTACGAGACCATCTTCCACTACAATAAGGATTAAGACTTATTCTAGCTAAAGGGTTATCAGACTTCAGAAAGAAGTACGAGACCATCTTCCACTACAATAAGGATTAAGACTTGCCTTGTCCTCATCATCAAATGATGCATCAACAAGTACGAGACCATCTTCCACTACAATAAGGATTAAGACATTTTCTTCCATAATTCTATCTATTAAACATTAAAAACCGTACGAGACCATCTTCCACTACAATAAGGATTAAGACTATTACGACGTGTGAGCTGAGATGCTGAAACAGCAACGTACGAGACCATCTTCCACTACAATAAGGATTAAGACAGAAGATGAACACGCCGCCCTCGTCCTGCCAATCGTCGTACGAGACCATCTTCCACTACAATAAGGATTAAGACAGTATTCTCATCAGCTTTACGCTTTGGAAAATACTGAAGTACGAGACCATCTTCCACTACAACAAGGATTAAGACTTGATTTTAGTAAGTCGTGTGTGATAAGTCACACCCGTACGAGACCATCTTCCACTACAATAAGGATTAAGACACCAAGGCTGTGCCTAAGTCAGCCTTTACCATCTTGTACGAGACCATCTTCCACTACAATAAGGATTAAGACTCATAATTGTACATTTTATTGATTAAACGATAAGAGAGTACGAGACCATCTTCCACTACAATAAGGATTAAGACTAAATATATCTAGGTGCATAAGATGGAACAGCACATAGTACGAGACCATCTTCCACTACAATAAGGATTAAGACTCCTCAGCCCATACAAATAATGGGTTCTGAAATGTGTACGAGACCATCTTCCACTACAATAAGGATTAAGACACTTGAACTTAAGACCTGTGGCATTGCCACCAACTGGTACGAGACCATCTTCCACTACAATAAGGATTAAGACCACACTTGCAAAATTGCCTGCGATGAGAACGTGCCCAGTACGAGGCCATCTTCCACTACAATAAGGATTAAGACCCATTTTTACCAACTGAAATTGCTGACATAATTGTACGAGACCATCTTCCACTACAATAAGGATTAAGACTTTGCATCAAAGGTAGCAATATCATCAGTGAGCAAGTACGAGACCATCTTCCACTACAACAAGGATTAAGACCGATTGGTGATTGCCATCGCATTGCGCAAGCTCATATGTTCGAGACCATTGTCCACTACAATAAGGATTAAGACGTGAATCTCATGTTCACAAGGTCAAACTTGTTAAGTACGAGACCATCTTCCACTACAACAAGGATTGAGACCTCTACTACGTTGTCTGCTGACACATTCTGCTGCTCTTGTACGAGACCATCTTCCACTACAACAAGGATTAAGACAATATTAACTTTAATGTTACTACCTTTTACTGCATGTACGAGACCATCTTCCACTACAACAAGGATTAAGACATAAACTGCTTCATACTAATGTTGAGCATCTTACGTTTGTACGAGACCATCTTCCATTACAATAAGGATTAAGACTTGGTTGTTTGATTTGTTGCGTCAGCTATCTGAGTACGAGACCATCTTCCATTACAATAAGGATTAAGACTGACGAGTCAAGCGCTTTTCATCCCATGCAGGTAACTGTACGAGACCATCTTCCACTACAACAAGGATTAAGACTCGTCGAATTTGAACTCATTCTTTTTCATAATAATAAGTACGAGACCATCTTCCACTACAACAAGGATTAAGACTGTCCTTAACTGCTTTGTCGTAGGCTTCAGCGCACTGTACGAGACCATCTTCCACTACAACAAGGGATAATCCCTGTTTGATGGTACCTATGTATTTTATTATTGATGGCATTTTTCTGCTAAATGCATTGATGAATTAACATAATTCAAAAAAAGGGGATAAGTTATCAAAAAAAGAAAAAGACGATGCAACAGAGCTAATCGATAAGCGAATTGCAGAGTTGAATCGTCAAGAGAAGGAGCAATCTCTCAAATCCGAATACGGAAACTTAGCCGAATCCCGTGATAATGGGTACCTCCCATCTAAAAATAATCTCGATGGCGTGCAAAGCGTTGCTCCTTCATCTGCAAAGATAGATAAAAAAATCCAGCTAAGAATTTTTATCTTGGGAATTTAGCAAACTTTATTACTTCAATGGGAAGTAATACCGATATTACTGCCGGCAACTTCACAAAAAAGATGTTTGAAGGTATGGGTATGACTCCACATGGAATGGATACACAAGTTTCCGAGTACTTCAAACAGATGATGGTGGAAAGACTACAGTCCGCCTTTCTGACCAAAGTGGAAAGGTACTCACCATTATCAAAAAAGAAAGTAGGGCAGATAAAGGCTTTGAAGCAGGGAGGATTCTTTAACCGAAAATGCAAGCATTAAGAAAAGATTAACGCTTCAATGTGTTGGGATTTCAAAGAAATTTGTATCTTTGCAGTTGTGAAACGTTGGATTGCGGTGGAAGGTCATAGCCACGTTCCTACTTTGTCCACCAATGTTTTGCATGGCAGTTGGATATTGGTCAGAATTGGGCTGACTGAGAAGTGACAACTGTATTAAAGAAAGGTTTGGAGTGCCAATATCTGCTTATAGGTAAGCAGACTAGGGGTACAGCGGTAGCTGCGCCTTTCTACCTTTGGTTTGGGAAAGAGCGGTGTCACTTCTCAACTAAGTAGATGTAGTGTTCATACTCTTACATCTAGCCAAAGGTTCTTTATTCTTCATATGCTTGGGGGCTTGAATGGTTTTGGTATGCATCGATTTAGTGGAATTTCTTGTTTTTGATATGCTTGCTTTTGAGTAGTCCATTCTATAGGGTACACCTAAATGAGGCATACCCTAAGAATAGACCTTTTCTGTTCTTAGATAGTTGAATATAGAGTGATGATAGTTTACTTTGAATTCTGGGTTCTGTATAGTTATTACTATATACCTGCGACAAAATTATAAGCAAAAAGATGGGTTAGTCTGCATTCTCATTTAGATTGTCAATGATGCTTTTCAAAGAGTTTTGGCAATCTTGGCACAATCCGTTTTTCTTGTAGAAAGTATTCTTCCCATGGGCATCCTGCATCAGGCACTTCGGGGCATTCTTCTTGCAATGCGGCAAGCCACGAGAATGCAGGAATTCATGGATTGTTACTTTCCATAAGTCATCCTTTCGTTTCAATCGGAAGGTTGAAACCACACAGGCGTCACCTGGCCGGAAACTCAATCCCATGATTCCATAGTTGTATTGTCCATGAATAGAAGTAGAGATGTCTCGATGCGTCAAACCTATCGTTACGATTTCATCATTACCTCCATGCTCTTCATGCAACATTTTCAGGATTCCCCCAGCCCAATACCTGTTTCTTGGTTTGTAGAGACATGAATCAGGTATTTCTTTCTTGTCTCCAACAAATACAGAAGCCTCCAACCAAGCCTTTGGTACCTTATTGAAAATGAAACCCAACTGCTTCACGAGTTCTTCTCTCAACTGTTCTGCCTCCTGATGTGAGAAATTTCCCAAAGGCTTTAACTCTATGACATAACCCAATGGAGGATCTGCAGGGAGGCTGTCTCCCATGATTTCATTGCCATGGCTCTGATTTCCATTGTAACAACCTGCTAAAAACAGGATTGAGATTCCAGCAATAAACAGCAATAACTTCTTCATAGAATATTCTTTTTATTTGTATTTTGCATAAATCAATACCGGTCTTCTCCTAGAAGATTCCTTGTATATCTGCATCACTTTCTCCACGCAGCTCCTTGATACAGTAAAGCAGCCACGGCTCTCTGTTCCCAGCGGAATATACTCCTTCTCACCGGAGAATCTTGTCACCTTGCCTGCAGAATGGATCAGGATGCCACGGGCTTCTGCCAGGTAATTGCTCTTGTCGAGACCTCGAAGGCGAATGCAGTTCTTGAACTTCATTCCACCTTTTCCTATCATGACATATCTTCCAAGACTCGTACATCCACTTCCAAGGTTATTACTGAACTTTGGTTGAGCAGCCGTATTGCCTTTACCGCTTCCGTGCATGCAATAGCTGCTCATTACTCTTTTGCCACGCTGCAAGTCATAGATAAAGAACCTCTTCTTGCCAGATGGTTTGGAGAAATCCATTAGGATATAGTAATCCGTACTGTATCCTCGTCTGTCGCAATAATCTCTTACTTGCGTCAGGTTCTCACAATCCACCTGATGATACCACTCTTTAGCATCCACCGTATTCTTAAAGAACGGTTTTGTGAACCTATTATAAATAGGTGTAAAGAAAAGAACACCGATGACAAGCAGAGTCAGTATTCCCAATATGATTAAAAACTTCTTCATGATCAACTTATGTGTAATCTAAAGATTTAGAAATTTCTATTCCCTGACGCATGTCAGATTCATCTGCTGCTTAAGAAACTCGATAATCTCATTTCGCCTGTTTACCAAGACATAATGGTTTTCTTCAGGAACAAAGAACAGCCCTGTATGGACACCCATCTTGCTGAGTCTGCTGGCCTGGCTTGGCATCAGAAGTGAAGAGTTGTCCTCACCACCTCCAATCAGGTTCACGTTACATGGTACCTTCCTCAGTCCTCCAAGATTGCAGGAGATGGATGTCAGGCTCTTGAAATCCTTTGCATGTGAAGAGTGCATGGCAGCCACTATCGCACTACCTCCATTTGAAAGCCCCATCATGTGAATCTGACGATGATCGATATGATAGCCCATTCGCTCCAGGGAAGGTATGTAATAGCTGAAAATCTCATTAATATCACGATTTGTGAAGATGCCACTCATGCTGCGAGTACCGATGCTCAGCACGATGCAGTTGTCCAGGTCCTTCCAGATACCCTGATAGAGTTGCCAGTTGCCCAGGTATCCATGACAGAATACCACTAGCGGATATTTGAATCCATTCTCCTTGCTCCATCTTACATTCTCATCTCCCTTAGGTTCGCAGATATACACTGCTCTGTCATTGGTTCTGAAAGCCTCGTTGAAGACCTGTACATAGATTCCAGACATCGGGTTATCCTTTCCCAGGTTGTCATACGGAGTAAAGAAGTTATGAATCTTACCATTGGCAATATCCTGATTGGCTTGTGCAATAAGAGTACCGCCAACGCCCATCATGCTGATTACAGGTCGGGCAATCATCAGGTTTCTAATGCCAAAGTTCACAATCTCTTCCTCTGGAATCAAGGTGTTGATGAGATACTGGGTAAGCGGTGGATGCTTAGTATCCCCATTCTTATCAAGATAAACGAGTTTCACCCTGTCACTTGAATCGATGAGATAGCGGGGCATTGCCATCCACAGGCATACGAAGAAGAGCATCCAATAAGGACGTATTCCCCATTTCTGCGTCCATGCCGGAAGCATCTCAAAGATGTGCTTCTTCCATACCAGGAAGAGCAGCATCAGCATGATGGTCTTGTAAAACAGAGAGGCAAAGAATGCCCAAGCCGCTACAAGCAATACAGATATAATACATTTCTTAGTCATATATTCTTCTTTTGTATGTTGGGTTATTTCGATACAGGAAAACTTATCAGTTCATTGCTGGTCTTCTTGGCTAGTCGGTTGAACCATACTAGCAGAATAATGTTTATTCCTATTATTGCTACTCCTAAGAAAACAAAGAGGATGATATAAACACTCTGGTAACTCATGTGCCATTGCATCCCCGTCATCTTCGTATAGTTGATGAGTGCTTTATGCTGAGTCTGAAAACTCTGCCCAATGAATGGGCTGATGAAATTGAACCAGTTGGCGAATATCAGGTATGCATATCCAAGAATGGAGGCTGTTCCTGATATGGTGAACACATCCAGGCCGAATTGCTTGTATCTCTTCCTCATGGAAATGAGAAGTAAGAGGCAGGATAGGATACACACCAGTCCCTGTAGGTATAAGCTCCATGCCACATTGGCAGTAGCATATGAAACTCCCAGGCTTTTGGCAATCATAGAAATGATGCCTGCCACTAAATCATATAGCATTTTCATATTTCAGTTATTTTATGTTCAAATTCATATTAAAGTTCAATATTCACCTTTTATAATAAGGGATTTCTTGAGTGCAAAAGTAGACATAAATATGCATGCCTTGGTACTTTTTATCTGTGGATTGTATCAAATGCCTGCTTCCGTGTATGAAGATGGTACAATCGATTTCTGATGCACCATTTGTCACAAAGGCTTCTCCATCAGTTTTGCCATCTTCTTTTCCAAATGATCTTTTCTGGAATCTTCTTTTTCATCAGATTATCAGAGGGCTGCCTTTACTTGGGCAGTCCTCCTTAGATGTTATGCGGCATTTCTTGTCAGCTTCTTGACCATGTTTACCAGGTCCACTCCTTCTGCAACCATTTTGGCTGAGTCGCATCGGTAGGGGAGTCTGCCACCTTTGCAGATGATGGGGTCTCCGTGGTAGTTGATGTCAATGATGAGGATCAGGTCACCATTGTAGTTGTACCAGTTGTATTTGAGCGAAGACATGAGAATGGCATTGTCGTAGGTATATGACTTGATGAATGGGACCAGCATCGTGTTTTGGAACTGGTCAAGATTGGTCATCTGTGGATAGATGGTGGCAATTTCATCCTGGAGTTTGCAAGTCTTGTTGGTCTTGTCATTCACTCCTACGATGAGACGGCATGGTTTCTGCTCCTCGCTGTTGCACATGGCAACGATTGACTCTACGATTTCCTTGATCTGTGCATTGCTATCCTTAGGGGTACCTGGTGCATAGAACAGGCTTGCCTTCTTCTCCAGTGTCTGTGACTCTACAAAGTCCAATGGAAAGTCAACCATGGATGTAAGCTTCTCTATCTTCTGCTCCTCCGTCATGTTGCTTGCAGCAATGATATTCAATGTCTCCAGTCTCTGGTTTTCCGGGAGGGAAAGTATCAGAGTGTTGAATTGAGCCATCATTTCTGAAAGGCTGTTGGTTTGCTTGTATGGTTTTGCATCCTTTAGGAGGTAGGAACCATCGACCTTTAGCTTATGCTCCTGAGTGTTGGTGACTCCGTAGGTTTCATGGTCAGGATAGTAGGTCATCTCGTCCTTTTTCACCATGGTGACGCTCACGCCGATCCTCAGGTGTCCTTCTTCCATCATTGCTGGTGGGAATACCGGGTATCTGTGCATCACGTAGAATGGGATGTGAAGGGTCTTGTCATCTAACTGAATGGTGTAAATGTTGTTGTAATAGTTGGTAACTTTACCAATTGATTTTTCGAATTTGCACATAGTCTTGATATGTTTTAAATTATTATTGAAATTATCGATGATGGTTTCTAGCCAGATTTCCTGTTGATGGCTAGTTTTAAATGGGGAGCCCAATCCTTTGACTTTATAGTGGGAGGATGCCTGGTGACTCCGGTTCTGCATTCTTTTCAATGCATGATGCATCTGGTGGGCATTGATGATTGCTCGGTTGGATCCGATGAAGAGACTTTCTTCTGTAGCTGGGTTCCTCACTTTGTAGGTTGCCCTGCTTGGAATGGCGATTTTACTCATAGTGTATGCTTTTAGAAGTTACTTGTTGCTGTTTATCTTGTTGTCGCTAACTACTTAACCATAGCGGCTTTGGTTTTTCTGAGTGCAAAGGTAGGGGAACAGAGTGAAATGATATTTCACTGGCTCATTTTTCTTTCATTCAGTGCGGTGGGTGTCATTTCTGTACCTTATCATATATGAGCCAGTGACAATCATTAGCGGACGAATCCCGGTACTGAGGTAATGAAGCCGTTTTCTCGTTTACACTCCGGGTGTCCTGTTGCTGGGGCAACCACATCTGTTCTACCGTTCTCCTTCGCTGCTGCGAGAACCATGGCGGAAACGATGTAGGTGACATTGTCCTTAGGTTCCGGGAGACCTTCGATCTCTCCGTGCTTGACCTTGCAGATGCCGCATCCGTTGAACCTGGTATAGGTATCTGCTACTCTTGCGTTTCCTTCAGTAGGAAAGCTGCTGCCATCATTCAGGGTGATGGTGTGGGGGGTGAGGTTGATGAATTTCATTTTTCTCTTGTTTTTATGATTTTACTTTGTCTTTTATACTTGCCATGCTCCTTCTGAAATGGGAGCAAGTGCTTTGATTTTTTATTCGGGTGCAAAGGTAGGGGTATAGAGTGAAATGATGTTTCACTGGCTCATTTTCCTTGGATTTTATGATGCAGGGCTAGAAAAACAGGGTGTTTTTGGAATGCAGGATAAGGTCGATATCTACATCCTGCCCGATGATCTTCATGGCTCTTGCATAGTCTTCCGACAGAGGGACAATCAGGATGCTGTCGTTGTTGTCATACATCTTCTGAATATCCGTCAGCTTCATGGCAATGTCTTGGAATGCGTCAGATGGCATGTCAGCCATGAAGATGGACTTTTGAACCCTGGTACAGCCTTTGCCCTGCAGGAATTTTGCAATCAACGTTCTTACCTTGTTGCTGGTGATGTCATACATGATGAAGCATATCATATTTCCGGGTTTCCTTTTTGCAGAGGAGATGATGTTCAGTATCTGTCTGATTCTTTCGGGTAGGGTGGGAAGCTCGTCCAAGCATCCGGTTGTTCTACCGATGGTTCCTGCGCCAGATAAACCGGCACTGCCTATCAGTCTGGTTTCTATGAGATGGTTTCCTTTCATGAGCTATAGGTCAGTGTCTGTACGTAGTCATTCACCAGTTGTGCCATCATGCCATTGAGCTGCATGGAGGTTCCTCTCTTGGGTGATTCTACCACGGAGTATCCCTTGTGGCCAAAGAACAGGTTGATTTCTGCTTTCAGCTGATGGGTGCGGAACATGAGCTTGATACCATACTGTATGTTTCTGGTATCATACAGTTCCACTCCGGTTTCCTCTATGGATTGCTTCAAGTCGGTGACTATATTGGTGATTTCCTGGGGAACATACACGGGGCGAATTTCCTGAGGAAGTTTCTTTCTTTTATTGAGTTCGAGCCTTTCCTTGATTCTGTCCATGGTTTCCTGGTCCGGATCCGGATTCTTTTCTACGGGTTGCAGGTCCAGCACCTGCTTTTCTTGGCTGATGCTTGGCATCTTGTCTTCCTTGATGAACTGATCCACGCTCTCCAGATTCACGTAGTTCTCCCAGCAGACAGGCATGGCTGTCAGGTTGAGTGTGGCATCATCATCTGCCGCAATGAAGCAGGCTCTGGTCACATCATTGGTCTTGATGTCAATGAATGTTTCCAGCTGATGCTCCTTGGCGAAGTCCCATGCGAACTGCTTGTAGAATGATGAATAGATGTTTTCATCCGTGCATGGCTTATTGAGCAGGAAGATGAGCTTCAAGCCACATCCACTAGGAGAGGTGAACATCATGGCGATGCGATCTTCTTTTGCCAGCTTGGCTTTCAGGTCATCCAGATGGATGCTCTTCTCGTCCACATGGTCTATGTCCAGGACAAATGAAGAAACTGATGTGAAGTTTTCCTTTCTTCTATAGTCTGGGTCAAAGTGGGCACAGACAAAGTAGGGGAGTGATTTTTTCATCAGGTTGTATTTTGCACTGTCCATGCGCTGGATACTGCGCAGGACTTCTGTCTGATTTCTGAGTGATGGCTCTGAGTGAGCAATCATCTCATATAGGTCTATCATGTTGATAGAGGTCAATTTTTCATTGGCAGCCACGATCTTGGTTCCCAATGATACAGTCTGCTCTTTCATACTAATAATGTTTTAATTGTTGTGCGAATTTTTGTATATAGAGAAATATATGGGTTTCTCTGCTTCTGGTCATTCCCTTGATGGATTCATTTTCTGCCAGGTAGTCATTGACTGATTGGATGATGACTCTTCTTCCCAGGGATTCGAGCCATACTGCTCCTCTTTCATCTGTGGAGTAGTAGTCCTCTGTTATGATGTTCTGGGCCAGCAGGGAATATACGATGTAGTCTATCCATACCCTGTAGAGTTCTATCACGTCATAGGAAAGTACGGGTCTTCCATACTCGTCACGGTGGAGAATGCCTATATAGGGATCTATGCCGCAGCGTATGAGTGCATTTTCTATCTTTCCATACAGGATGCCGTAGCCATAGTTGAGCATGGCATTGGCTATATCGGTAGCCGGATGTTGTGAGCGTTCCTTGAAACGGTATTTCTCAGGTATGAACAGATTCAATGCCCGGAAGTATTCCTTGGAGGCATTGCCTTCGTAGGCTCTGAGATTATTGGCGATTTCTCTTACCGTGAATCCTTCAAGTGCATCCACCCTTGCGATGAGTTTGCTGATTTTGTTGCCTGCTTCCTGTACGGTGAGTTCTTTCTTTCCAGTATCTACCTGCAGCATGAGCAGCAAGGCCAGTTGGTTTTGCATCTTTTGGATGATGACCTTTTTGATCCATTCCACAGCATCCTGTGATGCCGTGAATATCAGCTGTCCTTTTCTGATGGTGGAGATGGAACCATATTTGTGGCTCCATACGCAGCCCATTACGTTGCCACCTATGTCGATTAGCGTGACTCTGATGTCATTTTCAATGGCAAGCATCAAGGCGTCGGATGTGAGTACCGCGCTCTTGGCTACCAGAATGGAATCCACGTCTTTAATGGGTATGCGATGGCTTCCTGTTGAATTGTTGAGCATGAAAGCTCCATTGTTGATGCTAAGTTTAGCACCGTATGAATTTAATACGATTTCCATAGGCTCATGGTTTTAAATTTCTGAGTGCAAAGATAGGGAGGGATTTTGAAATTATATTTCACTGGCTCAATTTTCTAGATTTTGATAGTTGGGTATGATTTCTATACCTTATTGTATATAGGGTATTTTTCTTCTCTTCTTTAGAATCTTAAATTCTGATGTTGGGGTGATAGTTGAGATGCAGAATTTATCTCCTTTTGATGTTTGTTAGTGCTGAATCATTTCTTTTGGTTGTGGCTTGTCATTTGCCTTTGGTTTTCTGTTTTCTAAAATAGTTAATAGAGCTAAATTTTTGAGCTAAAAATGGCAGAACATTTAAGATTAATTGGCTTGCATGTCTCGAAAAATAGTCGTACCTTTGCACTCGCTAAGGAAAAGTTAATTTTCGGTTAAGAAAAGTGAAGAATTGTTTAGCAGAGCTCTTTAACTTATTGATAATCAGAATAGTCTTATAAGGTCGAGTACGAGACCATCTTCCACTACAACAAGGATTAAGACGCTATTCATAACAAGTTCTCCTATTTTATTAATTAAGAAGTACGAGACCATCTTCCACTACAACAAGGATTAAGACAACATTCACATACTCTGTACCAGCAGGCTGGAAATTGTACGAGACCATCTTCCACTACAACAAGGATTAAGACTCTTGACAGCAAACTTGTGTACAGTTGGAGCAAGATGTACGAGACCATCTTCCACTACAACAAGGATTAAGACTTTACACACTTACTCTCAGAAAGCACATTGCTACCAAGTACGAGACCATCTTCCACTACAACAAGGATTAAGACACGCCGCCCTCACCACATTACTTGAGAAGCTTGGCAGGTACGAGACCATCTTCCACTACAACAAGGATTAAGACCTTCATCTCCTCCAATGTAGGGAAGATGAGAATATGTACGAGACCATCTTCCACTACAACAAGGATTAAGACGACCTACTGAAATTGTTGCCATAATTTTTTACTTGTACGAGACCATCTTCCACTACAACAAGGATTAAGACATCTTACGCTTGCCGTGTGCAAATGCGTTCTGACTGTACGAGACCATCTTCCACTACAACAAGGATTAAGACAGTGCGAGCATTGCTTTCAACATTAACACGAACTTGTACGAGACCATCTTCCACTACAACAAGGATTAAGACAGCTTCAGCTATTTGTCTAGCTGACATAGCTGTGTGTACGAGACCATCTTCCACTACAACAAGGATTAAGACAGCTTGTATTGCTCCTCTAAACTCTGTTTATAATTCGTACGAGACCATCTTCCACTACAACAAGGATTAAGACAAAACATTTCCGCCTTCTTGGCGAGACTGCATCTGGTACGAGACCATCTTCCACTACAACAAGGATTAAGACATTGCCACCGCCCTTGACTGAAATTTTCATAATCTTGTACGAGACCATCTTCCACTACAACAAGGATTAAGACTTACCTCGTTGATGTCTTGTTTGAGCATCTTCTCCAAGTACGAGACCATCTTCCACTACAACAAGGATTAAGACTCTAATGGCGAGGTTGCCACCGCCTTTAACTGAAATCGTACGAGACCATCTTCCACTACAACAAGGATTAAGACGCCTTGTACATTTTCTCCAGTCCTAAGAGACTGAGAGTACGAGACCATCTTCCACTACAACAAGGATTAAGACCCATCTGCATCTTTGTACTCTGTAGCAGCAGGCACAAAAGTACGAGACCATCTTCCACTACAACAAGGATTAAGACTCTACGCAGCAGGGCGGTATAAAGAGCAAAGTATCAGTACGAGGCCGTCTTCCATCACAAGGATTAAGACCGTTCAAAGGAGATAACTCCAGTGTTAACATCAGGTAAGAGACCATCTTCCATTACAACAAGGATTAAGACTAGAGTGACCAGACGTTTACACGCATCACTCTGTGGTACGAGACCATAGTCCACTATAACAAGGATTAAGACTTCTCATATCCCTTCAGACGCTCAATGCAATTGTTAGTACGAGACCATAGTCCACTACAATAAGGATTAAGACCAAGCGAATTTGCTCCAATCACGCATTTCTTTAGAAGTAGGAGACCATTGTCCACTACAACAAGGATTAAGTCGTAATCACGCTACCAAGCAACAAATCTCTTGCTACTGCTTGTACGAGGCCATCTTCCATCACAACAAGGATTAAGACTTTTCAAGTGTGGAGTCTCTGCGAGCAATAATCGGGCGTACGAGACCATCTTCCACTACAATAAGGATTAAGACTAATTTGTCATTTCAGTAGTATTGATATTACGTATAGGTACGAGACCTCTTCCATCACAACAAGGATTAAGACACATTCTCGCCAAACGCCAATCTGATATTGGTCGTCTGGGTACGAGACCATCTTCCATCACAACAAGGATTAAGACAGTACTACCTTTTTTCTCATTTAACAAAGTATTGAATTGTACGAGACCATCGTACACTACAACAAGGATTAAGACACCACCTGCCAATTATCGTACTGCTCCAGAATATTCCAGTAAGAGACCATCTTCCACTACAACAAGGATTGGAATCATTTGTTTATGAGTTATTCATAGGTTATTTGGGTTCATAGATAGGGTTATCTGTTACATGAAAAAATCCCATATCAAGGTTGGTTGCCTTGGTATGGGATTGATTTTACTATTTTGATATTCTTATCTTCTGTTAGTCCTATTTGGACCACTCCTGTCTTATTTCCTTAAGCAGAAGCTTCTTTTTCTTACTTCTGGTAGGAATCATAGAGTTCCTTGGCCTTGTCTTCGCCTAGGAAACCGGTCAGCTTTTTCCAGATACCACTCTTGTCAAATGGCTTGGCAAGTTCCTTCACTTCCTTCTTGGATGGTTCTTGGAGCAAGCGCATTGAGGTGTTGTAGAGGTCGTTGCTGTCAGATTCATTGAGCTGTGATGCCTCGGAGTCTTTCAGCCATATCTCTACTTTCTGGAAGCATACCTTGAAGTCTTTGATGCTATAGCTAACGCCATCACCTGCGAGTTTGTCAAGGGTGGTGCCAAGACCAGCTTCAAGTTTTCTTTTTTTTGCGTCCTTGGCAGCTTTTGCTGCTTGTTGCTTTTTCTCTTCTTCCTGCTTGGCAATCTGTTCCTCTATATCGACAACGATTTGTCTTTCTTCCTGGATGTTGATTCCTTTTTTAAGGAGTTCGTCCATGATGTCGTTATAGAGTTTCTTAGCCTCTTGGAAATCCTGGGCTTCTATACAACTCTTGGCAAGGGTATATTGCTCGGAGAGAGATCTACGGGCTTCTCTTTCTGCTCTTTCACCCTTTGCCTTGAGTGCAAGATCTCTGATCTTATCCTTGTCTTCATCCGTGAGCCATGAATGGATTGGAGTACCTTTTTCCTGGATCTTGTTGAAAGGATTCTTCTTCTCGAACTTGCTGTCTCCATACTCTTTCATCTCCATCATTCTGACTTCTTCGTCTGTATGTTCACTGAGGATATTGACGAGTTGGGTGATGCTTTCGGTTTGTGCCCACAATTGCTGGTAATTCTCATAAGTGAACACCGACATCATTTCCTCAAAGCGCTGCATATAGTAGTTCATGTCTTGGCTAAAGCCGCGAAGGGTGATGTCTTCCTTATCGATGTGGCATTTGCCGAAGCCAAAAGCCTTGGCCATACCCAGGTTGAAGAACACCTCTGGACTCATATTGAAAGTAAGGGCTGTCAAAATAGCTCCAATCTCAGCTTCTCTTGTGTTGTGTAAGGAGATTCTGAGGGTGAAGGTTTGTCCGGCAGGAAGGGCCTTGAATGTTGTTCCCACATTCTTGTTTTCTCCTTGTGGAAGCTGGGTGGTTGTTCCCTTAGAGTGGATTCTATACAGCTTTCTTCCTGCGATACCCTCGTTTTCATCATAGGTCTTGTATGGTGAATGCTGTTGTTTCAGGTACAGAGGATAGTAGGAAGCCTTAGGATTTCCCAGAATACCCTTTGTCTCTATAAGCTCAGAGTCCTCTACAGTTCCCTCCATGAAGGCATGGCTGATTTGTACTCTTCCCTTCAGGTTGTCGTCTCCTGTGTATCCGAACAGGGTTTCTCCCAGGTCGTGTCTGGTCTTGTCGGCCTTTTGTAGGATTTCTACCTGTTGGCGTACATTGTTTCTGAATGGGAGTTTGAACATTCTGGACATACCGAGAATCTCCTGGCCATTTGGCATCTTGAGATAGAATACCGGTATTTCATAACCCTTTTCAAGAGCCATCAGAAAGCAGCCTTTTCCTTCTTTTTCCTTGGCGAAATCTGGAGTACCTTCATAGATACTCTTGAAGGCTCTGATGGTTTCCTCGCTTAAAGGGATGCTGTCACCTCTGTCTGAAGGGAATAGCAATTCATGTTTCTTGCCTTGCATGAGTCCTGTGCAGACGATTCGGTAGCTTATTCCATCTTTTTCTCTCTCAGGATAGGTTGGATAATGGTTGGAATCCGAGCCTACGGAAACATTGGTTTCCCAAATAGAGCCATTTGGATTATAGCCTGGGAAATTCAAGCCCACTTCAATGCTATGGATCTTTTCCAGTTGTCCATCGCATGGGGTGAAGAAATATCTCTCACCTTCCTTTGAGAGCCAGCCTGGTATGGCATTATTTACCTTTTTCAGGTATTCTGCGCTTTTAGCCTTATTCATTCTGTTGGCCACATCACGGTAGCCAAACCATCTGTTCTGGAAGTCCTTGTCCTCCTGCATCTTGCCGAAAGATATGATTTCCACGATTTCGCGCAACATTCCCTTGATGGTGGTGCCTGGGATGAAGTAGTGGCGTTTTCCGTCCTTCCCCATGATATGAGCGGAGTGCTCCTTCAGTGCACCGTCGCGTGTGAAGAGAGGAGATACGTTCTTGAGTTTCACCTCGATCACTCCATCCTCTGAGTCTGAGAACGGCAAGTCCTGGGTAACCTGCTCACTCCAGGAAGGGTAGAACACCTTTTCATTGAGCGGCACGAAATTATAGGGTGCTGTAATTTTCATTTTGCAGTTCCTCCATTATTTTTCAAATCCAACGAATATGTTTGCCTTGAGCTGAAGGGTAGGCATGTTTTCACACAGCTCATCCTTCACCTCTTCCCACTGGCGCAGGAACTTTAGTGCCTTCACGCCTGGAAGGCGGTGTGGCAGGTAGGTAACCGGTGTTGTGGTGGCAGAGCCTGCCAGCTCTTCCTGCTTTACCTCATATGTGGCAATGAAGTACTTTCCGTCCACATAGCGGATTTGGGTAGAAGTGTTTTCTTCCCGGTTCCACAGCAGTCCCTCTACGACGAAAGGGTTCTCGCCGTCAGTAAGGGTAAGAGAAAGAGGTTCCCCTTCTTCTATGATTCTCGGCTTGCTCTGGTCGCTTTGCCAGAGGTAGCCTTCATATTTTGCATTTTTTATCTGATGTTCCATGCTTACTCTTGTATGTTAAGTGTTCCGATGAATATACCATTTCCTCTGTTGGTACCACCGCCCAGTGGCAGGAGACCGTCGCAGATGTCCTGGAGAGCTTTCTCGAATGCCTTTCTGACATCTTCGTCTTGAAGGGCTTCCTTTTCAACCCAGATCTCTTCCACGAGTTCCTGGTTTTCCGCTGTGCTTACCTTTTCCTGGAACAGGGCACCGTCCATCACTCCACCGGTAAACTTATCTACCCTGATGTGAGGAAGAACCTTTGAGTCCGTGTTTTCAATGAAGACATCTGAGAAGATGGCCTTTCCTCTGGATGGTTTGATGTCTGCTTCATCCAGTGTGGTGCCGAAGACATCCAGGCATGCCTTGTTTCTGTCGCTTGCGATAGCCTCTGCGTTGTCCACAAAGTGCTTCGTAAGGCGGTTCCAGTGGTAGGCTGTACGATGTGAAATGGCTCCTTTGACGGATGTTGCCGGTATCAGGCTCTTGGATTCCTTGATTTCTGGCTTGCCAGTTGACCAGTCCACATAGTTTTCCTTGACGGGTGTCATATCTGCCTCTTCGTCTCCGAATCCTGATGAGAACAGGAAGAAGTTCAATGGCTTGAGGGTGAGTGTATATTTGATCCAGTCAGTCCCCTGCAGTTCACATGGCTTCTTCTCCATAGCCTCATTCCAGTCCTCTTCCAGCGATGATGACTTTTTCAGGTAGGCATTGAGGTCCTTTTCCTGGGTCAGATCATAGCTTGCGTATTTCAAGCTCACGACCTTCATGCTTCCGAAGCCGTTTCTCGTTCCGCTGCCCACTCTGAAGGTAGGAGAGGAGATGACGTCTAGCAGTTTCTGCATATTCTCGTCATCTTTCGTTTCAGAGAGAAGTTCCATCTCGAAGATGAATCGGGTACCTTTATACACAACCTGCTCGTCGAACTTGCCATGGTCTGCGCCTGTACCCTTTTCCGTGATTCTTACATGCTGGCGGATAGGCAGCACCTCAAAAGCCTTGAGATACTCATCCTGCTTTATGTCTTTCAGACCGTCCATGGCCTTCTGGTTGCTGCCCAGGAGCAGTGCATCGGATATGAGGACCTTGGAGCCTTCTCCCTTATCTCCTTTCTGGTATCCGAAGATGGAGTCACTCTCCTTCAGGTCTTTCACGCTGTGACGGATGATGCCCATGAGTGATGTGCCCGGGATATATGGCAGGTCATTCACGTCTCTAGTCACGGGTGCATCCGTAATGATGTCCTTCTCGCCGCTGCCCACTGCCAGAGGTGATGTTGCCTCCAGGGTGATGCGCGCGATCATGCGGTATTTATATTTTGTCATCTGCATTGCTTTATTGTTTTTTTGCCATTTCAGAGGCAAGGTTCACTAATGCTCTTTGAGACAGGTCTCCATACTCCTGGTTGTTACCCATCTGCTCTATAAACTCTCTGAGGATTTTGTCTCTCTGCTTGGCTTTCCAGTCCTTGGCCTTGATTCCATGGGTAATATAGCCGATTGACTCTATGACTTCGGTTCTTGGATCTGTTGGAGACGGCTCTCGCTTTTTCAATTCCTTCTTGTCGAAGAGTTCAAGGAGAATCTCGTTCATGGTAGCATGCTGGAGGGCGATGCTGCGGATGGCACCCCATTGAGAAGAGAATTTGCCTTGTGAGAACAATGGCTTGTACATCTTGACAAAGTGGTTCACCTGCTCATAGATATAGACAGAAGAACTGTTCTTGTGCTTCTTTCTTGCCAGGAATGACAGCAGCGGTGTTCCTTCCAGTGCTCTTGTCTCTGTAGCCTGCGCTTTTGTCTTCTGGGAGAGGAAGAGGTTTGTCTGTCCGTTTTCTCCTGCCTTTTGCAGCAGGTTCCATCCATAGATGACCTTACCGAATCCCTCATTCTTATAGTTGCCTACATAGGAAGGAAGCTGTGATTCTGTTGGTGGTTCATGGAGCTTGACAACGAAGACACTGCCTTTTTCGATACCCACACGGTCCGCATCTCTGGTTTGGCGCTTGCCATTCCAGGGAGCATATTGGAAGGTTCTGATCTGTGACTTCTCCCAGTCGATTTCTCCGTTGAGTCCCAGCATCTGGGCTGTTGGCTGGAAGGTTGCCGTTCCTGTTTCATCCAGGAAGATGAGTCTGCCATCGGCATAGACCGTGATATAGCTGTTTCCATTGATAGAGAACAGGGATGGAGCTGATGGAATTTCCTGGAAGGAAGCTTTCGTGATTTCAATGAGTCCATACTGTGCTGTCTTGGATCTGCCCACATGTTTTCTTCCTATCAGCTTTTCCTCGATGACAGGGGCAAGGGCTTCATCGTCTATCTCTACAGAGAAATAGAACTCGCTTCCCTTCTCCAGTCCTTCATATCCGAACATCTGGCTGTCCTTGCTCTTGCGAAGGGTTCTGTCATAGGCGCTTTTGATGGCAAAGCTCTTCAGGCACTCTACAGCGTTAGCCTTGTTACCATCAAACTCATAGTAGCCTTCGCGGCATTGCTTGAGCTGCTGTGGCTGCCCCTTGGTACCGTTCTTGTCATCTGAACGGCTATAGAAGTGGTGGATATAGCTTTCCTCACCCAAGGACTTGAGCTTTGGGTAGAAGAGGGATGCCGGAATATGGAGGCTTCTAGTCTTGGCGTCCTTGGATGCCGGGTGTGCGTCCCCGAATCTTACATGTCCGCTATGGAAGATTTCTGTCTGCTCCTTGGCCTGGAAGCTCATATAGTCCTTGGCTACGATGCCCAGGAAGCAGTTGCCAGGAATGAAAGTTAGGGATTCCTGGTTTCCTTCTGTGGCTGCTCGCTGGTTCAGGATGACATCTGAGAACAGTTTACATTTGAATTGAAGAGTTTTCATGCCTTACCTCCTTTCTCTATACTGAATTTACATCTGCCCAGGCCTCTGTTTCTGCCTGTTCCCATATGCTTGATGAAGCCAAGTGCTGATTCCAGAACGCTTTCCATATCATCATCTACATAGAGGATTGTTGCATAGAGCGTGCATGGAATGGTGGTTTCGATGGTGCGAAGGCTATGTTCCTGGGTGATTCCGTTTTTCTCGTCTATGGCTGTTGCCACCTTATTTATATATAGCAGGTCTTCCACATGGTTGGAAAGGATACTTTTAGCCTCGTCTTCTTTGAGGGTAGCATTGGTGAAGAACAGGGTGCCGGATGGCAGCACTTCTTCAGCGGTAGCTGCCTTGCCGAAGGCTTTCTCCAGGTCCATGTCCAGACCTCTGAGGGCAGCATAGTCCTCTACAGCTTCTCGAATGAGGCCTTTGATCGTCTTGCCGGGAATATATGGCAGCCCATTGGTGTCCTTGATGACGAGGGAGTCCGCGTCTGCTCCGGCAGAGAGTCCCGACCCGCAATGCCATGGTGAGAAGAACTCTATTTTTATATTTAAGTCTTTCATTGCTTTATCCTTCCTTTGTTTTTTGGGTGAGAATTGTATTTAAGTCCAGCAGATCCGCTGCAGGATAGAACGCATCTTCAGACAGTGTTCTCTTCTGAGGGGTGATGGCTTTTTGGAAAGTTCCCTTGGTAGAAGCTGAGAGCATGGTATAGCTGCGATTGGCTGCCTGCTTGGCCATTTCTGTGTTCTGGTGCATGGCGGTCATCCATTTTCTGATGCTGGTCTTGGCTACGTTGCCCTCTTTACCATTGAGTTGATTGGCTGCATCTTTCAGGTCTTCTATTGTCCAGTATTCCTCCGTCTGGTGTAGGAAGTAAGGTCCGAAGTTGAAGGATAGTCCCTTTTGTGGGGTCTTTTCCTTCAGAATCATATTAGGATAGCTTTCAATGAAGCTGCCCTGTACCTTATAGAACATCACACTCGATGGTGCATTTGGGGCATCTTTCTGGATGAGTGGATTCTTCGAAACGATTTTGGCCTGTGTACAGAGGGTTTCTGCCAGGTCATATCCGTAGTGGAATGGATAGGAAGACTTGATGAAGGCAATACCTGCGCATGCTGTGAGGCCGTTCTCTGCGCCCAGCTTTTGCTTGGTGGCATTCTCAAACTCTTCAAGATAGACCTTTACATAGTCGAGGGCTAGGCTTGCCTTGCATATCATGGTCATGTCATCTCCACCCAGTACTACAGGACGGAATGGGAAGATGCTTGACTCTTGTGTATAATCTTCTGCGGTATATACTTTTTTGAAGGCGGCTCGGGCTGCCTGGCAGGTAGCCTGGTTCAGCTTTTCTGAGAAGTCTTTCAGCTTTTCCATGGAGCTGCTGAATTTGGACAGAATCTGTCCCAGACCATTACCGTCAGCATGAATGATGGCTACCCAGTCATTCTTGCCTGTGAGATCCTCGATGTTCAAGGCGATGTTCTTAGGGGAGAGATTCTTGATATGGAAACTCTTTTCTGCCAGGCTGATGGTTGCCTTGCCTCCGACGGAGAGGTTGCGTTTCTTTAGTGTTCCTTCATCCAGATATTCCTGACTTTCCTGTGTGATGGCAGGAAGTCCTGTGGTTCTTGAACGTTCTACGCCCATGAAACCTACGGTCATGCTTCTGGCTGGTTTGTTGCGTTGGATCTTCAGCTTTTTCTCCAGCAGGTCCATGCAGGAAGCGAAGTGAGTCTTGAGTTCTTCCTCCGTTACCTTTACCACAGCCTGGCTGATGGTGATGCCAGGAGCTGCCAGCATCACGGTCTTAGGAAACTCCAGGACGGTTTTCTCGCATTCCTGGAGATCATCATAGACACATTTGATGTTGCCGGCTGCATTGATGATACGGGTAGCTCCTTGCAGGTAGTTGGATTCAAAGAGGGTGGTGCATATCTTTTCTACCAGCTCGCTGCCGCCGACGATGTCTTTGAGTGAGTTGGTTGAGAAGATAAAACCCTGGATACCCTGTATGGAGGCTCCATATATGTATTTGTTTTTCTCCATGTTATTTTGTTTTTACGGTTGTGGGTGTAAAAGTATAAAAAAAAGATGGTAAAAACTATTTTTTCCTCAAGAAAATGTTATTTATCGGATATTTTTTTGTATTTTCGCCAAAAAAATAAGAAATGGAAGCAACTAACATAGCCGTGTTGAGATTTAAGGAAACCTTGAGCTCTACTGAACTCAGGTGTTTTCGTGGTGCCATCGTGGAATTGGCAGGCAGGGAAAATCCCTGCTTTCACAACCATGAGGCGAATGGGTTGAGATATGGATATCCTCTGGTACAGTACAAGGTAATTGATAATCATGTTTGTCTGATTGGAATAGCGGATGCTGCCGTGGCAGTGATGGCTCTGGTGGGAAAGTTTCCTATAAGTCTCATGATTGGAAAGAAGGAGATGGAGTTTCATGTACAGGATTGTACGCTCACTCCTTATTTTCCCAAAATAGAAGATGCTCCTAAGCTTTATCATCTGAGCAGTTATATCGGTCTTACTGACGAGAACTTCAAGAAATATCATTCCATGCTGGCTCTTACGGACAAGGTGATTTTTCTGGAGAAGGTCATTACAGGCAACATCCTTTCTTTTTTGAAGGGTATCGGCTATCATGCCGATGAGCAGATTGAATGTGCCATCACGGAGATGAAGGAGTCCAGGGAACAGAGCTACAAACATGTGAAGTTTGACACCTTTGATCTGATGTTTGTCAGCAATATGGAACTGCCTGATGGCATTGCCTTGGGAAAGAGTGGCAGTGTGGGCTTTGGTACGCTTTCCAGAAGGGAACTTCCAGAGAAATTTAAAAACTTTAATCAATAATATTATGGCAAAGGTACTTATATCATTCATCGGTACAGGGCCTCTGGTGAACAAGGGGGCACAGGGAGAGGAGAAGTCTGCACGTGAATATCGCAGGGCTTCCTATCATCTGGGTGAAGAGAACCTGGGTGAATACTCTTTCATGGCGGCTGCATTGTATGAAACTCAGAATATAGACAAGGTCATCTTGATCGGTACTGCCCATTGCATGTGGGAAGAAGTATATCGCTATTTTCAGGAGAAGAGCGGCGGTGTGATCAATGAGGATGTGTATTGTGAGATAGCAGAGCATTGTGAAGCTGCCACCAGCAAGAGTGATTTGTATATCCCTCATGTCAGGGAGATTGAGGCGGCTATAGGAAAGAATGCCCATCTTGCTCTTATAAGATATGGTGTGAATGAGGAGGAAATCAATGAGAACATCAACATCATCCTGCAGTTGAATAAATTGCTCTCCACGGGAGATGAACTCATAGTGGATGTCACCCATTCTTTCCGTTCATTGCCTATTACCATCATGAACCTGCTTCTTTATCTGAAGAATGTCAGCAGCAAGAATATCAGAATCTCTCATATATATTATGGTATGATAGAGATGAGCAAGGAGTATGGTTATGCTCCGATTGTGGATTTGAAGAAAATCCTCAAACTCAATGACTGGATTGTGGGAGCCATGGCTTTCAAGCAGTATGGAAATGCCTATCAGATTGCAGGGCTCATTCAGCAGGAGGATACGGATGTGACCAATCGTTTGAAGCATTTCTCGGATGTGATGAATCTCAACCATCTGTATGCCATCTCTCAGGAGACCCAGTCTTTGAGAGCTTTGATGAAAAAGGATTTTGATTCGATGCTTCCTGAAATGATTGTGAAGCCGGTGGTGAAGGATTTTCTCAATAATTTCAAGGGAACCGAGCAGGATCCTGCACGGTTCCAATATCAGCTGGCCCAGTGGCAGTTTAAGCACATGAACTATACGGCTGCCTTGATTTCCTTGCAGGAGAGCATTCTTTCCTATGCCTGTCAGCTTGCAAATCACGACCCTTTTGACAAGGATGAGCGTCAGAAAATTAAGGATGTTATTTGCAATGACAAGGAGTTCATACCATTTGAGTTGAGAGGAGTATATTTCGAGATTACCAAAAACAGAAATGTTGTGGCTCACGCTTTGGAGAGTAATTTCTCTTCGGGCAAGATTATTGAAAGTTTAAGAACATCGCTTATTACGGCGGGAAAATATATTAACTAATAATTAAAATTATGGGTAAGGGAAATATAATGTGTCAGAAGCGTTTGGAACTCATTGATGAATGTTTGCGCAAGTATGATCGTCCAATGACAATAAAGGAAATCAGTAAATATTGTAATCAGCGGTTAAATACAGATACCACTGAGCGTATGTATCGTTATTACTTGGAAAAAATAGATTCTGATTATGGTCTTAAAATTAACAGAGAGCAGAAAAGAGACGGTTGTCAATGTTTTGTATATCAAAATATTGGCTCCTCTATTATTAAGGGTAATTCTGCAGCCAACCAAGTGGTTTTATGCAATTTAAATAAGATCAAGAAAGCTTTGGGTGATTTTCTGGGATTAGGCTTGGAGTCTTCCTTGACCACCATGACTGATGAAATCAACAAGTTCCTGGGGTATGATAAAGATAATCGCCCAGTCATTTCTTTTGAGAAAGTATTGCTGGAGTCTCATGGTAGAGTGAAGCCTCATGATCTGCTGGAGCCTTTACTCAAGGCTATCATACAGCATCAGACCATGGACATTAGATATGAGGTTCCTGGAAGAGGTAAGCGTGAGTGGACCGTATTTCCTCAGTTCCTCAAGCAGTATAACCAGCGATGGTATCTCATTGCCACCAGGCACAGAGACGAGGTAGAGGGAAAAATCTACAACCTGGCTCTGGACCGAATTCTCAAGATGGAGGCCAACCAGCATATTCATTATAAGGAATGTGATGTTGATTTTTCTGTTTACTTTGAAAATGTGGTGGGTGTAACCAAGCCGGATGGTGCGGAACCGATTTTAGTGAAGTTACGTATAGATCGTGGTGAGTATCCATATATAGAGAGCAAGCCTATTCATACCTCCCAGGAAGAGCTTTTTGAAAGTGATGGTGACAAGGATTATGTTTACGTATCTTTATATGTGTATGACAACTTTGAGTTGAGGAGCAAAATCTTGTCATATGGAAGCAAGGTTACTGTCATGGAGCCAAAGAGTTTAAGAGATAAGATGGCTCATGATCTGAAGAAGTCTCTTGAAAATTATCAGAATTAAGCTTATATGGGTAGAAGAGTTTTTTTATCTGTCTTGGGAGTGGCTTTCTATGAGACCTGCCGATACAGAAAGGATGATTTCACGGGAAGTGAGACTCTTTTTGTGCAGAAGAGTTTACTCGAATATCTACAGCAGCAGGAGAACTGGGGAGGAGAAAACGACCTGGTTCTTATGCTCCTGACAGATTTGGCAAGGAAGAACAACTGGGACAAGAATCTGGAGACTCGTTTCTGTGCCAAGCTCAAGAAGGAGGTTGTGTATCAGGGATTGGAGAAGATATTGCTGGATATGAATCTCTCCTATCAGGATATAGCTATTCCGGATGGTAAGGATAGTGATCAGATGTGGGAGATATTTGAAGTTATCTTTGATGAGCTTCAGGAGGGTGACGAACTGTATCTTGACATCACCAATAGCTTCCGTTATCTTCCCATGCTGCTGGTGGTGCTTGTCAACTATGCCAAGCTGCTCAAGAATGTGAAGGTGAAGGCTATCTTTTATGGTAATTACGAGGCTCGTGACAAGGAAAGCAACATAGCACCTATCATGGATCTGCTTCCTCTTTCTGTTTTGCAGGACTGGACGTTGGCAGCTTCGGATTATCTGCGTTACGGTCAGGTGCAGAAACTCTATGAATTGTCGGAATCCTCACTTCTTCCAATCTTGAAGAATACAGAAACCCGCACTAAGGACACTGAGATGTTGCGTGCCTTTGTCAGGAAGTTGAAGGAGATGGTGGAGGAACGAACCACCTGTCGTGGGTATGCCATTGTGGATAGCAAGAACGTGAGGAATCTCAAGCGCACTGCTGGTGGAATACAGAAAGTGACGATTGTTCAGCTCAGGCCTATCTTTGAGAAGATCAAGCAATCGTTGAATGATTTTGATGCCAAGGAGAATGTTCTGAACTGTATCAAGGCTGCCAAGTGGTGCTGTGCCAACAAGCTTTATCAGCAGGCTACTACCATGTTGGAAGAGGGCTTGGGTACTTTCCTGTGCTGTCATTATCAGCTTGACTATCGTAACAAGGTTTGTCGCGATGCAGTGTTCAGCTGCATTGCTATCAAGACACAGAATAAGAATACTGATGGTCTGGAGACTACTAATGAGTTCGTTGCGAAAATCCGGGCAGATGATAGTGTTTGGGGGAACAAGGAATTTGTGACTATCTTGCAGCAGGTGGTTGAATTACGCAATGATTACAACCATGCAGGATTCAAAGACAATCCTTTTTCTGCTCAGACGATCATTGGTAGGGTAGAGCAACTACTGGATGGAATTGAGGATGTCTTGTCTGAGATATAGGATTTGGTAGCATCATTTTAAATGGTTTTAGGGGCTGTTTAAAGTGGTGCTTTTGTTTTGTGGAGTATTGGGATGGTTGATGTTTGTGAAGAGGTGTTAATACCAAGAGCATATTTACTTAAATATTTAAGAATAATTGGCTTGCATATCTCGAAAAATAGTCGTACCTTTGCACTCGCTAATAAAAAGTTAATTTTCGGTTAAGAAAAGTGAAGAATTGTTTAGTAGAGTTCTTTAACTTATTGATAATCAGAATAGTCTTATAAGGTCGAGTACGAGACCATCTTCCACTACAACAAGGATTAAGACAGAATGTGATTGCAGTTGCAGCAAAAGCAAGTACTGTACGAGACCATCGTCCACTACAACAAGGATTAAGACAATATTTTCATTAGGAAGTCTATTCTTAATTTGCATAAGTACGAGACCATCGTCCACTACAACAAGGATTAAGACTCTTCAAATTGCTGATTAGTTGGGTCAGTAGCCAGTACGAGACCATCGTCCACTACAACAAGGATTAAGACCCAGTGAGGTTGATGGTTTCACCTGGGGTGAAGCCGTACGAGACCATCGTCCACTACAACAAGGATTAAGACACCTTCTTGTTTAACACATCAAAAACTAAGTCTCGTACGAGACCATCGTCCACTACAACAAGGATTAAGACAATTTATCTATTTGACAATTATCCTCTTTATTAGGTACGAGACCATCGTCCACTACAACAAGGATTAAGACATGTCGCCGTCACGACCTACTGTAATCTGTGACATAGTACGAGACCATCGTCCACTACAACAAGGATTAAGACTTTAAGAAGGTAGCATTACGCTACCTTCTTGTTTAAGTACGAGACCATCGTCCACTACAACAAGGATTAAGACCTCAATAGCCTTGATTTGGTTATCATATCGCTCTGTACGAGACCATCGTCCACTACAACAAGGATTAAGACTTGGCTGCACGAACCAACTGAGGCATAGTCATTGAGGTACGAGACCATCGTCCACTACAACAAGGATTAAGACACATTGCTGTGTGACGGATGTCGCCGTCACGACCTAGTACGAGACCATCGTCCACTACAACAAGGATTAAGACGAATTTTATCCAACTCCTCATTAACCTGTGCAAAAGTACGAGACCATCGTCCACTACAACAAGGATTAAGACCCGTGTCGTGAGCTCTACGCTGTCAGGGAAACTGAGTACGAGACCATCGTCCACTACAACAAGGATTAAGACACAGTTGATTGTTCTCGCACCATCAACCCCGTCAATGTACGAGACCATCGTCCACTACAACAAGGATTAAGACAAGCTGCTCATCAGCGGTAAGCTCACGAGACATCTGAGTACGAGACCATCGTCCACTACAACAAGGATTAAGACTGCTCCACCATAATTATCCAAGGTTTCAATATCACAGGTGTACGAGACCATCGTCCACTACAACAAGGATTAAGACTCTGAGGTTCATATTTGCTGAACCATTAGCAGAGTACGAGACCATCGTCCACTACAACAAGGATTAAGACTGCTCCACCATAATTA
>ERZ1023822.43-NODE-43-length-49909-cov-77.216151_pt1 | contig 49909 bp, 26 predicted proteins | sample MGYA00380379_ERZ1023822 | MGnify/ENA primary metagenome ERZ1023822 (study PRJEB33179, sample SAMN07448988) | human gut metagenome | biome: Human-gut; feature: Human associated habitat; material: Faeces | host: Homo sapiens | place: India: Bhopal | collected... | reverse complement strand
TAATTAACGTTAAAAAAAACGCTCAAAGCTTGCTCAATTAGAGTAAAACAGGGCGCCTTACTGATTGCCATCATACCCAGGGCGATGCCCTGGGCTAGGAGCTTTTGGGCCTTCAGCCCGTTCTTGAACCACATGCGAAAGTTCAGTATTTTATAATTTCAATTCTTTATTGCATCTCATTTCATGTAATGAGATTGCAAAGATAGGCTATTTTTCTCATGGAGATTTTAACATAAAGGAATAAAATGCAAGTTTTACCTTTCAGGGCGGGCTGCTTATAAAGCTTTCTGCCCTGTCGTGAACCACGAGCTATAATCTATGAATTTAAAACATTTCTTTTCTTTTGTAACTTTTTCAAGAAAATATTTGGTAATTACATAATTTTATTGTAGATTTGCAGCAGATTTTTAAAAGAAGGAGTGCTTATGCAGAAGAAAAAAGAAAAAAACCTGATGAAAACGGATGTGAAGCCGATGAAACAAGGACTGCTATCCCAAATATTCCATCTCTATTATGATGGCTTCAGGACGATGACCCTGGGCAAGACGCTCTGGACCATCATCCTCATCAAGCTTGCCATCATCTTCCTGGTGCTCAAGCTCTTTTTCTTTCCGGATTTTATCAATACGAATTCCAAGAACGGAGACAAGGCTGGCTTCGTATCCAAGGAAATTCTCAACAGATAAGACTCTGATTTTCAATCCTATTTTATCAGAAGAAATACAAAAACATTATATAATAACAATTTTAAAACCATTCAACTATGATGACAAATCTATTGTTAGACATTACATCAGCCACCATCGACTGGTCGAGGGCGCAATTCGCACTCACGGCCATCTACCATTGGCTGTTCGTGCCGCTCACCCTGGGACTGGCAGTAATCATGGGCATCGCCGAAACATGTTACTACCGCACCAACAAGCCGTTCTGGAAGCACGTAACCCGTTTCTGGCAAAAACTCTTTGGCGTGAACTTCGCCATGGGTGTTGCCACGGGAATCATCCTGGAGTTTGAATTCGGCACCAACTGGAGCAACTACTCCTGGTTCGTGGGCGACGTGTTCGGCGCTCCCCTAGCCATCGAAGGCATCCTGGCATTCTTCATGGAGAGCACCTTCGTAGCCGTAATGTTCTTCGGCTGGGATAAGGTGAGCCGGGGCTTCCACCTTGCCTCCACCTGGCTCACGGGACTTGGCGCCACCATTTCTGCCTGGTGGATTCTCGTAGCCAACGCCTGGATGCAATATCCGGTGGGGCAGGAATTCAATCCCGACACCATGCGCTTCGAGATGACCTCGTTCCTGGATGTGGCACTCTCGCCATTCGCCATCAACAAGTTCACCCATACCGTCACCTCATCCTGGATCATCGGAGCCACCTTCGTGGTAGCCGTAAGCTGCTGGTATCTCCTGAAGAAGAGAGAAGCCCAACTTGCCAAGGCGAGCATCAAGATGGGCGCCGGCGTAGGACTCATCGCCACCCTACTGGCTGCGATGACCGGCGACAACTCCGCCTATCAGGTGGCACAGGTGCAGCCGATGAAGCTGGCTGCGATGGAAGCATTATATAATGGTGGAAAGGGCGAGAGCCTTACGGCGATAGCAGCCGTTCACCCCTTCCGGCAGCCCGATTACGAAAACGAGCAGGAGCCAGCCATGCGCATCGCCATCCCCAACATGCTCTCGTTCTTAGCCACCCGCACAGCCGATGGCTACGTGCCAGGCGTGAACGATATCCTCAAGGGTTACACCCACGAGGATGGCACCCGGGAACCATCCGTGCAGGAAAAGATAGCCCGGGGCAAGAAGGCGATTGTTGCCCTGAAAACCTATCGCGAAACCAAGGCGCAAGACCAGCTCCCTATCCTCAGGGAGAACATGAAATACTTCGGATATGGTTACATCAAGGACGCCAAGGAACTGGTGCCGAGCATCCCGATCTGCTTCTACGCCTTCCGCCTGATGGTGGGAGTAGGCTGCCTGCTCATCCTCTTCTTCGCCCTCAGCCTATTCCTGGTCTATAAGAAGGAAATCGCCCAATACCGATGGTTCCTCATTTCCGCCATCATCATGATTCCGCTGGCTTACATCGCCTCAGAATCGGGCTGGATAGTAGCAGAAATCGGTCGCCAGCCTTGGACCATCCAAGACCTGCTGCCAGTAAGCGCCGCCATCTCCGACATCGAGGCAGGCAGCGTGGCCACCACCTTCTTCATCTTCCTGGCACTCTTCACCACCATGCTCGCCGTGGAAATCAGCATCCTGGTGAAGCAGATTAAGAAAGGACCGGAATATGAATAATCTCTCTGATAATCAATATATTTTCAGAAAGATATCGAAAAGAATCATAGGATAGTTTTTCAGTAAACAACAAAACCCGAAAGTATTATGACATACGAATTTTTGCAATCATACTGGTGGTTCCTCGTATCATTATTAGGAGCCCTGCTGGTGTTTCTCATGTTTGTACAGGGAGCCAACACCTTGATTTTCTGTTTGGGAAAAACGGAAGAAGAGCGTCGCCTCATCATCAACTCTACGGGACGAAAATGGGAGTTTACCTTCACCACGCTCGTCACCTTCGGCGGAGCTTTCTTCGCCTCGTTCCCATTGTTCTACAGCACCAGTTTCGGCGGAGCCTACTGGCTGTGGATGATCATCCTGTTCTCGTTTGTGATTCAAGCCGTGAGCTATGAATTCCAGAACAAGATAGGTAATTTTCTTGGACCGAAGACCTTTCAGATCTGCCTCATCATCAACGGCATCGTGGGTCCGCTGCTTCTTGGCGGAGCCGTAGCCACCTTCTTCAACGGCAGCAATTTCCTGATAGACAAGGGCAATATTACCAACAGTCTGCAACCCGTTATCAGCCGATGGGCAAACGCCAGTCATGGACTCGATGCCCTGCTCGACCCATGGAATGTGGTGCTGGGACTTGCCGTACTGATGCTAGCCCGCATCCTGGGCATGCTCTACATCAAGAGCAACATCGAGCACCAGCAGATTCAGGAGCGCTGCACCCGCCAGTTGCCATGGAATGCCCTGCTCTTCCTATTGTTCTTCCTGCCATTCCTCATCAGACTAATGATAAAGGATGGATTCAGCACTTCTTCTTCCAGCATTATGCTGGAGAACATGAAGTATCTTCACAATCTTCTGGAGATGCCAATCTTGCTTGTAATATTATTAATAGGTGTAGTACTCGTTCTCTTCGGCATTTTCAAGTCATCGAGAAGCGTGGAGTATCGCAAGGGAATCTGGTTTACAGGCATCGGAACCGTGCTCACCGTGCTGGTTCTGCTGCTGATAGCCGGCTGGAACCACACCGCCTACTATCCGTCGAACATCGACCTTCAGAGTTCGCTCACCCTCGCCAACAGTTGCAGCAGCGAGTTCACGCTCCGCACCATGGCGATAGTTTCCCTCCTCATCCCGTTCGTCCTAGCCTACATCGTCTTCGCCTGGCGCGCCATCGACCGCAAGCGCATCACGCAGGAAGAAATAGAGCAGGGAGAAGCGTATTAAAAAATACAGAAAAAGTGAGTCACTTCAACGCCATGATAGATTTCGGAGAGCTCTTCATCGGAATACGCGGAGTTATCGGAGACATTCTTGCTTAAGCGATTACGCACGGATTTTAATCGGAAACTAGGGCAAACGGCCCTGGCTGTCACCTTGCAATAGGGAGATAATAGAGAGTATCTGTTACGACCGCCAGGTCGAGTTTCCGTTTAAATTCCGTGCGTAATCCGAGGAATGTGGTTCAGGCATCCGTTTCATCCGCGTAATCCGATGAAGAAAAAATCATCAAATGAAGGAAAAATCCTATAGCTCTATCACTTCCAAATCATCCGGAACGAAGATTCTACCCTTGAAGTTCTCAGCAGCTTCACGGGTATAATTTTCCTTACGATTAGCCAGCGTCTTCTCCTCCGTATGATAAAGAATGAGATTCTTCACCCCCAGTTCCTCCGCCAGTTTTCCGGCATCAAGCGCCGTACTGTGGCATTTCTCGTAAGGCTTGAATGTATCCCGGTCGGCATAGAGGCAGAACGCCTCGCACATCATCCAGTCCGCCCCCTCTATGTAGCAACGGTTCTGCTCGTTATAAGGCTCATCGCCCAGACACGCCAAAACCAAAGGTTTAGCATGATTATCAGATGCAGCTTTATCGGATGCAGCCTTATCTTCTGAAGCATAATCGGATGCAGTCTTATCTTCTGAAACATTATCTTCTGAAGTTCCTGGCAATTCCGCCCGGAATCCGAACTGCTTCTCCTTAGTAGATTGAATATCAATGCATTCCAGCTTCATATCCCCCACTTCGAAACACTCCCCATCTTCCAGCTGATGGAACACCACCCTTTCAGCCACCTTCGCCAGTTGCTTCTTGGCAAGAATCATATCGATAATGGTCTTGATCACCTTCATCACCTTATCGTTGCCATACACGTGCAGCAATCCCTCGTACCCCTTGCATTGAGCCACCATACGGATTACCCAGATCACGCCCAGCACGTGGTCGGTATGCGCATGGGTAACGAAGAGATGATGAATATCAGAAATCTGAACATTCACCTTCTTCAGCTGCGAGAGGATTCCATTTCCTCCGCCCGCATCCACCAGCAGCAGAGTGCTGGAAGTCTTGAGCAGAAAACAGGTGTTATAAATCTGGGAAACCGTAGCATTTCCCGTACCCAGCATCGTAATTTGATTCGCAATCTTATTCATTTTCTTATCCATTGTTTTATTTATTGTTTCGCATGTGGTTCAAGTACGGGCTGAAGGCCTAAAAGTTTCTGCCCAGATAAGGCGCTACGCCGATGGTAGCAATCTTAGCTTCATTATCTTCCGGAACAACTCCTAAAGCTGCTTCAACTGCTCTTCATTCAATCCTGTAGCCTTCATAATCTGAGGCAAAGTTATAAAGGCCAGAGTAGTAATCGTCAACAGCCTTAATACTCTCATCGTATTTCTCCTGCTCCTCACTACTCAAGCAACGAACATCCGCCAATTTAGCTAGATGATTGAATATCTTCTTCTGTGCCGTAAAAGGCAATCTTTCCAATACTTCCATATATTTCAACACATAAATCCATTTTTCAAAACCAGTCTCGCATTCTTCCTCACTCTTATCAAAGAAAGGAAGAGAAAGATAGATGAAACGAAGCTTATCGGAAAACATGGAATCGCTAGACTTCTCCCTCAAAGCCACGTCTGTCCTAAACTTTGTCACCTCATGCTCCTTTGTCATAAATCGGTAAAAGGGTTGATGTATCTACCCATAATTAATTATTTTAGATTCTATAAATCTGCTGCGAAGATACGCTATTGAAACTGCCAAGAAATTATAGGATTTTCTTTCTGACTCCGACCTTGACTCTCGTGCTTACAGCGTATAGCTGCTTAGCACATTATTGAATTATTAACGAACTATTGTAATAAGAAAACATTACCTTAATTTAATAAGGAAACAGCAGCGGCAGGACGAAGGTCATCACCACGCCGATGATGATCTGCAACGGCAAACCTACCTTTACATAATCCATAAACGTGTAGCCACCCGCCTTCATCACCAGCGCATTAGGCGGAGTGGAGAACGGAGAGGCGAAGCACATGCTGGCTCCCAGCGTCACCGCAAAGAGGAAGGAGTATGGACTCACCCCCACCTGCTGGGCTGCCACCAGGGCTATAGGCGCCATGAGAACCGCCGTGGCGGTATTGCTGATAAACATCGTCATGAGCGAAGTGGTGAAGTAGATGCCCGCCAGGAGAGCCGTAGGGCCCATCGCTCCCAGGCTATCCACCAGCCCCTGAGATACCAATGCCGAAGCACCCGTCTTCTCCAGCGCCGTTGACATCGGCATCATGGCGGCTATCAGCACGATGCTCTCCCAGTTGATGGTCTTGTAGGCAGCCTCTACGTTGCGGAAACATCCGGCAAAGACGGTGAGCAGTCCGGCGATGATGACCGCCGTAACCGGAGCCACCGGGATGAAATCGAACACCATCATGGCTATCATCAGCAGCATGATGGCAGCAGCCACAGGCGCCTTGTAATCCAGCAGAACCTTGTCGGCAGCCTTCTCCGGCTGATCCAGCACCACCCAGTTGGTAGTATCGGCAGTAAGATGCGCCAGGTTGGTCCATTCGCCCTGCACCAGCAGCATGTCGCCCACGTGCAGCTTGGTGGCTATCAGATTATCCGTGATGTATTCGTTGCCGCCTCTGCCACCCTCAGAAGAAGATGAGCCTCCGCCTCGCTTCACACCCAGCACGTTGATGCCGAATCGCTTGCGCAGGTTGGCCTCGCCGATGCGCAGACCGGCAAAGTTGGAGGTAGGCATCACAACGATTTCCGTCAGTCCCAGGTCGTAGAAATCAATCTTCACGTCCTTCATCCTCCTCAGTCCGTAATCCTGGGCAAAGCGCTGCATCTTCTGCTCGTCACCTATTATATATAGTATGTCGTGCACCTGAATGGTACTGCTGCTCTTCGCCATGTTCTGGTTTACGTCCTGCACCAGTCCGAGTCTCGATTTCTTCTCATTTCTAATCTCGATGATACTCACTCCATATTTCTTTTGGATGCTGAGTTCCTTCAGGGTCTTTCCCACGATGTTCATCGGCTCGCCGTTTTCATCCTTGGCGGCAGAAGTCCGGTTGCTTGGCACGATGTAGCGATGCAGATTGTCGAGCAGGCGGTATTCATCCACCAGGTCGTCGAGCGACTTGGTTTTCTTCTTCTTTCCGCTCTGTTTCCTGCTGAGGAAGATTTTGCTGAGCGGCATGAGCACGATGATGCCGATGGCGATGACGATGATGCCCACGGGGAAGAAGGAGAAGAAGGCGAGCGGCTTGAATCCCGCCTCGGTAAGCACCTCGTCGATAACCAGGTTGGGCGGCGTACCGATGAGGGTGAGCATTCCGCCCAGGCTTCCGGCGAAGGCGAGCGGCATGAGGAAGCGCGACGACTGCATGCCCGAACCTGCTGCCAGGCTCATGATGATAGGCATCATGAGGGCCACCGTTCCGGTATTGCTCACGAAGGCTCCGATAAAGGAGGTTACGAGCATCACCAACAGGAAGGTGATGGTTTCGTTGCCGCGCGAGAGTGCCATCAGTTTATTGCCCGTCAGCTTGGCGAGACCAGTCTGCATGATGGCTCCACCCACCACGAAGAGGCCGATCATCATGACGACGATGGGCGAAGAGAAACCAGCCAGAGCTTCGGCTGGCGTAAGAATTCCGAAAACCAGGAGTGCTGCCAGGGCTGTGAGCGCCACGATATCGGCTCTCACCTTGCCCCAAATAAACATGGCAACCGTAATGATCAAGATAATAAGCGTTATTGTCATGCTATAAAAACTTTGAATTTTAAAAATATGATGCAAAGATACTTACTTTATTTCGCTTTTTTTACCTCTACAATGCTAATTTTTCTAAAAATATGGCAGATTATTGGTGAAAAACTGCACTTTATTCATCAGTTTTCAGTACCTTTGTCCTCAAATCAATCAATCAAATAAAAAGAAGACTTAATAATTCATTAGAAATGAAACAGAACAATGTAAAACCAGCTGATGGCAAGCTGGGTATTATGGTTGTAGGTTGTGGTGCAGTATCTACTACATTCATGACAGGTGTGCTGATGGCCCGCAAGGGACTTACCAAGCCAGTAGGCTCAATGACCCAGTATGACAAGATTCGCGTGGGCAAGGGGGCAGACAAGAAGTATCTGCACTACAAGGACATCGTTCCTCTTGCCAACCTCAACGACATCGTATTCGGCACTTGGGATGTTTATCCTCAGAATGCCTATCAGGCTGCCATGTATGCCGAGGTTTTGAAGGAGAAGGACATCAACCCTGTGCGCGAGGAGCTGGAGCAGATTGTTCCGATGAAGGCTGCATTCGACAAGAACTACGCCAAGCGTCTGGACGGCGACAACGTGAAGGACTGCAAGACCCGCTGGGAGATGGTAGAGGCGCTGCGCCAGGACATCCGAGACTTCAAGGAGAAGAACGGCTGCTCTCGCATCGTTGTTGCATGGGCTGCATCTACAGAAATCTACGTACCGGTGGACATGGAGATTCACGGCTCATTGGCAGCTCTCGAGGCTGCGATGAAGGCTGACGACCGCCAGCACATCGCTCCATCCATGTGCTACGCCTACGCTGCCCTTACCGAGGGTGCTCCTTTCATCATGGGTGCTCCTAATACTACGGTTGACATTCCTGCCATGTGGGAACTCGCTGAGAAGACCCAGATGCCTATCGCAGGCAAGGACTTCAAGACCGGTCAGACCCTCGTGAAGAGTGGTTTCGCTCCTATCATCGGCACCCGCTGCCTGGGCTTGAACGGATGGTTCTCTACCAATATCCTGGGCAACCGCGACGGTCTCGTTCTCGATGAGCCAGCCAACTTCCACACCAAGGAGGTGAGCAAGCTCTCTACCCTGGAGACTATCCTGAAGCCAGAGGAGCAGCCAGACCTCTACGGCCACGGCAACGACGAGGACACCCAGTATTATCATAAGGTACGCATCAACTATTATCCACCTCGCAACGACAACAAGGAGGGCTGGGACAACATCGACATCTTCGGATGGATGGGTTACCCAATGCAGATCAAGATCAACTTCCTGTGCCGCGACTCTATCCTTGCCGCTCCATTGCTGCTCGACCTCTGTCTGCTGAGCGACCTTGCTGCCCGTGCCGGCCGTTACGGCACCCAGCGCTTCCTGAGCTTCTTCCTCAAGGCACCAATGCACGACTACACCAAGGGCGAAGAGGCTGTGAACAACCTCTACCAGCAGTACACGATGCTGAAGAACGCCATCCGCGAAATGGGCGGTTACGAGGCTGATGAGGAAATCGACTAAGATTTTTCCGATAAAGGACTGAAGTGGATGATTTCACCCACACGCCCTGAAAGGGCAGAAGCTCTTAGCCCAGGGCAACACCCTGGGTACAAACAGCAACCAACAAGGCGCCCTGTAAGGGCAAAAGCTTCATTACCAACACTTTAAAGCTTTTGCCCTTACAGGGCGTATGTTTATAACGCCGAACAACCCAGGGCGTTGCCCTGGGCTAGGAGTTTCTGCCCTTTCAGGGCGTGTGGAGCTTACTTGCAAATATTGACAAACATTTAATAAATATCAGAAGAATGACAAAGAAAGGTAAACATACCGTATTATTTATCTGCCTCGGCAACATCTGCCGCTCGCCTGCCGGAGAGGGCATCATGAAGAGCCTGGTAGAAAAAGCAGGGTTGCAGGATGAGTTTGAAATCGATTCTGCAGGAATCGGAAACTGGCACGTAGGTCAGCTGCCCGACAGCCGCATGAGAAAATGCGGAGCCGAGCATGGCTACAATTTCAACAGCCACGCCCGCCAGTTCCAGAAGTCAGATTTCGGGAGATTCGAAACCATCGTAGTAATGGACAACGAGAACTACCGCGCAATCACCTCCATGGCTTCCTGCCAGGCTGACAAGGACAAGGTGGTGCGCATGGGAGATTTCCTGACCCACCATCGTGAATACACCACCGTGCCCGATCCATACTACGGCGACTACAGCGACTTCGAGCTCGTTATCACGCTCCTGGAAGATGCCTGCCAGGGATTGCTGGACAATCTCGTAGAAGGATAACAAAAAAGAGGATGTGCCATAAGTCCATGACACATCCTTTTTTCGTTTCTTCATAGATTTTATTCATCGGATTACGCTGAATAACAATTCCACCTTATTATATTTATACAGTAATTTCCCCCGAACCATAGCAGCGATGATGGTTCTCATCATACACTACGCAAAACTGGCCGGGAGCCACGCCGTGAATCGCCTCTTCTGAATGTATCATCCAGCGGCCATCTTCGAGTTTTTCGATAGTGGCTGGATGATACTCCGGCGTATGGCGAATCTTGAACGTTACCTTCTGCATCGCCACCTCGCGGGTGAGGAAATGGAAATCCTGAAGCGGGAAATTCTTCTTGTACGCCGTCTGAGGGTCGTAGCCGTGACTCACGTAGAGAATGTTCTTCTCCACATCCTTCTTGATTACGAACCAAGGGCCGCCGCCGAAGCCCAGCCCCTTGCGCTGGCCGATGGTATGGAACCACAAGCCCTTGTGGCCTCCGATTCGCTTGCCCGTCTCCATCTCTATCACGTCGCCCGGATTCTCGCCCAGGTACCGGCGGATGTAATCGTTATAGTTGATCTGTCCCAGGAAGCAAATTCCTTGACTATCCTTGCGCTTGGCATTAACGAGATGTTCCTCTTCTGCTATCTCACGAATTTCATTCTTGATGTGATGACCGATAGGGAAAATCGCTTTTCGTAATTGCCAACTTTCTATCTGAGCCAGAAAATCGGTCTGATCCTTCACGGGGTCAGGACTCGTAACGAGCCATTTATCGCCGTTTTCATCCGTTTCGGTCTGCGCATAATGACCTGTGGCGATGAGGTCGTAGTTGTGGCCCATCTTCTCATCGAAGGCACCAAACTTGATGAGCCTGTTGCACATCACATCAGGGTTCGGGGTGAATCCAGCCTTCACCTTATCCATGGTGTAGCGAGTCACCTCGTTCCAGTATTCCTGATGGCAGTCAATTACCTGCAGCTTGCAGCCATACTTGCGTGCCACGGCAGTAGCCATCTCCAGGTCTTCCTCTGAAGAGCAGTCCCATTCCTCCTTTTCTTCCGGTCCTATCTTGATATAGAAGCAGTCAGGGTACAGGCCCAGACGGGCAAATTCCCACACCACCACCGAACTATCTACGCCGCCCGAAAGCAGCACGGCAATTCTCTTGTCCTTCACCTCGGCAAGAAACTGCTCGTCTCTGGTCTCCAATTCCTTTTCTCTTGGAGTATCCGTTATCATCTTATTGTTATTATCCATTGTCTATTCGCTATTATTCTATTCTGAAGGCAAAGTTACAACAAATTCTGCGAAAAGCCGCCATCTTATGCCGAAAAATCTCATATTTCGCCTAAATGTTTTCTCTTGCACTACATTCTCCCCTTTATCCGCTCCTTTCACTATCGAAATTCCCAATAGCAGAAATCGGCTTATTCCAACATCAATTCTTTTTTGCTTTCGATTTTATCCATACCTTTGCAATCGAAATTCAGCGAAATGCGGTTATAGTAAAAATCAATAACATAGTTTAATATAAGAACATGGATATCTTAAAAAATCTGTTTTATGGCTTCCCTGACCTATGGGGAGGCGGAGTAGCCCACTCCGTGCTGATCCTGGCGTTGGTCATCACCCTGGGTTTGAGTTTAGGAAAGTTGAGAGTAAAGGGAGTTTCCCTGGGATTGGCTTGGATTCTTTTCATCGGCCTCATCTTCGGTCACTTCTCTCTCAATCTCGATGAGCATCTGCTCCACTTCCTCAAGGAGTTCGGATTGATTCTCTTCGTCTATTCCATCGGTCTGGAAGTAGGACCAGGTTTCTTCGCTTCGTTCAAGAACGGCGGCAAGAGCCTCAACCTGCTCAGCATCATCGTGGTAGCGTTGAGTATCGTCACCACCCTCGCCATATTCTCGTTCTCGGGAACATCCATCACTTCTATGGCAGGTATTCTCTCGGGTGCCGTTACCAACACCCCGGGTCTTGGTGCGGCTCAGCAGGCATTCAGCGACCTGCGCCACATCGATGCTCCATCCATCGCAGCCGGCTACGCCATCGCCTACCCTATGGGTGTGCTCGGCGTTATCCTCTCCTTTATTATATTAAGGTATGCGTTACGTATTAATAAGAGCGAGGAGGAAGCTGCTGCCAAGCGCGGCATGGGACACCTGGAGGCGATGACCCTGAACACCTTCTCCGTGCAGGTGACCAACCAGATGGTATTCGGCGACACCATTAAGCAGATGAGAGAAATCTTGAAGCGCGACTTCATGGTTTCCAAGATTATCCGCAAAGATAGCGATAAGCACGATGAGGTGGTGAATGGCCAGACCCGGATTAACGAGGGCGATATTCTGCAGATTGTTGCCAACCCTACCGTAGTGGAGCCTGTCATTGCCCTGCTCGGCAAGAAGGTGCAGGTGAGCGATGAGAAGTTTGGCGAAGACCTGATTACCCGCCGCATCCGCATCACCAAGCCAGGCATCAACGGCAAGAGCATCAGCCAGTTGCAGATTCGTTCAAACCTCGGCGCCAACATTACCCGTGTTAACCGCAACGGTGTGGATCTGATTGCCACTCCACAGCTGAAGCTGCAGCTGGGCGACCGTGTTACCGTGGTGGGTACCGAGCTTGCCATCGCCCATACCGAGAAAGTATTGGGTAACCAGATGAAGCGCCTCAACTACCCTAACCTGATTCCTATCTTCCTGGGCATCATGCTGGGTTGCATCGTGGCAAACATCCCATTCTTCATTCCAGGCATCAACGAGAACCTGCGTCTCGGTTTGACCGGCGGTCCTCTGGTAGTAGCCATCCTGATAGGTTATTTCGGTCCGAAATACAACCTCGTGACCTACAACACCATCTCGGCCAACCTGATGCTCCGCGAAATAGGCATCTGCATCTTCCTGGCTTGCGTGGGACTGGGCACCGGCGAACAGTTTATCCAGACCGTGGCATCAGAAAGCGGAATGACCTGGATTCTCTACGGCGTTGCCATCACCATGATTCCAATCATCATAGGCGGCATCATCGGAAGATACGTGTTCCACATCAACTATTACACATTGCTCGGAGTATTGGCAGGCGCCAACACCAACCCATCTGCCCTGGCTTACGTGCGTGAGCAGACTTCGGCAGATGCACCATCTGTGGGCTATGCGAATGTTTATCCATTTGCCATGTTCCTCAGAATCGTAACTATTCAGATTATCATTTTCGTATTCGGATAAATTAAATATATGGAAGAAAAAAACATGAAGACCTGCGACTGCGCAGAAAAAGGTATTGACAACTGCAACTGCAAGGAAATAGCAGAAACAGAACTGAGAAGAAAACTCGACTTGTTGTTACGCACCGGCAGCATCCTTATGGAGAGTGCTGCCGACACATCGCGCATCATGCGAACGATGAAGCGTGCAGCAGCTTTCCTCGGACTCGACGAACGCTACATGCACCTCTACATCAACTGGAATGTGCTGATGGTGAACTACAGCGACGAGGCGCACTCCTTCTCCAAATTCCAGCGCTGCGAGAAGCACGGCATCAACCTTACCTCCATTTCGATGGTAAGCAAGCTCACCTGGACAGCCATCAAGGAAAACTATTCGCTCGAACAGTATGAGCAGGCCCTGAACGACATCAAGGCCACTCCACGCAGCTTCACCCCATGGCAGGTGGCTATAGGCGGCGGATTTGCCTGCGGCGGATTCTGCATCCAGTTCGGTTGCGACTGGCCAGCGTTCTTCTTCTGTTCCCTGGCAGCCATCCTGGGCTTCCGCCTGAGAATGTTCCTGCCTACCAAGGGCTGCAACAACTATGTAGCCATCGGTATTTCGGCATTCGTGGCAACGCTGATTGCGTGGCTCACCTCGTTCCTTTCGCTCAACCCATCCATCGCAGCCGCCCTTCCGGGCTTCCTGCATTCAGATACCCCTTGGCACCCATTGATGGCGTGCGCCCTCTTCATCGTGCCGGGAGTTCCGCTGATCAACTTCGTGAGCGACATGCTCGACGGCTACATCGAGGTGGGAATGGTTCGTGCTCTGAACACCCTGCTGATGATCTTTGCCATGGCATTCGGCATTGCCTTTGCCATCCAGGTTTGCCACATCGACAACTTCGTGACGGATCTCACCATGACTCCTCACCACGAATACTGGGAGTTTGCCATCGCAGCAGCCGTATCGGCGATGGGCTTCTCTACCATCTTCAGCATTCCTAGACGCCTGTTGCCAGTTGTGGCTGTGGGCGGTATCATCGCCGTTTGCTTCCGCAACTTCGTGAACCTGGGTCCATCCAACGGCAACATCGGTCTCGACATGGGCTTGAGCATCGGTTCGCTTGCCGGTTCTGCGCTCATCAGCGTCATCGTCATCAAGGCACGCCACTGGTTCCACACCCCTCACCAGTGCATCACCATTCCTAGCGTCATCCCAATGGTACCTGGAGTACTGATGTATCGTGCCCTGTTTGCCTTCATCGACATGCACGGCGTGGTAGGCGAGGTAACCGTGGGAATGAACAACCTGATCAAGGCATCGCTCGCCATCATCTGCATCGCCCTGGGTGTTGCCATTCCTAATGTATTCTTCCGCCGCTTCATCGCCGACAACCGCAAGCGCAAGCTGCTCAACATGCTGGTGGAGAGAAAGAAGAAGAATGGCGAATTCGTGGATCTGCACGAAGTGGAAATCAAGTAAGATTGTTTTTCATCTCTCACAGATTACAGGATTTATCTGATTATTTTGCCCGAAAGCAGGGCTAATTAAAATAAAAGTTTTATCTTTGCACGCGCAATTATAAGACTAGTGAAAAAAGGAAAATGGAAATACGACAACTCAAATATTTTCTGAAGGTAGCCGAGACGCTCAATTTCTCAGAGGCATCGCGCAAGCTCTACATCACGCAGAGTACCCTCTCGCAGCAGATTTCGCATCTGGAGCAGGAAATAGGTTTGCCCCTCTTCGAGCGAAACTCGCACGAGGTTTATCTCACCGAGGCAGGAAAGGAGCTTCTTCCCTATGCCCAGAATGCCGTAAACTGCACCATGGCATGCGTTGACCACATGAACGACCTGAAGGAGATGCTCACCGGAGAACTGAACATCGGCGTCACCTACTCCTTCAGCAACATCATGGCAGAAACGCTCATCGCCTTCCTCCATGCTTATCCTCACGTGAAGCTGAACATCCAATACCGTTCGATGCAGGAGCTGATGGATGGTTTGAAGAAGCGTGAGCTCGACCTTGTGCTTGCCTTCAAGCCAATCAAGACAGACAAGGCGATTGACAGCCGTGCCATCTTCAGCAACCGTCTGGCGGCGATCGTGAACGAGAACCATCCCCTGGCACGTCTTTCATCCATCAGGCTCTCAGAGCTGGAGCGCTACGACCTCATCCTTCCATGCAAGGGGCTGCAGGCTCGCAACGCCTTCGATTACCTGATAGAGGGCAAGGATCTCGACTTCAAGATCATGGTAGAGGTGAATAATGTGAACATCATCTTCGACCTCTTGCATCGCAGCAATCTGGTAACGGTTCTTTCAGAATCCACCACCATCCTGGAGAAAGGCATGAGAGCGATTCCGATAGATGCTGCCGACAACAAGATGGATGGCTGCATCCACATCCTGAAGGATGCGTACATGAAGAACTCGGCGCAGGAGTTCATCCGCATGCTGAGCCAGAGCACCAGCATCCTCGCCAATTTTGCACTAAAGGATATTCTGAGATAGAATCGGGAAAGGATAGAAAGAATAAAATGAAATAAAGGGAAGATTGTAATTCAATCTAAAAAGGCTGTCTCCGACTTGATTGCGGAGGCAGCCTTCATTTTTTTCTAATAAAAGTTCTTGCTCTTTAAAATTGAGAATGCATTATTTCTTTCGGGCGATAATGATGGTTACACCAGCCAGGATAGCAAGGATGCCGATGGCAAGCTGGAAGGAGAAACTCTCGCCGAAGATACAGACGCCGATGATAACTGCCGTTACAGGCTCCAGGGCTCCCATGATGGCGGCTGGCGTGCTGCCGATGAGATTGATGGAAATCGTCATGAAGAAGAGCGACAGTACCGTTGGCAACAACGCCAGCTGGGCAGCATAGAGCCAATGCATAGGAGTCTGCAGCATCTGAATCTTCTCGCCTGCGATAAACGAATAGATGAACATCGTGATGAGTCCGAACAACAGGATGTAAAAGGTGAACTTGATGTTCGACATTCCCGGATTCTTCCATTGGTTCACGGAGATGATGTAGAGCGCATAGAGCAGGGAAGAACACATCACCAGCGCAAAACCAGCCGTGCTCAACTTATCGTTTCCATCGCCCTGATAGAGCAAGCCCACACCCGATACAGCCAGGAGGATAGCCAGGGTGGTGGACCACGTCACCTTCTCATGGAAGAATACCGTCATCAGGATTGCCGTCATGATTGGATAGACAAAGAGGATGGTACTGGCAATACCTGCCGCCATATAGTGGAAGCTCACATAGAGCGTGGCAGAAGAAAGAGAGAACATGCAACCCAGCGTAGCGAGTCGGATCAAGTGTCCCCACTTTACCTTGAAACTCTCCTTGCGGAACAGCATCACCACGGCAAACATCACCACAGCCAGGAGATAGCGGTAGATGAGTACCGAACTGGAATTGAATCCATCCCCATAAAGTTCCAACGTACCCAAAGGATTGGTACCATAACACACGGCGGCTATAACACCCGCCGCAAAGCCCTTAACTTTATTACTGCTTGTCATTGAACTAAAAATGCTTTTTTTATTTTACTAAGTTTTTTCTTATACCTTATTATATAATATAATTTCTTTCGAGAATCTATTCTGAGAATCAATATCGAGAATCTATTCTGAGAATTTATTCCGAGCTGCAAAAGTACTGCATTTTTTCGAGATAAACTAACAAAATCGTATAAATCTCTTGCCATCTTTGAGAAAATCAGCCCGATTCTTGCTCTTTATCAAAATAAATCGTATCTTTGCAAAGATTATGTAGCAAAGCAGAAATCAATATGATACTAAACAATAAACATTTGTAACTATGGAACAAATTAAAAACGATCAGCTCACCGTTGAAATTTCAGCGCACGGAGCAGAACTCAAGAGCATCAAGGATGCCAATGGTAACGAGTATCTCTGGGATGGCGACAAGGAATTCTGGGGCGGCCAGTCTCCTCTTCTCTTCCCTATCGTTGGCGGATTGTGGAAGGGCGTTTACCGCATCGGCAACAAGGAGTACACCCTGCCACGTCACGGCTTCGGTAAGCTCGTAGATTTCAAGCTCGTTGGCAAGACTGGCGACCGTCTTACCTTCGCCCTCATCGACAACGAGGAGACCTTCGAGAACTATCCTTACCACTTCAACCTCGCCGTTTCCTATCGCCTTGCTGGCAACGAACTCCACGTTATCTGGCACGTTGAGAATACCGACGACAAGGTAATCAACTTCCAGATTGGCGGTCACCCTGCATTCAAGGTACCAGGCTGCAAGAAGGGCGAAAAGCTGAAGGCTTTCCTCAAGCTCGACAACGAGGCTCCTACCCGTCTCTTCGCTACCATCGGCGGATGCATTGACCCTAACGCCCGCGAGACCGTTCAGACCGACAATGGTATCCTGGAGGTTACAGACGAGTCATTCGCTGACGATGCCTACATCTTCGACAAGAGTCAGGTGAAGCAGATTTCCCTGCTCAACGAGAAGGGCGAGCCACACGTAACCGTAGAGTTCAAGACTCCAGCCGTAGGTGTCTGGAATCCGGGCAACCACGCTCCATTCGTCTGCATCGAACCTTGGTTCGGTACCTGCGACTGGGCAGAATACACCGGCGAATTCAAGGATAAGTACATGATGAACAGCCTGCAGCCAGGTGCCAGCTTCATGAGTGAATACATCATCAGAATCGAAAAATAATGGAAGAAAAAGATAATTTGCAGCTCCCCGAGAACGCATTTCGCGAACTCAAGGACGGGGAGGAATACAAGCCGCTGATGTCGCCCGACAAGGTTTATCCTGAGGTAAACGGCTGGTCGGTAACATGGGGTATCGTGATGGCGGTCATTTTCTCTGCCGCCGCAGCCTATCTGGGCTTGAAGGTGGGTCAGGTGTTCGAGGCAGCCATCCCTATCGCCATCATCGCCGTGGGCGTAAGCACCGCCACCAAGCGAAGCAAGGCGCTGGGCGAGAACGTCATCATCCAGAGCATCGGAGCCTGCTCGGGTGCCGTAGTGGCAGGAGCCATCTTCACCCTGCCAGCCATCTACATCCTGCAGGCAAAATACCCGGAGATGACGACTTCGTTTATGAAGATATTCATGGCTTCAGCCCTGGGAGGCGTGTTGGGAATCCTGTTCCTCATTCCTTTCCGCAAGTACTTCGTAAGCGACATGCACGGAAAATATCCGTTCCCTGAAGCTACAGCCACCACGCAGGTGCTGGTGAGCGGAGCCAAGGGAGGCGACCAGGCTAAGCCCCTGCTCATCGCCGGACTGGTGGGTGGTCTTTACGATTTCATCGTAGCCAGTCTGGGATGGTGGAACGAGAACTTCACCTCTCGTGTGGTAAGTCTGGGATGCGACCTTGCCGACAAGGCGAAACTCGTGTTCAAGGTGAACACAGGTGCAGCCGTATTGGGATTGGGTTACATCATCGGATTGAAATACGCATTCTTTACCTGCCTGGGTTCGCTCGTAGTATGGTGGCTGATAGTGCCAGGCATGAGCGTCATCTTCCACGACAGCGTGCTCAGCGCCTGGGATCCTAGCATCGTGAAGACTGTGGGAGCCATGAGTCCGGAGGAAATCTTCCGTGCCTACGCCCGCAGCATCGGTATCGGCGGTATCGCCATGGCAGGTATCATCGGCATCATCAAGAGCTGGGGCATCATCAAGAGTGCCGTAGGACTTGCCGCCAAGGAGCTGAAGGGCAAGAGCGATGTAGATGAGAACGTGAAGCGTACCCAGCGCGACATCTCTTTCAAGATCATCGCCATCGGTTCGCTCGTCACCATCCTCATCACCTTCCTCTTCTTCTGGTTTGGTGTGATGGATGGCAATCTGCTCTTCGCCGTCATCGCCATCCTGCTAGTGGCAGCCATCGCCTTCCTCTTTACTACCGTGGCAGCCAATGCCATCGCCATCGTGGGTTCCAACCCTGTATCAGGAATGACCCTGATGACGCTCATCTTCGCCTCTGTGGTGATGGTGGCTGTAGGTTTGAGAGGTCCTGGCGGAATGCTTGCAGCCCTGATTATGGGCGGTGTGGTTTGTACCGCTCTCTCTGTGGCAGGTTCGTTCATTACCGACCTGAAGATTGGTTACTGGCTGGGTACTACGCCTAAGAAGCAGGAGGGATGGAAATTCCTCGGCACCCTGGTGAGTGCGGCTACCGTGGGCGGCGTGATGATGCTGCTCAACGAGACCTACGGATTTGCTTCCGGCTCTCTGGCTGCTCCTCAGGCGAATGCGATGGCTGCGGTCATCGACCCGCTGATGAATGGTGTGGGTGCACCTTGGATTCTCTACGGCATCGGAGCCGTGATTGCCATCGTGCTCACTTACTTCAAGATTCCTGCTCTTGCCTTTGCCCTGGGAATGTTTATTCCATTGGAGCTGAACGTTCCGCTGCTGGTAGGTGGCGCCATCAACTGGTATGTTACTTCACGCAGCAAGGATGCCAAGGTGAATGCGGAGCGTGGCGAGAAGGGTACGCTCATCGCCAGCGGTTTCATTGCCGGTGGAGCCTTGATGGGTGTGGTCAGCGCCCTGCTGAAGTTTGGCGGCGTAGAGGCCAGCATCGCAGACAGCTGGTGGGCGAACCCTATGTCTGAGGTCTGCTCGCTCATCGCCTACATCTGCCTCATCGGCTTCTTCATCAGAGCAACGAAGAAATAATCTGATTCTAAAAAAAATAATCTGATTAAAAAGAATAAAAACAAAAAGAGGGTGTGTCAAAAGTCCAAGACACACCCTCTTTTTCTTTTTTTATCCCATTCCCGTTTATCCCATTTCAGCAAATTCGGCAGGTTTCATGCCAAACTGCTTCTGGAAACATTTTGTGAAATAGCTAGGACTGCTGAAGCCCACCATGTAGCTCACTTCGCTGATGCGATAGTGCTTCTCACGCAGCAGACGAGCTGCCTTCTTGAGCCTAATTACCTGAATCATCTCGTTAGGCGTAACATCAGCCAAACCACGGATCTTGTTAAACAGCGAGCTTCGGCTCATTCCCAACCGGGCTGCCAGGAACGCCACGTTCATCTCTGGATTCGAGAGATTCTCCTCTATCTCCTTCTCCATCTGCACCAGGAAATCATTATCAATCTTGGTTGGCGCAATCTCCTGGATAGGTTCCAGCGGCGTATGCGAGAACTTGCTCTTCAGCAGCCTGCGCATCTCTATCAGATGATTCACACTCGCCTCCAGATACTTCATCGAAAATGGCTTTTCGATAAAGATGTCGGCTCCGCAGTTCATTCCTTCTGCCTTGCTGGCATCATCGGTCTTTGCCGTGAGCATGATGAACGGCAGATGACTGGTCTTCGGATTCGTTCTTACACTACGGCAGAACTCCGGGCCATCCATTTCCGGCATCATCCAGTCGCTCACTATCAGCGTTACATCACTCTTGTTCAGAATGCGCAGCGCCTGCTTGCCGTCTTCTGCCGTCAGCACCCGATACGTCTTGGCGAAATGTGCCTGCACGAAGTTTCTCATGTCCTCGTCGTCATCCACGACCAGCATCGTAGGGCGATAACCCTTCTGGGCTTCTTCCGCATTCTCTGCAGTTGATGCATCATCAGGATTTCCGTCTGCCCCCATCATCGTTTCATCCTCCTCAGAGATAGGATTCTTCAAGGCATCCTCTTCCTTCTCTACCACGGCATCTTCCTGGTTGACAGGCAGAGTAACGATAAAGGTAGCGCCCTTTCCTTCTTCCGATTTCACCTCAACCATTCCGTGATGAGCCTCTACCAGATTCTTCACGATGTTAAGTCCTATACCAGTTCCCGGTTTGTTGTCGTGAGCCTGATAGAAGGCGGCAAAAATCTTCTGCTGTTCGTCAGGACTGATTCCCATACCATTATCCTCTACCGAGATGATGAAATGCTCGCCATCTTCGGCAAGTCGGCACGAGAGATGCACGTAATCACGGGTGTACTTGGTGGCATTGGTCATCAGATTACTGATTACCTTGGTAATCGCCTCGCTATCGATGATTGCCGAAAAATCGTCGGCAGGATAATCCACCTCCAGTCGGGCTCCCTTCTGCTGCAAAGTAGGCTCAAACCGCTCAACGACCGCATGCATCAGCTTGGAAATATTCTGCAATCGGAAATGAACTAGCAGTCCCTTCTGCTGCACCTTGTTGAAATCGAGCAACTGGTTGACAAGCGTCAGGAGTCGCTGGGCATTTCTGTCTATCACGTTCAGGGTCTGGTTCATCGCCTCACCATCCTTCACACTCTCGCTGATCTTCTGCCATTGCTCCTTCAGATTCTCCAGCGGTCCGATGATCAGCGTAACCGGAGTACGGATTTCGTGGGCAATCATGGTGAAGAACTGCAGTCTGGCATCACGCATCTCCTGCTCCTGCTTCTCCTCCAGATGGTCGAGTTCCTCCTGATGGCGGCGCTTCTCTCTCTTCACCCTCGACTGGGTATAGAACCAGATGAGCCAGCCGATAACCAGGAGATACAGAATCTTGGCAGGTAACGACCACCAGAAAGGCGGATGCACCACAATCTTGAGCTTCGCTTCATTCTGCGACCACACGCCGTCGTTATTGGCAGCCTTCACTCGGAACGTATAGGTTCCGGCAGGCAGATTGGTGTAGGTGGCACGATGCTCGCTCGTGTTAACCCAGTCCTTGTCGAATCCCTCGAGCATGTAGGAATAGAGGTTCTTCTCCGGAGAAACATAACTCAAAGCCGCAAACGAGAGATTGATCATATTCTCATCATACGAGAGATCCAGCTGCCCGATGTGGTTCAGCGACTCCGGCAATTTCTCGGACCCCACTTCCACGTGCTTGTTGAAAAGCTCGAGAGAGGTGATTGCCACCGGAGGCACCACGTGATTGATCTTTACCTGATAAGGATAGAAGGTATTGAACCCCTGTGTAGTGCCCAGATACACCTTGCCGTCAGAAGCCAGAAGGCGGGCATTCGGTATAAACTGGTCGCAGGTGAGTCCGTCATAACGGTTGAACAGCAGCGTAGGCTCTCCCGGCACATACTTGATGAGTCCCTTGTCAGAAGAGATCCACATCTCATCCTGATTGATGATGATGGATGCAAAATCCTGACTAGGCGCATCGATGGCGATGCGGTGGAAGGAATCTGAGGATGGTTGATACTCGCACAATCCCATATTCGTAGCCACGAGAAGTCTGCCCTTGGAATCTTCCAGCACGCAGTTTATCTGATTGCTGCAGACAGAGGTGGTATCCTTCGCATCATTCAGATACTGCTTCCAGGTCTTGTTCCTCCGGTAGCACCAGAGTCCATTTCCCTGAGTAGCAAACCAGATGTTGCCCTTCTTATCTTCCTTGATGTCGATGGTAAGGCTGTTGAATGATTTCACCTGCCGGAAAGTCTGCTTCTGCTCATCGAGCATACAGGCTCCGCTCATGGAAGTAGCCCAGAGCTGGCGCCTGCTGTCTCTGAACAGGCAATAGCAGCTGCCGCTCAAGGCTTCATCTAAAGCAGGAAAAGGCTTCAGCGCCCCGGAAGACAGACTCATCCTGAAAACTCCGTTGCCATAAGTTCCTATCCAGAGATCATCCCCTTCAGCCAGCAATCCGTGCACATTATACCGTGCTATCGCCTGCTTGCCCGGGAAATCAACAAAGCTGTCCGTTGCCGGATCAAAGCAATCCACTCCCGCATCATCAGTAGCTACCCAGATGCGATGCCTGGCATCCTCGGCAAATCTTCCTACCACGTTACCTTTCTGTCCGCCGGTACCAGCAGAATGCATCTCGAATCGGTTTCTCATGGTAGGAGAAGGAATGTAACTTACTCCGCCATAGAAGGTTCCTATCCAGATGCCGCCCTCCTCATCCGAAGTGATGCTATACACGAATCGCTCGGCAGAACTGCGGCTCGGATTATCCACTTCCGAAACCATTCGCCAACTGCGTTTCTGGATATCGTATTCCACCAATCCATCATCGCTACCAATCAGCACGTTGATATTCCGGTCGTTATAGAGCTTATGGATGTGATGCACGGAATTGCTTACCGAGGCATTGATCAGCTGGGTGGTAGTACCATCGGTATCCACCTGAAACAACCCATCGTTCCAGGTTCCCACCAGAATGCTTCCATCCGAATTAGCGAGCATGGCTATTCCATAGAGCCGGGATGCATCTCCCTTTAAAGGTACCATCGCAAAGCTGTCATTCGCCTTATTGAGTCGGACAAGTGATGATGGAAGATGATTGCAGAGTGCCCACACTTGGTTGTTGACATCCACCAGGGTAGCCACTACTTCTCCCTTGCTTCCCTTAATCTGATAATTTCGACATTCATGGTTTATGAGATTGTATCTGAAGAGTCCCTGTCCTTGAGTAGAAACCCACACATTTCGATTTCCATCAATAGAAAAAGAAGTAATGGTGGAAGTTATCTTATCGCTTAATTTCTGAAACTGTTCGGTTTTAAAGTTAAAGAGGAAGGCACCCTTGGGAGTACCCACCAGCAGCCCTTCATCACAGGCTTCCAGCGCACTTACATACTGGTCGAACTTCATTTGCGGGTTATAGAAATTCTGCACCTGATAGCCATCATACCGACAGAGACCGTTATCGGTACCAAACCAGATGAATCCATTCTTATCCTGCACGATGTTTCTCACGGCATTGCTCGGCAATCCCGTGTTCATCGTGATGGTACGCACTTGCGGCTCCCTCACCGCATTCCTGCTCCAGGCAGAAGCAGGCGTCATCGCCATCAGAAAGACGGCAGCTAGGATTGTTATGATCTTTCTCATTGTTCTTGTCTTTTCGATTATTGGTGCAAAATTACAAAATTATATTCAAAAGAAAGAGTTCTTAGAAAAGAAAATGACAAGAGATTAACCTATCATCATTATTTGCTGTTTACCTGATTCCATTTCGGCGGATTCACGCCCAGCAGATTCTTCACAAAGAAGTCGTAGCGTTTGTGCTCGCCATAGAGTTCGCCCATGGTATGATGAGCTCCCGGAATCACCACGAGTTCGAAATCCTTGTTGGCTTTCTGCAGGGCATTCACCACCTGATAGGTGCTCGATGGATCTACGTTGTCGTCTATCTCGCCTACCACCAGCATCAGAGGGCGCTCCAGTTTATGGGCATTCTCCACGTTGCTGCACTCCACGTAGCTGGAATCGACAGGCCAGCTCATCCATTGCTCGTTCCACCAGATCTTATCCATCCGGTTGTCGTGACAGCCGCAGGCACTATAGGCAGCCTTGTAGAAATCGCCATGCAGCAATACGGCGGTAGTACTCTCCTGTCCGCCTGCCGAACAGCCATAGATAGCTACATTATCTGCATCCATATAAGGATACTTCTTGGCTGCAGCCTTGATCCAGAGTTCACGGTCAGGGAATCCGGCATCCTTCAGGTTCTTGTAGCAAACCTCCTCAAACTTCTTGCCGCGATAGGAAGTTCCCATCGCATCGAGCTGGACTACGATGAAACCGAGTTCGGCAAGCGAAGTGGTGTACCAGTTGTATGGCATGAAACTCTTCGGAGTATAAGCATCGCCCGGACCCGCATAGATGTATTCGATAACCGGATATTTCTTATTAGGATTGAAATTGGTAGGGCGCTGGATGATACCCCACATATCGGTCTTGCCATCTCTACCCTTTGCCACAAACACCTCAGGAGCTACCCATCCGTGCTTCTTCAGCGTAGCGATATCAGCCGTTTCCAGAGTCTTGACGAGTTTACCGGTCTGCGCATCTCTGAGCACAGTAACAGGAGCGGCATCCACCTTCGAATAGGTATCCAGGAGATAGCGGTAATCGTAGGTGTACTGGGCACTATGATTTCCCTCTTCAGGAGTGAGCGCCACCATATTCTTGCCGTCGATACCTATTTTATAATAATGTACCAGATATGGGTCCTCATTCCTATTCACGCCACTAGCTGAGAAATAGATTTCTCCCTTCTCTTCATCCACACGCTGGATGCCGCGAACAAACCATTCGCCCTTGGTAATCTGGCGAATAACCTTCGACTTCTGCACATCGTAGAGATAGAGATGATTCCAGTTGTCGCGCTCGCTCAGCCAGAGCAGCTGCTTGCCATCCTTGATAAACTGGCGCCACAGACGACCATAGTTCACGAAGGTATTGGCACGCTCCTCTACCACGGTACGCAGCTTGCCGGTTTCGGCATTCATCGCCAGCATCTGATAGAGATGATGACCACGCTGGTTGTACTCCATTGTCACCTCCTTGCTGTCAGGTGTCCATTGCATCCATTCCAGTTCATACTGGTTTTCTATCTGATGCCTGTCAGCCTCCACCTTCTTTCCGGTAGCCACATCGATGATGACCGGATAGTGCTGTGGCAGGGCATCGCCCGGCTTGGCATACTCCTGCTTGTGGAGGATAGGCTGCAGCTGGTCGGCAGGCGAAGATTCCACGTAGTAGGCATAGCGTTTCTCTACCGGAACACGCTTGCATACGAAGATGCGCTTGCCGTCTGGGCTCCATTGGATGCGGTTGCTGTAATAGCAGCCGATGGTACCATCCTGCGTAAGGATTCGCTTGGCTTCGGTATAAGGTTTTCCTGCCTCATGAACTACCACGTTGTAACCTTCGATGTAGGCTTCCATCTTGCCGTCTGGCGAAAGTACCGGAAAAGCCTCTTTCTCCTCATCCACCTCCATCCAGTGGCGCTCGTGGTGTCTGCCGAACTGAGGCTTGTAGGCAGGACGAGGCTTGATGCCCAGCGCCTTCTCCATCGCTTCCTGCGAATCGTAAGTCTTCATCTCATCCTTGTCGGCATCATAGGAAACGAACTTCCTGCCCTGAGGAGTAGAAATCTGATAATGCAATACGTGGGTGGAATCGCACCAAGCCGATGAACGTGCCCAATGGAACACGGAATCGGCAGAAAACTGATGACGCAGCGCATAGGCTCTGTTATAATCTTCTAATGTGCCCTGTGCTGAAGCCGTAGCTGCCGGCATCGCCAGAACTGCGCTCAACAGCGAAAGGCCTAAAATCTGATTCTTCATTATATTTAAAATTTTACTTGTTGACTTCTTTAGTATCTTTTTTCTCCAGTTAGGAAAAAATTATTTTCCAGTATAAAAATCTGTGATGCGTCGGATAGCACGCTGGCAAACCGGACAGAAATCATCCACTTCGTTGATTCTCATACGGCAAACCTGCGCCGGACGGTAACATCCCTTGCTCTGGTTGCCCGCACCCTCGAATACACCAATCTTGAAGACGGCTTCATTGAGTTTCTTCTGCTCCTTCACGTTTCTGATATTCTTATGATCCGGAAGTTTGGCAAGCGGCGTAGGAATCTTCACTCCCTTCGGCATCATATCCGCCCACTTGCTCTGAAAATCCTTCAGAGTGGTGAGGTTCGGTTCCCAAGGCTCAGTATCGCTAGGATACATCGGGTCGTACTCATCGGTACTGTACTCATCGCCCAAACCCGCATAGCCATGACCGAACTCATGCACCAGCACCTTCTTGAACGTAGGATGATCAGAAGTAGAAAGCGTAACCTGGTTATAGATGCCGCCGCCACCATACGTAGGAGAATTCACCAATACGATGATCTGCTCGAAAGGCACATTACTCAAGGCATCATAGATGCGATGAATCTTGCTCGTGGTGAGATAACGGTTCGAATAGAAAGTATCGTAATGAGAGCAAGCCATCGTGTTCTTCCATTTCCCTTCGTGCGGAATACTAGGACCCTCATCGAGCGATGGAGCCGCAACTGCCACTACGTTGAATCTCGACTTGAGCGAAGCGAATGGTTCGCGCTCGAAGATGGCATCGGCAGCCCGCTGCGCATCCTGATAGAACTTATCCATTTGGTCCTGGCGATAACCCTCGGCGATGATGGCGAGGTCCACACAGTCGGCAGCCTCTCCGCTCTTCACGATGTAGCGGTAAGGGATGCCATTCTCGCCCAATGGTCGGATGAGGATATCCTGGGGATTGATGGTATGGCGCAGTTCTGCGGTCACCTTCTGATGCGTATCGCTCAGGGTGATACTTACATCCACCGGCTTCTTCGGGAAAGGCACGAGGAAACTGCTCTCGAATGATTTCTGCAGATGCTTCGCCTCCTGTGTGAGCTGCCACTCCTGGAAGAGTGTAGAGAAGGTGTTTACATAGAGCACCTTGTTGGTGCCATGTTCATACACGGTTACCTGTCCGTTTCCGTTCAGGAATTTCTCATCCAGTCTTGTCTTTCTTCCCGCCCAGGTAGGGTTGCTGTAAGCTTGTTCGAAATAGATAGCCTGGTTCACGCTATCGCCCGCCACGATATAATCCAGTCGCAGCGTCTTATCTTCGAAGTTGTCTTCGAACTTCTGTGCCTGCATCGGCATCGCCATCATCAAGGCGAGCGATGCAATCCATAATCCTTTATTCTTCATATTATATTTTTACAAAATTCCATTACAAAAAGAGATGCGCCATTACGTAAGCCTTTACAAATGTGTCATCAACCATTCTGCCAAAACCTTGCAGTAATGATTATGATCTTCTACGAAAGGCATGTGGCGGCTTCCCACAAAGAGTTCCCATTTACTGTTAGGCAAAGCATCATGCATGGCCTTGGCGATGGCAGGAGTACAAAGATCTTCACTACCACTAATTACCAAGGTAGGGATGTCGATGCTCTTCATCTTCTCCAAATACTCAAAATCCTTCAAGTCGCCAGTAGCATTTAGCTCATTAGGTCCCCAACCATAAATATACGACAAGGTACCAGCCTTTTTCTCTCTTCTCAGGCATTCAGGCGAGTCGGCAGTAACAGGTGCAGCACAATGTTGCTCCATATAGTGAGCAATTGCACTTTTGTATGCCTTACTGTCAAAATCCCCCGTAGCCTCAGCCTTGGCTATGGCTTTTTGCTCTTTTTCCGGTAAGTATTTTACCAAGCGATGTTGCTCCTTTACCCACATCGAAGCCGATGGATTGGTACTGGAGAGAATGAGTGAGCGAATCCCATCGGGATGACGTTCATAGACGTACGCCAAAGCCAACATACCTCCCCACGACTGTCCCAAGAGATGTATTTGGTCAAGATGTAAGTATTTACGGAGCGCATCTAGCTCATCCACCCACGTCTCAGTCTTCCAAAGTTCCGGATGACCTTCTACATACGATTTTCCACAGCCCAACTGGTCGTACATAATGACCTGATGGCCAGTCTCGGCAATTTGATCCAGCACCTCGAAATAGTTGTGGGTACTGCCTGGTCCACCATGCAGCAAGATGATAGGTGCCTTACCTTCCTGGCGTTCGCCCACAATTCGATAATAAACCTGATGTCCTCGGAAAGGCATGTATCCCTCCTCTACTTTCTGCTTTTGCCTGGTGAATGCAAAGTTCTTGGCACGCAACAAGTCTGTATAATCGCAAGTATAAATGTTTTGCTTCTTGTGCTTGCTTATCTGTAATTGAGTAGCAGGGAAATACTGTGCCAACAGATGATACATATCAGGATCCATCGCCTGCAATTCCTCACGGGTGTTAATCCAGTTATGCTTGCCGTCAGCACGTTGTACCTCTGCATTTACATTAAACCAGTCTTGTACAGCCTCGGCAAAATATTCCATCCCATTGTCCAATCGATAAGTATTGGCATAAATGCCACGAGCTTTCGCCTTGGCAAGAAGCGAGTCTAGCTTTTCATTGATGGTAGGATCCACCTGATAGATACCTATCAAATGAATGGAATGTGCAAACTCATGGATGAGGATATCCTCGGCATGATACTTATCTATTTGGTAAGCAAGGATGTTCTCTTCCGCACAGGTTGTGACAGGTACTTCCATCGTACCTTCCATTCCTCGAGCCCGCACATCCATATTCACCGTAGTGTCATTGATCATGAAATGATGTTCTGGGATGTCGGTCTCGCCCTCATATCTAGCCATAATAGCCACACGAGTTCCATGCTTTTTCATCGCTTCCAACACCTCTGGTTTTAACATACTCGTCATAGCATAGAGTGTATGATGCGCAGCCACTATACATGAGTCTGGCACTCGCCATGACGTTACGATCGGAATGCCATTCACATCCACGTATTTCTTATAAAATTTATCTAAATGCATAGATTTGGGTGGTGCCGTTATCTTGCATTCCGGGATGCGTAGCTCTGCATCCCCCGCATACTCTTTGAGTTGTTGTGCCTGCATCGGCATCGCCATCATCAAGGCGAGAGATGTCGATAATAAAGTCTTATTCTTCATTTCGATTGTCATTTTTATGTTATTTATATTTCGCCACAAAAGTACTGATAATCTAGCTAAAACGGTCGCAATATCGTCTAAAATGATACAAATATCGTATTTTCCCAAAGAACATCTTAAAGATTCGTCAAAAATCACATCAGAATGATAGATTTGTGCAAAAAAACTTGGGAGATATTATAAAAAGTCGTATCTTTGCCAAAAGAATCTATAAAAAGAACAGATTATGAGATTATCAGAAGAACGATATATCAGCTTACTTACCGACTTTGGTTTCAAACGTATCTTTGGAACAAAGCCAAATAAAGACTTGCTCATCAACTTTCTAAATTCACTTTTTGATGGAGAGCAAGTCATTAAGGATGTCCGCTACCTCAATAGCGAGCACGTTGGTGATGTTTTCGCTGAGCGCAAAGCTATCTTTGACGTGTATTGTGAAAATGAGAAAGGAGAAAAGTTCATTGTTGAGATGCAGAACGCTTTTCAGAAATATTTCAAAGACCGTTCTCTCTTCTACTCTACATTTCCTATCAGAGAGCAAGCACCAAAAGGACAGGATTGGAATTTCAAGCTAGCCCATGTTTACACGGTAGCGTTGCTCAATTTTGATTTTAAGGAAGAAGCTTTCGACCAAAAAGAAATCAACCACGATGTTGGCCTGCTAGACAAAAAGACATTCAAGGTCTTTAACGACAAGCTTTCTTTCAAGTATATTGAGATTGCAAAGTTCAACAAAAGCGAGACAGAGCTAGAAACGCTGTATGACAAATGGCTCTATGTACTCAAGAATTTACCCAAGCTTGACAAACGACCGAAAGCTTTAAAAGAAAGAATTTTCACGAAGTTGTTTGAAGAAGCAGAAATCGCAAAATTCAGTCAACAAGAGCTACGAGAATATGAAGACAGCCTCAAGGCTTACCGAGATATAAAAAATTCGATCGATACAGCGAAGGAAGAAGGCAGAGAAGAAGGTATTGCCAAAGAAAAGTTGGCCACCGCAAAGCGTCTTCTCGGCATGGGGCTCACACAAGAGCAAGTTGCCCAAGGAGCAGGACTTTCAATAGAAGATATAGAGAGACTTATTTAAACAACAATAATACAGAAAACCATCCGATAGCATTAGTTATATCGGATGGTTTTCTGTATTATTATCAAACCTCATAATTAAAAGCATAAAAGATGCCTATTCCGCATTTTTTGTCTTCTTATGAAGCTTGAACGCCAACGAGAACATCACGTAACGAGGGATGGTATTATACCAAGTTTCGGTTCTGCCCTGAGCATTGACGGTATAAACCTTGTTGGTCAACTGGTGCAACAAGTCGTAAGCTTGAAGCTTGGCTGTAACATTTCCCTTGCAGAAGGTACGGGTCAACATGGCATTCCATACCAAATCGTCGGTGTTCATCTCGTTACTGTTATAACCTTTTCGGGTAAACATGGTGAGGTCTGTCTGAATACCCACTTTCATCCAAGGGATGGTATATTGCAGTTCCGTGCCATATTGGAAATCACAGGCTTTGATGTCTTCAAAAATTTCCAGGTTACTACAACTGTACTTTCCCTCATACTTTCCCTTCACCTTCCATAGGAAATCCTTGAGCTGATAGGTCAGGCTTGCACCTACTGATGGACTCCAGGTATTCACCTTACTCAGTTCTGCTCCCTTGTTATCGTAGTCGATGTCGAAATCCACGCTGCGCACATAACCCAGTTTTGCATCTGCCGAGAAACGGAAGCGATGCTGCTTGTCTATGGAACGTGAAAAGCCTGCAGCCAATTTGGCATCCCAGTTGCCGTTCACGTTGTCATTCCTATAGGTAAAAGCACCCGTCTTTGTATTATAAGAGGTGCGCGTACCCCATGAGTTCCTCACCAAATTAGCCTCCATATCCACCCATCTGCTCAAATCGGTAGAATCAGAACTCCAACTCATATAAGCTCCCAGATGATGGCGAATCAGCATCTTAAGATCTGGATTATTGATACGAACAGCCAGAGGATTGGTATCATCGCCGTATGGCATCAGTTCAGCAAAGCCAGGCTGTTTCATACTGAGACTATAATCTATCTGCTTAGAATTCTTGCCCCAGTTCGTATAAAAAAGCTGGGGCTGAAAAAGAAACTTTCTTCTCTTCGCCACCGTGTCCATATCCAGTTTCATATAGTGATACTGTTCTTGTTGCCACTCTAGAGGTAAGACAATTAGCAAGAATCCCTCATCACCTTGTCTGATTAACTGGAGTTCACTTTTGCAACTTTTTTTCCACAAATCTGAACTATAGGTATTGTCAGCATCCTGCGCCTTCATCCATTGGTCGGTAGTAGAAGGCAATATGCCTAACTCATCAAATCCCCCCTCATCCAAACGATCCAGACGATAGTTGGAATGATGGCGATTCTCATATTTCTGCATGAATGATAGGGGGATATTGATAACCCAACCATGAGATAAACTCAATTCATACCTCACTCCAAAACTATAATCATAGGAATGCTTGTGCTGGTCGCTATAGAGATTACGGACATCATCAACACCTTCAACTGCATAATTCATCTTATTGAGCGAATAGGTATCATTTGGCTTATTATGAGAAACGTCTATGCTTGAAGTAAAACTAATAGCATCACCCCACGAAAAGCGTTTTTTAAGGTCAAGCCTCGTACCCGCATAAAGATAATCAGCCTTAACGAGACCTTGGTTCAAACTTTCATTAATCAGTTGGTCACGATAAGTAGAAGTTTCAGTCGAAGATAGGGTCTTGGCATGGTCATAGCTCACATAGGAATTAGTATAGAGTGCAAACTTATCTGTAGAATGCTGGAATTCATCTTCCAGTCGCCAGCTGAAGTATTTATTCTTTTCCTTGGTAAACCCTTGTTTTGAGATATTGCCATCCTTGGCAAATACCTCCCCCTGACTTTCACTCTCTATCTTCTCTTCATTCCATTTTACTGTTGTTTGAAAATCGTTGTCGATGGTTTTCTCCTTATTACCGGAACGGACAGAAAGTCCTACCTCACGATTGGTCTTCACACCTTCCGAGAAACGAGAAGGAAGCCAATCGCCATTTTTCCTTGGAGTACCATCCTCATTCAGATTGTTGGTATTGGCATAGAGCATCGCATCATGCTTTTCTCCCATCAAGAGTCCGAAAGTACGTGCCGACCAACGGTCTTGGGTTCCACCACCAGCTTCCACGGTAGCTAATGCATTCTGTATATATTCACGTTTCAGGCTCAGATCCATCACATAGTCCCTGCCCTCACCTTTACTTATCTGCTCAGCCAAAGTGCGCTTCTTGTTAAACACCTTGATATCCTTCACCGTATAATAAGGCAGGTTTTCGAGCATCACCTGATTGTTGCCCTTGAAGAGTTTCTTGCCATTCAAGGTAAGAAAATCCACTTTCTTTCCATTCACGAAAATCTCTCCACCTTCCTTGAGTTCTACACCTGGCAACTGCTTGATGAGGGCATCCAGCATGGAACCTTCAGGCATGGCAAAGGCTGTCGCATCATATACAATCGTATCGCCACGATGCACCACCTGAATCTTGGTGGCTTTAACAACCACCTCATCCAGCTGCGCCTCGTAGTTCTGATTATCTCTCTTCATCAATATCTTAGGCAAGGCATTATTATATTTTCTGCCCTTAGGCTCAAAAGTATAGTTGATGGATGTATCGAAATAACCTGGATAAGTTGCTTTGAGGATATAATCCCGGCGAACCTTCTCCACAGGGAACTTAAAGAAGCTATCTTTATTATAAACTTCTGCCGACAAGGTATCTACAATAGTAGAATCCTTCAACATCAGAAATACCTTTGCACCTAATGGCATACGAGTAAAAGAGTCGTAAGTTCCACCATACAAGGCATAAAGCTTCTTGACTTTTTTTACCTCCCGGTTGGCTGTCTTTTCCTGTGCCAGCACAGAAAAACAAGAAAGCAACAACAAGAGGCTTATCATAAGTTGTTTCATAAACGGAAATATTAAGTTGTTCTTACTTCACTCTTACCTCATAAGGGAAACGGCGGGAAGATGGATCGAGCGAATGATTCGAAGGAGCTCCCATCACCACCAGATAGAGCGCCTTGAGCGGCTGGGACTTTGGAGCCACAAGCGAAACCTTTCCGCTCATCGCTTCACTCATCGGACTGTAGATGCATTCATCGGTATCGGCGGTTACTCCCACCAATCCATAACGGTAACCGATGGTGCGTGCCATCTTGTCCTTGGATGCCTTGAACACCTTACCCTCGGCATCGAGGGCCCTGAAATCTACTATAACCTTCTTGCCAGCCTTCGGGATTTCCAACTTAATGGCATTGAAACCATAGTTCTCAGGAACCGAAGCTGTATCCGGACGGAGATAACCATTCTTCTGCTTCAGCATCTTGGTATCAAAAGTGCAGGCATAAGGTCGGGTCTCCTTACGGGCATAATCGAAGTCGAAGTTCACGAGATGGCGGTAGCAGTCGAACATCTCATCATTAAACTGCTTCTGACTCATCTTATACTTCCGCTTGTAGGTAACAACCGGGTCCTCTCCTACTTTTCCTTCCCGATAGAGCTGGGCGATGCTTTCCAATCCATGTTTCTCTGCCCACCATTCTATCACGTATGGCGAATGATAGATGTTGTCCAGATGCAGATAACCCTTATGGGTAAGCTGTCTGAAGGCATCAAAGTGAAACTTCTCGTCCGTTAGCCAGTCGGGATTCACTCTCCAGAGCATCCATTGGGATGTCATCTCGAAGAAACCGCTTCCTCCCCAGGCTTCGCCCGTTTTGTCTGCCATGATCTGAAGCTGGAAACTGTGTCCCAACTCGTGAACCAGACAATTGAGTTTTTGATCCTGAATACGGTTAGGCGTTACCCAGAGCGCCCCGATAAAGTCATCATAAGTTCCGCCGTAAGCGGTTCCTTCCAGCGAATAGTTCACCATCACCATCATTTTATACTGGTCGCAGATACTTCCCGGCAGAGAGAATTTCAGGGTATCACGGAAGAAACGGTAGAACCGTTCTACCTGAGTCTGCAGATTACCCAGGTCGAATTTCATCGGCTTACCTTCGAGCGAAGGAGGATTCTGCGGATTGTCTCCGAATGGCTTTTCCCAGAAATACACGATATTCTGGGTCTGAGCACTATGTCGCCAGCACCATCTCTCATCATCCTTATTGAAATCATAGGGTTTCAGGGAGTCCGGTACGAAGATGAGTTTCTGTGGTGCAGAAACAGGATTTACGGGTCTGGTGGCAGGAGCATCAGATGGATCCTGCTGCGCCAGGGCTGCAGTAGCCCAAGGCAAGGTTGCCGCTGTGAGTATCAGCGATAAGAAGATTCGTTTCATTTCGGTTATGATTTTTGCGTTATTTATATTTTTGCGTTATTTATTATTTTCGTTATTGATATTACGGCACAAAAGTACTGATAATCTAGCAAAAACGCTCGCAATATCGTCTAAATTGATATAAATATCGTATTCCTGCATCATTTTGATGTATAATATGATGAGATAAGATTATTGCTTGGTTTTCTTAAGCGGGTGCAAAGGTACTACTTTTTTGAATCCACCAAATTTTATAGGGATAAATTTGCAGAAAATATTTAAGGTGGATAACAAATCTCCTTTCACAGAATGTGGATTGTACTGAAAATAAGAGAGTTAAGTGTGAAAGGAAAAATCTCTTTATTTTGAGATGATAATTGACGGATAAGCTTAAATGTGGCGATGTGCCTTGCTCCGATTGTGAATAGCGGGTGTCTTTGTTATGAATGTTGGGATGAAGCATAGTAACCAGAAGGATGAGGGATAGATATTGGCAGGCGAAAAGAGGCGATTTATCGGATGGATGACTAAGCTCGTCTATATGGATGACTACCGTCATCTATATGGCTCACTCCCGTCATCTATATGGATGACCCGGGTCATCCGATACAAAGAAGCCTTTTCTATTCCTTTTGTGATAGTTGCTTTCTCCTTTAGACTAAGTTGCCTTCTCCTTATATTAATAGCCTTTTCTGCAGATTATTATTGTTGTTTCTGAGAATTCTCCTTTCACACTTAAGTAGCTAACTATAAGCACACTACAACAATTGTGAAAGGAGAATGAGATTAGTATTTCATTTTGATGGTAATCACTGCTTTGTGCAATTTACCACCCTTATTATATACCATGGTAGGCTTGATGGTGTAAGTTTTGCCCTTCTCTGTAGCACTAGGCTTGATTGAAGGTATGCAGAGGATAGCTTTCGCTGCTTGCGTCAAGACTAACCTCAAGTGAAGTCTCCACGTCAGTAGGGTCGCCTTCTGGTATCGTCACGTTGCCCAGCAAGTCTGTACCCGAGAACTTTACACGATAAGGCCATTGCTCATCATTGGTCTCATCATCATCCCAGGCATTGTGATTATACTTATCAGGAGCAGCCAACACACAAAGGTACAAACGCTCGGTATTGGCAGGAACTTCGTAGGTTGCCGTGCCTTTCTTGCCTGTATGCATCTCGCCATAATGCGACTTGCCATCCTTGGTGATTGCCACAAAACCATAACGATAATTCTGCTGAGTATTGCTCTGTGAATTATACTTGGTCACAGTACTCTTGGCATTACCATCTCCATCTACCACAGTACCAGGATCAGCAGCTGCCAAAGCAGAGCCAGGAGCCAAACCCTCAAGCGTTGCACCTACCTTGCCCGAAGCAGGAACATTCAGCGGGATGAGATTGAAACCTGTTGTACCCGGGCAGTTAGTATAAGCCACCTGATAATAGCCATCGTTCTTATACAGTTTGGTAGAATAGTTGATGGCAGCCTCCTTCTTATACTGATGCACAGCCTTGAAATCATAGTCAGCACAATGAGCACTATACGCATACAAATCCTTGTAGAGTGCATCAAGACTATTGTTGCAATAGATGCGCATATAAGTCTGGAGAGGATCCTCCGGATATTTGCTCTCTTTCCAGATACGGGCGTATGACTCGATGCCATGCTTTTCAGTAAACCAATACTGGAACCAGTAGCTTGCGTAACGCATGAACTCATGGTTGAAGTGGCGATGATGATTCTTGAGCCAAACAGCATAATGAGCGTCCTGGTCAAAACACTCGTTAGGATAATCCTGGAACGACTGCCACTGGGCACATTGTTCCCAATAAGCACAACCGCCAGCACCATTTTCACCAAATCCATAACGGAAGCCAGCAGGCACCAACTGAGATCCATCAGCCTTATCTATTGGCGTAACCTCACCCGTGAAGAGTTTGTCGGCAGAAACCTGATATTGGAAAGAGTGTCCTATTTCATGACCAATGGTTGAACCAACCGGCTTGCAGGTAGATGGATTTACCCAAAGGGCACCTATCTTGTCATCATAGCCGGAACCAGTAGCAAGCCATTCTGTCTGATAAAGGAGATAAATCTGCATCTTATGATTATCAAGGACCGATTTTCCCTGCCCGACAGTTGCCATACCGAGTTTCTCTACATTGGTCTTATAGAACTGCTCAGCCTTCTGCAACAAGTCATCAATATCCACACGCAAAGCCTCCGGTACAGATTCTGCATTAGGATCATCTCCAAATCCAGGCTCCCAGAACACAAAGAAGTGCTCGCTCTGCTTCATTCTCCACCACGACCATCTGGCATCGCTGCGGAGCATGTACTCCGCTCCCTTCTCAAATCCTTCATTCCATTTTGCAGGACAATGATACTTATTATAGTCAACAATCTTTGATTTATCCATCACTTTCACATCCGATGGTTTGGGATTTACAGGAGTATCAGTTCCTATGGAATCATTACTGGAACTGCAACTGCCGAATGATAATAAAAAGAACAATGACAATACTATCATTATCCCCGTTTTCAGTTTAGAATGTTTCATAATTTATGTTTTAAGTTGATTTTGATTAGATACAGAAATCAAAAGAGCTGAAAAAAAATCGCCCAATAGCTTATATGCTTTGCTATTGGGCGAATTATTCGTTATTCCAAAGGAATCGCATTACTGCTCTGCAGCTTCATCTGGTTCCATTGGCCAGTATGGATTCTGGTACAATGGAGAATCACCGTATGTCTTATGGTCAGGAGCTGTAAGCATAAACTGACGCAAAGGCATTGGCTGTAGGTACTGAGCCATAGACCATGTCATACCATTGTAAAGCATATTGGTAGAAACAATCTGGTAAGGACGGAAATACTCTGTCAACTTACGAGAAGATACAGTAGCAGTAACAGAACCATCATCTACCAACTGGTCTACTGTATACCATTTTTCCATTGGAGTATTCCAAAGATGGAAGCCCTCAAGCTGATAAGGCTGTTTCATCAACTGATCGAGTGAACGCCAGCGAATCAAATCCATCCAACGAAGACCTTCAGCCATCAACTCAGTACGACGCTCACGACGAATACTATACAAAGTAGGATCTGTCAATGCCTTGCCAGCTGAAAATGCGCCCCAATCATATTGTGTACCAGAACCATCGGTATAGCCCTTTAACTCCTGTGCCATATCTGTGGCTGCAATAGTTGTCTGAGGGTCAGCAGCCTCACCAGTAAAGCCAGCAGCCTCACGGATAGCCTTCCAATACGAAATGCTCTTTGCATCCAAATGATGGTCGAGCATATATTGAGCTTCAATATAGTTGAGCAAAGCCTCTGTTGCACGGAATGTGATAGATGCAGTATAACCAGCCTGGTTTTCTGCCAAGTTCTGATTGAACGTACCACCCTTTCGAATAGCATAACCAGTAGTATAAGTTACGTCAAATGAGCGGGTAAACACTTGTGGAACTGGCTCGATAGGACGAACCTGCTCTGCTGCAATAGTATTATCCTCACCCTGAAGAACGTTCTTCTGACCAGGGCGTTTCAAGAAGATAAACAAACGAGGGTCACGATTGCGAACCACAGCATAAGTCGTTGTATCTTCATATACATATCCATCATGATGAGCATAAGTAGGCTTACCATCCTCCATTAGGAAGGCATCAATCATACCACGGGTAAAACCTGTATAGGTATTACCACGGTTTACAGCTACCTCAATGTTATCAGTCACACCTTTACCTTTATTATAGGCCTTCCAGAGAAGAACCTCAGGATAGGCAGACATATCGGTATTACCAAACTTATAGAAATAAGGATTGGTATCAGATAAAGACTGAGGTACGATACCTGTATTCTTATCCAATTTACCTACATAAGCATCACCAACAATGGCAGCCTCATCAACCGCCTTCTTGAAGAAGTACTTAGCTTCAGCCTCAACGCTACCTGTAGGGTACTGATAATTGGCATTATAGTCTTTTGCCTTTCCTGGCCATCCCTCACCATTAGGAACGAACGGAGTACCAGCGAAGTTGGTCAACCAAGAACCCTCAAACAAGGCTACACGTGATGCAAACAGATGAGCAACTGCAGGAGAGATTCGTGTGGTTGCTTCCCAACCATCAGGCTCCATATAGGTTACAGCAGAATCCAGGTCGGCAAGAATAAAACGAGCAACCTCATTGCGAGGACTACGCTTATTAGCAGCTACAAGGATAGCCTCATTGTCAGGCATGGCCTCTGTCACAATAGGTAAGTCACCGAAGCTCTTGTACAGGCTGAAATAAGCATAGGCACGGAAGAAGTGTAACTCGCCGATATATTGACGAATCTTATTTTCATCACCCGCAATCAATCCATTCTCATAATTAGACTGTGCTATATTCAACTGATAGTTGATATCACGAATATTGTTCCAGCTCCATGAAGAGTTGTCGTTACTAGTCTTCCAACTACCTTTCTTATACTTAGAATCGCCATCAGAACCGGTCTGATTATCTGTACCATTATCGTATGCGAATGTACCATAGCCTGCACCACTATGATATGGCAATACAGTCTGATAGAAAGCATTAGCTACGGCTTGAAGCTGAGTAGCATCCTTGTAATAGTCGGTAGGAGTAATCTCTGTAAGAGGCTCTTGCTTCAGGAAATCATTACAAGAAGCCATCAACATACCGCATGCCAACAAAGGAAGTACCTTTAAAGATATATTGAATTTCATATCATTCTAATATTTATAATGTTAAACTTAAACCAAAAGAGAAGGTTGTGTTCAATGGATATCCATTGCCATACCATGTACCGATGGTCTCTGGGTCATACTGCTTGCGGAGAGATGTTCCTGTCCAGAGGTTCTCACCTGAGAAGTAAACACGAAGTTTTTCAATAGAAATCTTACGTGTCAAATCCTGTGGCAAGGTATAACCAATCTGAAGGTTCTTCAAACGAATGTAAGAAGCATCCTGCAGATACTTTGTCTGAACCTGCTCATTCTTGGCGCTATAGGCTGCACGTGGCAAGTAAGCGTCCTTGTTTGTCTCCTGGAAGCCATTGACAACAGACCAAGAGTTCTCGTCACGATAATAGTCTTGCAAACCATCCAGGCAGACCTGATACCAACGCCCATATTCGAAAGTTCCAAAGAAGTAACGTGTACTAGCCCAATACTCACGCTTCATGACTCCCTGGAAGAAACAACGTACATCGAAGCCTTTCCAAGCAGCATTCAAGTCGATACCGAAGAGATAACGTGGTGTGGAATTACCTATCTTCTTAAGGTCTCCATGATCTTCCAATGTATTGGCACCCCAGGAAATCTTACCATCATTATTGAGGTCACGATACATGATATCACCAGCACCCCACTTGTTATTGTCAATTGTACTCTGGTCAACCTTTGCGATATGAGCATCCATTTCTTCTTGGCTCTTAGCTATACCGATGGTCTCAAAACCATAGATATCACCAATACGCTGTCCCTCAATATAGTTACTCAATGAATGAGAAGGGTTATTAGGATATCTTGTGATAGTAGCATAGGCATCAGAGAGATTGAAGCTGATTCCATACTGCAAGCCATTAGACAAGCGATCGTTCCAACCGATAGTCAACTCCCAACCATTAGTGCGCAAGTCGGTATTGTTAGTAACAGGTACAGCCGTACCCAAGATGCTCGGAAGCTCAGGGGCATTACCTATCATATTTTTTGTCTTACGCACATACCAGTCAAATGATCCATGCAAGCGATCCTTCAAGAACGCAAAGTCAAGACCGACATTGAAACTCTGGATGGTTTCCCATGTCAAATTCTGAGAAACCAGACCTGGTGCCCAAGCTGTCATAGGTTTCAAACCATCCTGCAGCCATATACCATTGTTGGCATATACACCAATTGTCTGATAAGTCTGGTAAGTACCAACATTCTGGTTACCCAAGTTACCATAAGATACACGAAGCTTCAACTGACCAATCCAATCATTGATTGGCTGCATGAACTTCTCTTGTGCTATATTCCAACCTGCAGATACAGATGGGAAGAACTTCCACTGATTTCCCGGGCGGAATCTTGAAGAACCATCATATCGGCCATTAACCTCAAAGAGATACTTGCCCTGATAATCATAATTCAAACGACCAAAGAAACCACAAGTTGTCCAACGGCTCATGTTGCCAGACACAGATGGATCCACAGGATTACCATAAGCATCAATACCAGTTGTACCATCAATTTGAGGTTTATTACCTACGATGAGACCAGCTCTATCTGCATATTTGTACTTCATACGCTCATCCTCAGACTGGAAACCTGCCATAATATGGAAGTTATGCTTCTTCTGCAAATTGAACGAATACTCAGAATAGAGTTGGAAATTGGTATAATTATCCTTATAGTAGTCTTCACCTACATAAGTAAAATTATTCTGGTCGTAAGCCTCACCATTCAGATTATACAGATAAGTATGCTGCATATCTGTATGACTCTCATTATGGGATGTACGATAGTTGAAGATAGCATGGGTAACCCAATTCTTGATTGGTTCGATGTCCAAACCTACTTGATGATTATACTCATCATTCTGATAACGATATGTACCACCATTAGTCATGGTATTTACCATCTCATTATAGAGATTACCATTTCTATCATACAAAGGAACACAAGGCCACTGTCCACCAAGATATTCATATACACCAGAACCCAAAGACTGAGGACGATGATAATCCTTGCGAATAAAACGGAGAGAGTAGTTAAACTTCATCCATTTCGTCCACTGTGAAGAAATCTTGGCAGTAGCAGTATATCGATTACTGCCTTCATCAGCAACCTTAATCAAACCATCCTGACCTAAATATCCAAAAGAAGCATAGTAGTTGAGTTTTTCGTCACCACCGGTTGCACTTACATTGTGCTCCTGAGAGAATGTATGCTTTTTGTATATTGCATCATAGAAATCGGTAGAAGCATAACCATCGGTAAATCCACTCAACCAATAGCCATTAGCATCTGCATCCAAAGAATAAATCAAATTGCCATTTTTATCCTTACGGGTACCAGCATTAACATATTCGCCCTCTATCCAATCCTTCATACGCTGAACATGGTCTGGTGTAAAAAGCTGACCACCACCAATGTTCGTATTCGCATCATTCTGCATACATGCAAAATCGACAGAGTTCATGCTATGCTTCATACGAATAGGAGTACTGAAGCGGAAATTATTATTGTAGTTCACACTTACCTTGTCACGCTTACCACCCGTCTTTGTAGTAATCAATATGACACCGAAAGGTGCACGAGAACCATAAATAGATGACGCAGCAGCATCCTTCAAAACAGATACACTGGCAATATCCTGAGGATTGATGGTATTGATATCACCCTCCATACCATCGATCAAGACCAACGGACTTCCACTGGAACCCTGTCCGATTGTAGTTGTACCACGTACATTCAAGCTTGGAGTATCATCCAAACTACCTGCAGCCTGGGTAATCTGTAAACCAGCCACCATACCCTGCAGAGCCTGGGTTGCATTACTTACAGGACGGCTATCCAATTCCTCACCCGAAACTGCGGTCACCGCACCCGTAAGGTTTACCTTTTTCTGGGTACCGAAACCTACGACCACCACTTCATTCAGTTTGGTATCATTAGATTTCAAAACCACTTTTGAAGTACCGGCAGGAACTACCTGGGTAGCATATCCCAAGTAAGAAATAGCTAACTGAGCATTACGCTTTACCTTAATAACATAGTTACCATCAATATCAGTAACCGTACCATTACGGGTTCCTTTTTCCATAATGGTAGCTCCGATGACTGGATCACCGGCATCGTCAACAACTGTACCCTTTACGGTAACTTCGCTCTGCTGAGCTTCCTCTACCTTAGGGGTTGATGAGGTCTCACTTGCTGCTAGAGTAGGTAATGCCCCCCCACATGCAAGGACCAAACACGCGATGGCTTTTACATAAGCTTGGCTATGTACAAAGCCTGAAATGATTTGTGTCTGTCTCATTTTCTATTTTTCTAGGTTTATTATTGTTTATTTTTCGTTTGCAAAGTAACACAAAATTTTGCATTTCGTGCCATATTATCGTCTAAAAGAGTGAAAATATCGTCCAAACCTGGCGATTTAGACGATATTTTCGTCTTTTAGCCGATTTTGCTACTCTTAAATGTTGTTTATTCTAAATGATCTTTTTGGTGTCTTTAATGTTTTGTTGTTTCAATGTCTTTATTGTTTCATCGCCTTCTTCAGTTTTCCCACAGCGGCATGAATCATGTCGTGGGTTCCACTTCCGTCGGTCACGTATTTCTGAACCATTCTGCCATAACTGATGGCTTCCTTGAGTTCCTCGCTGGTGTTGTCATCCGGCCAACCGGCACGGCGAAGCAGACCGGAGAGTTCCCGGAGGTCTTCCATCTCGGCAAGGTTGCCAGGTCGCATCGTGTTGATGGCACGGTTCAGGATGGCAGTAGTGCCTTCCAGTTCGTCCTGGGTTACCTTCTTCTTGCCCTTTGCCACCAGCTCCTGTGCCTGAGCCATCACCTTCTGCATGCGCCCATAGCCGAACGGAGCCCATGGAGCATACTCCGGAACCTTCTGAGAGAGGGCATTCCACTTCTCCTGGTCAGCCTTGCGCTCTGCGGCAAGATTCAGGAGAGAATTCAATTCGGTGAAATCTATCTTCACCTTCTTGCTCTTCTTGCTCTTGGCATCGGTCAGGTTGATGCGGTAGTAGTGGGTGCTGTTGGCGTTGCGGTAATAATCAGGCTGGAATTCCTTGCCATCCAGCTTCAGGGTAAGGAGATTGGCTCCCGCACCTGTGGTCACGCCGTTCGATTCGCCCACGGTAATATTACTCAACTTGGAGTCGATGTTCAGCGTAGCCTGGTTCCAGGTCTGTGCGCCAGTACCTGCCATCACCAATGGTCCGTACATCAGGGTTCCTACCCAGGATGTCTTCAGCGGAGTACCGTCCAGACTTGCCACATCGCTCGAAAGCTTGTCGGCACCATATTCGATATGCTTGCTGAATGGCATGTCGATTTCTACGACATCTCCCACCTTCCAGTGCTTCTGCTCCAGTTCTACATAGGTGCTAGGCTGATAGCTCTTTGCCACCTCCTTGCCGTTCACCTTGATGGAGAAACCTTGCGTAGCCCAATATGGCACACGGAGTTTCAGGGTGAAATCGCCCTCGCCTTCCGTTATCTTGATGGCTGAATGCTGTGCCGGCCACAGGCAATCCTGCTTGATGGTCACACCCTTCTCCTTCCAGTGGAGGGTGGTTGGCATATAGAGACCTACCCAGAGAGTATGATCGTTGGCAAAATAAGCCGACTGCTGGTACTTGGTATGGTTTTCAGAACCTGTACCACCGCAGCAGGTGCTCTGAGGAGTCTCGTTGCCGAACGGCTTAGTGGCATTCAATCCTACCGCATACTGATAGCAGGTCTGATACTGGTCCGGATTGAGGGAACCGATGATCTGATTGTACAGCGTACGCTCGATATAGTCGAGATACTGCGCATTATCAGGGTTATAACAGTTCAAATCCTTGCTCAACTTAACGAGGTTATACGCACAGCAGGTTTCGTTGATATCCGGATAAGCCTGCGATTCGCCTTCCTGCAGTCCATTGGTTGCCATACTCAGAATCTGGGTATATGGCTGGCGGAACATCTCTCCGTTGCCTACACCTCCCATCGCATACATGTATCTGCCCTGCACCAGACTCCAGAAGTTCTGTGCCAGATTATAATAATATGGCTTCTGATTGCTCTTGTAACTGCGCAGAGCTCCGATAATCATCGGAATATGCTGGTTGGCATGGCGAGTGCGGATATCATCGATGTTCTTACTCAGCGGATCATAGAACTTAGGTGCGTCGAAACAGTTGGCTGCTTCGAGGAGCTTTGCCTTTTCATCCGGATTGGAAACCATCTCAGAAAGACGGGAGAGCGATTCGCTCATTCCTCCCACCTCACCGGCGATATACATATCCCACATCTCGTAGCGGTTGCCCGGCTTGGCTCTGCGCTCATCCTGGGTGCCGTCCTGCTTTACGTAAGTGCGGTAGTGCATGCGGTTCCATACCCAGAGTCCCATATCCTTGGCGATGAGGAGTGCCTTATCGCAGATTTCCTTATCATCAAAGTAGGTTGCAATGTCTATCAGACCGGCAAGCTGCTTGTGTACGCTGTAATAAGGTGCCCAAACCCAATCGGAGTTGTTGTAGGCACGATACATTTCTATCAGGGCGCAATGCTGAGCCGGAATAGCGTTGATGTAACCGTAACCATACAGTTCAGGGTGCTTCTTATACTCATCAAAAGCAGCCCAGGTGCCCTTCATCTCTCTGAGTTCTGCCTCAGGAGCGAAATCACGAGCCTCCCAGTTGCGCTTCAGTTCCTTATTATATACGAAGGTCATCTCCTGATACTGTCGCAACTCGTTCACCATTCGGGTGATGTTTTGCCGGAGGATGGCTTTCTGCTCTGGGTTAGTTGCCACGGCGTATGCCTGTGCGATAGCCGACATATAGTGGCCTGATCCATGCCCCTTGAGTTTGGTATCCGGCGAATCCCAGCCATCACTCTTGGTATAGCCCTCGGTACTGAGTCCGTAGGTATCGCGATAATTGTAGAGTTGCTGGGTAACATCCCAGGAACAGATTTCGCGGATAGCCTCATCGCGGTTGTGGGTGAGTCGGTTGTCACCATCTATGCTCACATCAGCGAGCGAGAAGGTATGAGCCACTTCCTTTTCAGGAGTCTGATAGCCTCCTGCCACCACCTTGATCTGTGCCTTAACAGGATAACCATTGTCGGTTGTCTCATCACCAATCACAAAACCACCTATCTCATATAGGCTTCCGGCAGGATGCTTCTGCGCATCAGCCTCAGCCTGCTCATCAGCAAGCGGAGAGTTAGCCCAGCGTACCTGGCGATACTCTGAATAACCATCAGAATAGGTTACCCACACGAGATTAGGAAGTCGGGGAGCTGTGCCCTCCGGACAATCCACTGCTACCGCAGTCACCTTGGAGATGGTGCGATAAACAGTAGCTGCCGTTACCAAAGATGGCAAACTGGCTACACCTATCAATAATGTAAACTGCTTTAAATCCATATCTTCTAGGTTTATTTTTGTTTCGTTTAATTTTCTGGCTGCAAAATAACAGAAAAAAAACGTGCTGTCGTAAAAGTATCGTGCACAAAGATAACAAAATCGTCTAGTTGCACCCCTCTGATACGATTTTTGCAGTCTTTTGGACTTTATTTCCATCAAATACCCGATTCTCTTAGTAATTTTGCAGCAGAAACGAAAGAGATTCGCCGAAAAGACAAAAACGTTTCTCTGAATAAGCAAATAACAAAAAAGACAAAACAAAATAAACCTAGAAAGTTATGGTAAAGAAACTCTTCTTCATCGCCACCTTATTATATATAGGGGCTACGGCATCAGCAGAAAGCTATCAGGTGAAATCGCCTGACGGGCGGATTGTGGCTGAATTAAATACAGACAAAGCTCTCTCATTAAGTTTTAAATACAACGGCTCCAAGCTCTTGCAGGAGTCTTCAATAGGTGTAGTGCTGAGCGATGGAATGGACTTGGGCAAGAACCCGAAGGTTGCGAGTCGCAAAATCTCCAACCACAGGGAAACCATCCAGGCACCGTTCTATCGCCAGCCAAGCATCGAAACCAGCTATCAGGAGCTGAACCTGAAACTGAAGAACGGTTTCGGCATCATCCTGAGAGCTTATGATGAGGGAGTTGCCTACCGCTTCTACACTCAGCGTAACGGCAAGACCATCATTCTGAATGAAACCGCCGCTTACCAGTTCGGTAAGGACAAGAAGGCATGGTTGCCATACACTACGACTCCAGAAAAGCCTTTTGCCATGGCTTTCCAGAATATCTATCACGAGACTCGACTCGATACTGCCAAGCAGGATCTGGCCTTCCTGCCAGCAACCATAGATTGCGGCAAAGCAAAGGTCACCATCCTGGAGAGTGATCTGCAGAACTATCCGGGTATGTGGCTGAAGGCTAACGGCAGCAAACAGGATCAAGAGAAGGGAATCCTGAGAGCCGCTTTCGCTCCCTACCCTAAGGAAATGGCCTACTACCCTTGGCGACACATGAGCCACGTAAAGAGCACCTGCGATTACATCGCAACCAGCACCGGCAAGCGCAATTATCCTTGGCGCATCTTCGCCATCACAAAGCACGATACACAGATGCCGACCAACAATCTGGTGTACGCCCTGGCTTCTCCCAACAAGATAGGAGATACTTCCTGGATCAAACCCGGAAAGGTGGCTTGGGACTGGTGGAACGACTGGAATCTGAAAGGTGTGGATTTCAAGGCAGGCATAAACTTTGAAACTTACAAATATTACATAGATTTTGCTCATAATCACGGTTTGGAATACATCGTCCTCGATGAAGGATGGTACAACTCAAAAGAGGGAAGTATTCTGAAACCAATAGACGATATCCAGTTGCCTAAGCTCATAGAATATGGTAAGAGCAAGGGCGTGGATATCGTGCTCTGGGCAGTCTTCAATGTGATGGACGAGAACCTGGAAACCATCTGCAAGACCTATGCCGATATGGGCATCAAGGGATTCAAGGTGGATTTTATGGACCGCGACGACCAGACCGCCATCGAAATGGTGGAACGCCTGGCTGCCTGCACCGCCAAGCATCATCTCATCCTCGACCTGCACGGCATCTACAAGCCACACGGCCTGAACCGCACCTATCCTAACATCCTCAACTACGAGAGTGTCTTCGGTATGGAAGAATGCCGCTGGACGGAAGCCAAGAATGATATGCCGCTCTACGACGTCACCTTCCCATACATCCGAATGATGGCAGGACAGGTGGATTTCACACCGGGAGCGATGAGAAACGGAACCCGAGACAACTGGAAGGCTATCTACACCAAACCGATTTCGATGGGTACCCGATGCCACCAGGCTGCCTGCTACATCGTACAGGACAGTCCGTTTACGATGCTCGCCGACACTCCTACCAACTATGAGGCGGATGAGCCATACACCCGATACATCGCTTCATTGCCTGTAGTCTTCGACAAGACCATCGTGCCACAGGGCGAAATCGGAAAATATATCGTTACCGCCAGAAAGAAGGGCAACGACTGGTATGTTGGCGGTCAGAGCAACTGGGATGAGCGCACGCTCACCCTGAAGTTTGATTTCCTTGCGGATGGAGATTACGAAGCAATCGTATTGAAGGATGGCATCAATGCCAATCACGATGCCGAGGATTACAAGATAGAGAAATCTGTCATCCATCAGAATTCTGAAATGAAGATCCATCTTGCTTCGGGCGGAGGATTCGTCATCAAGGTTATCAAGAAATAAACATTTTAAAAAAGAAGTTGATATGGTTAATAAACATATAATTGTAACACTATTCGTAACAGCAGCTGCGGCAGTACCTCAGATGGGTGCTGCCCAGAAAGCTGCCTACAACACTCCGGGAGCAGGCAACCCTATCCTGCCTGGTTATTTTGCCGACCCAACCATCAAGAAGTTTGGTGACACCTATTATATATATGCTACTACCGATGGTAGCGGAGCCGGTTTCGGACCGGCACAGCTCTGGTGCAGCAAGGATTTCAAGAACTGGACCCTGATGCCGATGAACTGGCCAGACAGCCACTGGATCTGGGCACCGGATGTCATGCAGAACGAAGCCGACGGCAAGTATTACTATCTCTACTGCCAGCCATGCAAGCTCCATCTGGGTGTGGGCGATACACCTCGCGGTCCTTGGAAGAATGTGCTGGGCGAGAGCGAAGCCGTGCTCGTACCGGATAGATTCGTAAAGAATGCCATCACCCTGGACGGTCAGACCTTCCGAGATGATGATGGTTCGGTCTATATGTATTGGGGCACCTGGGGCATCTACAAAGGCTTCGGTTGCGGAGCAGGTAAGCTGAATCCTGACATGAAATCGTTCAGCGAAACCAAGCTCATCCCGAACACCGAGGTTACTCACTTCTTCGAAGCTCCATTCGTCTTCAAGCGCAACGGCATCTACTACTTCCTCTACTCCTGCGAGCATTGCGAGGATGCCAGTTACCGTGTGGATTATGCCACAGCCAAGAGTCCGCTCGGTCCTTATACCTACCACGGCACTATTCTCAAGACCAATGCCGACGGAACCGTTCACGGTCCGGGACACAACAGCGTGCTGCAGGAAGGCAACAACTACTACATCGTATATCATCGCCACGACAATCCACATTCCAACCGTGGATTCCATCGTCAGGTGTCAATCGACAAACTCGAATTCAATGCAGACGGTACCATCAAGGAGGTCGTTCCAACCCACGAAGGTCTCGATCTGAAACCGGAGATGAAGGTAGCAAAGAACCTCGCCTTCGGTGCCAAGATTACAGCTTCCTCTTATTACGACAACGATTTCCGTCCGGAATATGCGGTAGATGACAACAACGGCACACTCTGGCGCCCTCGCACCACCGGACCGGCTTGGATTCAGATTGACCTGGGCAAGAAGCAGAGCATCAAGAGCATCTGGACTCAGTTTGAATACGGAACACAGTTCTATCAGTATCTCATCGAGACATCGAATGATGGCAAGCACTGGCAGACCTTCTCCGACAAGCGACAGAACCGTCTGGCTGGTTCGCCAATGGTAGATTTCGGAAATGCCAAGGCACAGTACATCCGTCTCACCTATACCGGCGGACAGAAGAACGGTTTCGGTGGCACCATCTGGAACATCAAGGTTTACGGTTCCGTAGAAGATTCTGCCCCACAGCAGTGGCTCGGTCTGACAGCAGCTGATTTCGATGGCACTAACTGGCATAACAACGAAGGAATGCTCGCCGGCAAGTTCTCACTCCTTCAGGGCACCGCCCTCAGAGAGCGTATGGCTGGCAAAGATGCCATCACCCTGCAACCGGGTGCCCAGCTGGTGATGACTCATCCGCAGCTCAACAAGGCACACAAGCACACCCTCACCGCCCAGACTTTCGACAACGGAAGCTGGCATCAGATAGATGAAAACGATCCTCGTCTGAATCTTTCTGAAGGAAAACTGGAAATTAGTTCAGGCGAAAAGCAATTTACCCTCACCAATCTCCGTTATTATAACTGGGAACAGGAGGCTGCAGAAAAGGCTTTCGATGCCCAGAGCAACATCGTGCGTGAACCAGTAGCCGACAAGAACTGTCAGGGACTGGTGGTAGATATCAGTGCTGACTACTACAACGAGGGCGATACCGTGCCTTATATCAAGAACGGCAGTCCGCTGGATGTCCATCTCAAGGGCGAATTCGAGACACAGCACGATACAGCAGCCATCATCAAGACCATAGAGGGCAAAAAGGCATTCGCCTTTACCGGCAAGGAGAGTTACAGAAGCAACTTCATGCTCCCAG
>ERZ1023822.40-NODE-40-length-50698-cov-40.809174_pt1 | contig 50698 bp, 41 predicted proteins | sample MGYA00380379_ERZ1023822 | MGnify/ENA primary metagenome ERZ1023822 (study PRJEB33179, sample SAMN07448988) | human gut metagenome | biome: Human-gut; feature: Human associated habitat; material: Faeces | host: Homo sapiens | place: India: Bhopal | collected... | reverse complement strand
GTTGTCCATATAAATAGGCATAGATTTGTTCTATGAGTTCCTATTATGAGAAGATGCTTGCTACGGGGGAGGTGAAGTGTATCGATGAGGAGATACCGTTTGAGATACCCCAGGGGTGGGAATGGTGCAGAATGAGAGATGTGATACAGTTACTCTCAGGTAGAGATTTAGAACCATCTATGTATAATTCAAGCCAAAAGGGGATTCCTTATATAACTGGAGCAAGTAACTTTAACAACGAAAATCTTATTGTAAATCGTTGGACTCAAACGCCTGTAACAGTTTCTGAGGAAGGAGATTTGTTGATTACTTGTAAGGGTACTATTGGAACTATGGCTTTCAACAATATAGGAAGTATACATATTGCACGTCAAATAATGGCTATTCATAGTAAAGATGTTGACTTACACTACCTTAAATTGTATTTTGAATTGAACATTGGGACATTAGAGTCCCAAGCAAACAGCATGATTCCAGGCATATCAAGAGAGGTCGTTCTTAATAGCTTAGTACCAATACCACCACTTCAAGAACAAATAATAATTGTAGAAAAAAGCAGCTCATTGATGCCTTTGGTAAGTAAGTATTCTTTTGCTCAAGGTAAATTGAATCTATTAAATAATGTGATAAAAAATAAGCTCGAGAAAACCATTCTTCAAGAGGCTATTAAAGGAAAACTTGTACCGCAAATAGCAGAAGAAGGTACAGCGCAAGAACTGCTTGAACAAATAAAGGCAGAGAAGCAGAAACTCGTTAAAGAAGGCAAGCTAAAGAAATCTGCCCTCAACGATTCTGTTATTTTCCGTGGTGACGATAACAAGTATTGCGAGAAGATAGGAAAGTCGGTGCAGTGCATTGATGAAGAGATTCCGTTTGAGATACCAGAAAGCTGGGTGTGGTGTAAATTTCAAGACATAGCAAATAGCGAACTTGGAAAAACGATGAATAAGGCTTCTGACAAAGGAAGCGAAGTTCCATATTTATGCTCAATAAATGTATATTGGGATAAAGTAGATTTATCTAATGTAAAAGTTGCTCCCTTTTCCATTGCAGAGAAAGAAAAGTATTTATTACAAAAAGGAGATTTGCTTATTTGCGAAGGTGGCGAGGTTGGAAGATGTGCAATATGGAGTAATGATAAAACTATGTATTATCAAAATGCATTGCATAGAGTAAGATTTTATGGGAACATCAGTTCCAAGTTTATACAAAATGTTATAAGGAGCTATAAAACTATGGGCATCATAGATAAGAATAGTAAAGGAATGACTATTAAGCATTTTACAAAAACGGCATTAAATAGCTTGTATATTCCCTTGCCACCCTTTCAAGAGCAACAACGCATTGTTGCTCAAATAGAAAAACTATTTGAGCAACTGCATTAATTGCTCTATCTTTTCAACAATGCGTTGTTGTTCCTCTATTGGAGGCAATGGGTATAGATAATTTTCTATATGACAGTTGTTTATGGAGGGTGAGTTGTCGCCCTTCATAAACGAATTTAATCCATCAACCACATAATTTGATAGCATCAAATAATACAGGAACATAGGATAATACCCTAAACTTGGGGTAATGACATAGAATCCTGTACTTGCAATGGCATCTTTATATATATCATCAACCAAAGCTATATTTTTCAAGTAGGGACGAACCATTGAAAACAACAAATCGTTTTTATGAAGTTTTCTCGTTGCTCGACTTGGAGCGTTTTCAAATCTTACCTTTTTAGGATTATCTATAATGTTTAGCCTATTATTGACGGCATCCACATCAATATAAACGAAATCCAATGACGGCTTAGTTGATTCCATTGGCATAAATACAGACATACCTCTTGCCCAACTCCAAGATTCGGGCAAATCAAATGGGATTTGCTCAGTTATATCCAAGCATTTTTTGCCTATCTGCTCATAATACTTGTTATCGTCATCACGGAAAATAACAGAGTCATTGAGGGCAGACTTCTTTAGTTTACCTTCCTTGACGAGTTTCTGCTTCTCTATCTTAATCTGCTCCAACAAATCTTGAGCAGTACCCTCCTCTGTAAGTTGCGGAACAAGTTTTCCTTGAATTGCTTCCTGTAAAATGGACTTTTTAAATTTATCCAATATCTCTTTGTTTATATAGTCAAGTTTTATTTGACATTCTCCATATTGGGTTATATATGGATGGAGTAAGCTCAACTTCTCTACTATGCGTGTCTGTTCCTTTTGTGGTGGGATAGGTAATAGACAATGCTTTATAATGAGTTGATTTATATTCGGGTCTTTTCTCGATCCAGCAGCAAAATCCATCCAATAAGGTCTTTGATATTCGATAAAAGTATGAAGATAATCCATATTGCAATATCCATTTGGCTTAATGGCACAAACTGACTGATTGATGGTTGTATCAAACTGTAGAATGCTATGTTTTCCAATCGTTCCTGCACCGCCATACATCGCAATACATACCGAGTTTTGTGGGAGAATGGTAAGGTTGTAGTCAGAACAAGCTTTTTCCGTAATTTGTATCTCCGTCTTGCATAAAACTCCATTATTTAAGTCTGTCGTGCGAACCCAATTAATGCTGCCATTTTGGTAGTAGTCGGGATTTCTGCTTAGAGGTGTGGAACCGCTTGTTGTCTCAAAAAGGTTACCAATGCGTTCCCATTCCCACCCCTTAGGCACTTCAAACGGCACTTCCTCATCAATGCATTTCACCTCTCCCGTAGCAAGTATCTTCTCATAATAGGAATTGTCCTCACCACGGTAGATAATGGATGCGTTCTTGTCACGCTTGATTTTTTTCTCCTTAATCAAGCGTTCTTTCTCTTGGCGAATCTTATCAAGCAAAACGCTTGCAGGTTCATCATTAGGGTCTTGCGGTACAAGTTTGCCTTGTATCGCCCATTGTAATATGCTATTCTTTAATTGCTTTCCGTTCATTGTTCTCTTTATACTGTTTAATTCACCACAAGTTGGTGACGAATTTGTGAGACGCTGTCTCACAAATCCTTTTAACCTATATTGTTTTCCTCAAACTCTGCAATCCATTCCTTTACCTTGGCTTGCAGCAAAGCCTTGTCTGGCAAATATAATTGATACGCAGAAGCATATACATGAGAGTCTTTCGGCAAAGTTAACTCTACAAGTGCATCGTTCTTACTCTCACAAAGCAAAATGCCGATGGTTGGTTTCTCGAAGTCTTGCTTCACAAAGCGGTCATAATAGTTGACATACATCTGCATCTGTCCAAGGTCTTGATGAGAAAGCTTATCTGTTTTCAAATCAATAAGGACATAGCATTGCAACAATCTATTATAGAAGACCAAATCTACATAATAATTGTCTTCATCAAAGGTGAAACGCTTCTGGCGTGCCTCGAAGAGGAAGCCTTTGCCTAATTCGAGTAGGAACTGTTGCATCTTGCTGATAATGGCATTCTCCAACTTCGACTCAGAGTAAGCGGCATCTGGCTTCAAACCCAAGAATTCCAAGGTCAAAGGACTTTTGATAACATCAGAAGGTTTCTCTACAGTTTGACCTTCCTTTGCCAAACGCATCACCTCATCTTTTTCACGGCTCAAAGCCAATCGCTCATAGAGGCAACAGCCCACTTGACGACTCAGCTGTCTTTTTGACCATTGCTGTTGGACGCACTCTATTTCATAGAAAGAACGAGCGTCTGGATTTTCCACTCGCATCAGAATCAAATAATGACTCCAAGAAAGCTTAAACATCTGATTATCACTATCTTTCGAATTTGCTAACCACTGGTTAGCATTTTTGTTTTCAAAAGGGAAACCAGTGGTTGACCTTTTTGCATATACAATATAGAATTGCCTAATATTGCGGAGATTTGGATATGACCAACCTGCCCCAAAACGAACAGTCAAACTCTTTGACAATTCTTGCAAGACTTGCTTTCCATATTGCGCACGAACATTCCCTTCCTGTTCATACTCCACTATATACTTGCCTATATAATACTTGGTATAGACCTCAGCAGTATTGACCGAAGTCTTCACGTAAGTCCTTGCCTGTTCTATAAGACCAGACACCTTATCAAGTAGGTCTTCAATATTATCCGAAGTCTTTGTTATTTCGTTTGCCATAATTCTGTATTATTATCAGATTTTGGGGACACGTCCCCAAAATTCCTATTTCAAATAAGTGAGACAATGTCTCACCTTTTTATATCAATCTGAATTTGCGGGACACCGTCCCACATATTACAATTCGTCCACATTCACCTCAATCCCCAATATACGTTGTATCTCCGTCAATGTCTTATCTATTTCATGATCAAGAGCCTTGCGCTTCTTGAAATAGTCGGCAAGCAGTTCGGCAGGAGGCAAGATTTCTTCATCCTCTTTCGGGAACTTGCACAAGTCGAAGTTGCAATCGGTGGCGATAAGGTCTTCAACCGAATAGCAACGAGATTTCTCGTCACCATCAGCAATAATAATCTCCTTACGGTCGTTCCACCACTCACGGATTGGGTCGCAATGTTCCGACTTCATGGACTTTGTCTTGGAGAAATGCTTGTAACCCTCTGGCATATCCAAACGATAGAACCACGTTTCCTTTGTAGAATAACCTTCTGGAGCACCCTCCGCACTGGTATTGTCGAAGAACAAAATGTTCGTGGCAATCGAAGTGTAAGGTGCAAAGATACTGCCAGGCAAACGGATAATGGTGTGCAAGTTGAAATCCCTGAGCAACTTTGTCTTAATGGCAATCTTTGTGTTATCTGCTCCAAAAAGGAAACCATCAGGAACAATGACAGCAGCACGGCCATTTTTCTTCAAGCGATACATGATAAGCACCATGAAGAGGTCGGCAGTCTCGCTACTGCGCATATCAGAAGGAAAGTGAGATTTCACGTCGGCCTTTTCATTACCTCCGTATGGTGGATTCATCAAAACAACATCAAACTTGTCTCCGTCTGTATAGTTGAGAACATCTTTGGTAAGCGAGTTGTCGTGATATACCAATGGCGTGTCGATACCATGCAGCAACAGGTTTGTCACACATAGCATATACGGGAATTGTTTCTTTTCTATGCCAAATACAGACTGATTGTACTCTTTGCGGTCTTCAGCAGTCTTTACCTTCTTGTCCAATTCACCCAACCAACTTGTGATGAAACCTCCTGTACCACAAGCGAAGTCTGCCATTTTCTCACCAATCTGCGGATTGACTATCTCTGCCATAAATTCTGTCAAGGCTCTTGGGGTGTAGAACTCACCTGAGGAACCTGCCGACTGCATTTCTTTAAGGATAGTCTCATATATCTCACCGAAAGCATGACTCTCTTCATAGTCACCAAGATTCAATCCGTCTATCACATTAAGCACCTGGCGGAGCTGAACGCCATCTTTCATATATTGGTTGGCATCCTCAAAAGTTGTCTTTACTATTGCCACGAATTGGGGTATCAGGTGTAACCTCTATGTTTTTGAGTTCAACAAACAAGGTGTTGTTGACAAACGAAAGCAGTTCGTCACCAGTCAAGGCATTGCCACTTCCATCATCATGTGCCCAGTTGCGCCAACGGCATTCTTCTGGAATAATAGACTTGTAATCATCATCGTCCAACTCCCAATCATTCTCTTTCTCGTCATAGACTTTCAAGAACAGCATCCACGCCATTTGTTCTATGCGTTGCGCATCACCGTTGATACCGGCATCATTGCGCATGATATTGCGTACTCGTTTTACGAAATTAGATAAACTCATTTTATATTGTTTCTTTTTATGCTATATTATATATTGATTGCTCCAACTCTTTTACGGCCTTCAGATACTCTCTCTTGCCACCGAAGAACTTTACTATATTTGCCTTAGAGCCCAATCGGCGGAAAGGATCGTTTTCAAGCACAGTAAGACTTTCAAGTTCTGAAATGCCTTCTTCCATGTACTTCTCCAACAAAGCCTCAAGTACCAGTCGTGCCTGTTCACCATACTTGCTGAATATATCACGCTTTTTCACTTGCTCAGCACGTTCCCGCCTCGTCAGGGTCTTCTTTCCGTATGCGATATGGCAGATGAAATCAAAATCATCCACATTGCTCATTTCCTGTGAAGTTTTTAATTCTGCAAGATCTATGCCTTTTTCTTTCAGCATATCAGCAATGTCTGACTTTTTCTTTATTTCATTCCATTTGGAGGTAAATGTATCAATGGTAGCAAACGAATCAAGGATATTCTTCTTCGTGTAGTCGGTAATACTCTCCGTGCGAAGCAGCTTGCCATCGGCATCGTAAACGGACACTACCTTATTGACAACCATTACCTGGCAGCCATCTTTATCTACAAGAGGCTTTGGACGAGTGATAGGATCACCAACTATTGGCGGTGTATCATCTACAGGCAGAACTGGAGTTTTTGCCTCTCTGGACTTTATAGGATAATCGGGATCCATCTCGATAGGTCCGTCCCAATCTGGGTCAGCAAACAAGCGTGTTACATTTCGAAAGTCCATCACCGTGAAATTGGTCTTTCCCTCATTCTCACGAAGACGGGTTCCGCGTCCTATAATCTGCTTAAACTCCGTCATGGAACCAATCTGTTGGTCAAGCACTATCAGCTTTACCATCTTGCAATCCACACCGGTAGAAAGCAGTTTGCTGGTCGTTGCAATGACTGGATATTCCGAAGATACTGAAATAAAGTAATCCAACTTGCTTTTACCATACTCATCGCTACCTGTTATGCGAACCACATAGTCAGGATTTTTCTTGCACATATCAGCATTGGCATTGGTCAATGCCAGACGCATACGCTCCGCATGTGTTTCATCAGCACAGAACACTATGGTCTTAGCCATGCGGTCAGTGCTTTTCAGATAGTTGGTTATCTCTTGCGCAACTTCCCTTATACGGTCTTCTATAATAATGTTATAATCATAGTCACTGTTGTTATAAATGCGGTCTTCTATCTCGTTGCCGTATATATCCTTTTGTCCCTTTGTCGGTCTCCACTCATCGCCAATGTTGGTTGTGATGTTGATTACCTTGAAAGGAGCTAGGAAACCGTCCTCAATTCCGTTTTTAAGACTATATGTATATATAGGCTCACCAAAGTAGCCAATACTTGACTGGTACTTTGTTTCTTTTGGTGTTGCTGTCATACCTATATGAGTAGCCGAAGAAAAGTATTCCAAGATGTTTCGCCAGTTGCTATCATCCTTTGCGCTACCTCTATGACACTCATCAACGATAACAAGATCAAAATAGTCTGGATTAGGAAACAACTCCTTATAGTTTTTGGCATCATTCTGTCCAATCAACTGTTGATAGAGTGCAAAGAACACTTGATAAGACCCCAATTCTTCCAAGTGGTTCTTGTCTTTTGAGTAGTCTATCTTGTGCGTTACCTTTTCTAATGGTTTGAAGTCTTGCTGTATGGATTGATCAACCAATATATTGCGGTCTGCAAGATACAACACTTTCTTCTTCAAACCACTTTTAAGTAAACGCCATACAATCTGAAATGCAGTATATGTCTTGCCAGTGCCAGTTGCCATGACAAGGAGCACACGGTTTTGTCCTCTCGCAATAGCATTGACAGTGCGGTTTACTGCATTGCGCTGATAATATCGTGGCGGGAATATATTCTGACCAGTGCAAAAAGGCTGCTTTATGATAGCCAGCTCTTGTTCGTTAAGTCCGTTTCCATCGTTAGCCTCATTTTTATATCTTTCGATAAGTTCTTCTTTTGTTGGAAATTCGTCCATAGCAAAAGTGCGTTCCTTGCCTGTCAAGAAGTCATGTTCGGCAAACCCTTCACCATTTGAACTGTATGCAAATTTCACATCAAGCATTTGGGCATAGGTCATGGCTTGTTGCAATCCATGTGAAACAGAATGATTGGCATCCTTTGCTTCTACAATAGCAATGGGTGTTGCCTTATTTGCATAAAGTACATAGTCGGCAAACTTCGGTTTCTCTCTATGCACAAGATTACCATGAAGGCTAATTTTACCGTCAGTAAATTTAACCTTCTGTTCCATGAATATACTATCCTTTGACCATCCCTTGCTTGTGATGGCTTCGTTGATATAGCGGAACTTGATGTCCTCTTCTGTTAAATCTTTGCTTATGCCCATATTCAAATAATATTTTATTATCAGAAGTTCTACAACATACTTGCTGAAATCCCCTTGCTGTCTAAGACATCTTTTATCTTGTTTAGTTGCATAAATTCACCGAATTTTGCTGCAAATAGACATTAAAATTTGCGATAATCATTATAAATTAAGCTATTTTATGTAAATTACTGAACCACTTGCGAAAGTTCAGTCCCCAACTCTTAACGCAAGAACTTTCCGGTAAGGCTTGCCTTGCAGGCAGCTACTTCTTCCGGGGTTCCGGCTACAACGAGATTACCGCCTTTGTCGCCGCCTTCAGGACCGAGGTCGATGATATAGTCGGCACACTTGATGACATCCAAATTGTGCTCAATCACTACCAGCGAATGACCCCTTTCTATCAGGGCATTGAAGGCATGGAGCAGGCGCTTGATGTCGTGGAAGTGAAGACCCGTGGTAGGCTCGTCGAAGATGAAAAGCGTAGGCTCCTGTTCTTCCTTACCTATGAAGAAGGCGAGCTTTACACGCTGATTCTCACCACCCGAAAGCGAACTTGAATTCTGACCGAGCTTGATATAACCCAGACCTACATCCTGAAGCGGCTTCAGGCGGTTTACGATGATGCGGCAGTTGTCGAAGTCGCCCTCGTTGCGCTGCAACTTTTCATCGCTGAAGAACTCGATGGCCTCGTTTACCGTCATGTTCAGCACATCATTGACGTCTTTTCCGCCATAGCGAACCTCCAGGATATCGTGCTTGAAACGCTTGCCCTTACAAGCCTCGCAGGTCAGCGTGAGGTCTGCCATAAACTGCATCTCGATGGTAACATATCCCGCACCCTTACATTCCTCGCATCTTCCGCCTTCGGTATTGAAAGAGAAGTACTGCGGCGTGAATCCCATCTGCTTAGCCAGTGGCTGGTTGGCAAAGAGGGCACGTATCGCATCGTATGCCTTCAGATAAGTGGCAGGGTTGCTGCGGGTACTCTTTCCGATAGGGTTCTGGTCAACAAACTCTACATGATGGATGCTCTTCCAGTCGCCTTCCATCGATGTATATTCGCCTGGGGCATCTGCTACGAGGTCCAGACGGCGACGCATGGCAGGATAGAGGATTCCCTTGATGAGCGAACTCTTGCCTGAGCCTGATACACCGGTTACACAGGTGAATACATTGAGCGGTATCTTAACGTCGATGCCGCGCAGATTGTTCATCCGGGCTCCCTTGATTTCGATATACTGGTTCCAGGCACGGTGGCTCGTTGGCGCCTTTATCTCCTCGTTGTGGGTAAGGTACTTGATGGTATAACTCTCCGGATATTCAGCCAGCAGCTTTTCCTGTTCAGCCTTGTCGGTGGTTGAATATTCTGATGACGGACCGGCGTAGACCACTCTTCCGCCCAGTCTGCCGGCATCGGGACCGATATCGATGAGATAGTCGGCTGCCCGCATAATCTCTTCGTCGTGTTCTACCACAACCACCGTATTGCCCAGTTGCTGCAGTTCTTTCAGCACCTTAATCAGTCGGGCAGTATCGCGGCTATGGAGTCCGATACTAGGTTCGTCGAGGATATATACGCTACCCACGAGCGATGAGCCCAGGTTGGTGGTCAGGTTGATGCGCTGACTCTCACCGCCGGAGAGGGTGTTGGAGAGTCGGTTGAGCGTAAGATACCCCAGACCAACATCCAGGAGGAACTGCAGGCGGTGGGTGATTTCGGTGAGCAGACGCTTGCTGATTTCCTTCTCATGCTCAGAGAGTTCCAGTTTTTTGAACCATTCGCTCAGGTTCACAATCGACATCTCAACCAGTTCGGTGATGCTCTTTCCGCCAATCTTCACATAGTTGGCTTCCTTCTTGAGTCGGGTACCATGGCAGTCAGGACAAATCGTCTTTCCACGGAATCGGCTCAGCATCACGCGGTATTGTATCTTGTACTGGTTCTCCTTTACCATTCTGAAGAACTCATCGATGCTCACCCTTTCCTGCTGTTTACGTTTCTTCTCGCCAGGCAGACCGTGCCACAGCCAGTCCTTCTGCTGCTGAGTCAGTTCGAAATAAGGCTTGAAGATAGGGAAGTCGTATTCTGCAGCTCTGCGGATGAATTCCTTGAGCCACATACCCATCTTTTCGCCTCGCCAGCAAACCACACATCCGTCATATACGCTCATCGAAGTGTTCGGGATGACGAGTTTCTCATCGATGCCTATTATGCTGCCGAAACCTTCGCAGGTAGGGCAGGCTCCGAGAGGGGAGTTGAAGGCAAACATGTTGTCGGTAGGCTCTTCAAACTGCATGCCGTCAGCTTCGAACCGGGTAGAGAAGTCGTAGCAGATATTGCTTGGCAGGAAGACGAGGCGGCAGGCTCCATCTCCCTCATAGAAGGCAGTTTCGGCAGAATCCATCAGTCGGCTGATATCATCCTTCTCATCGCTTACCGAAGCACGGTCGATGACCAGGAAGATTTCTTCATCCTTCTGTTGCATTCTCTTTCTCAGTTTATCGCCGCTTACTTCCAGCAGTTCCTTATCCGCCTGCTCCATGAAGTCTTCGATGCGCACGAATTCACCTTTTATATATATACGCGCGTAACCTTCCTGGTTGTACATCTCCAGCTGTTTGCCCAGACTGCGCCCTTCGATGACGTGGATAGGGGCGAGGATGACAAACCTGGTACCCTGGGAATACTGTCGGGTACAGGCGAGTACATCTTCGGTAGTATGGCGTTTCACCTCCTGTCCGCTGATAGGCGAATAGGTTTTTCCGATGCGTGCGTAGAGCAGTCGCAGGTATTCGTAGATTTCGGTGTTGGTGCCCACGGTAGATCGTGGGTTGCGCGAAATCACTTTCTGTTCGATGGCGATGGCCGGTGGCAATCCTTTGATGAAATCACATTCCGGTTTGCTCATACGTCCCAGAAACTGGCGAGCGTACGAAGAGAGCGATTCCACATAGCGGCGCTGGCCCTCAGCATATAAGGTATCAAAAGCCAACGATGATTTTCCCGATCCGGAGACACCCGTAATGGCAACAAACTTGCCCTGAGGTATCTTCACATCGATATTCTTGAGGTTGTTGGCTCTTGCCCCTTTTATTTCTATATATTTATCTTTCCCCATTTTTTTTACCTTTTTACCTTTTTACTTTTTTACCCTTATTCGTGGTGGTAAGGTTCACCTTTTATAATAGTACATGCGCGATAGAGCGCCTCGGTAAAGATAAGGCGCACCATCTGATGCGAGAAGGTCATCTTGGAGAGGGAGATCTTCTCGTTGGCGCGGTCGTAGACAGACTGTGAGAAGCCGTAAGGACCGCCGATGACAAAGACGAGCCTTCTTGCCGTGGCCTGCTTGCGCTCTATCCATTTGGCAAACTCGATGCTTCGGAATTCCTGTCCATGTTCATCCATCAGCACCACCGTATCCGAAGGCTGGAGGAGTTTCAGAATCAGTTCTCCTTCCCGTTCCTTCTGCTGCTGTTCGCTGAGACTCTTGGTGTTCTTGAGCTCAGGAATGGTTGTTATGTTGAAAGGCATATAATGGGTGATGCGCTCGGCATAATCCTTGATGCCCGCAATGAAATGCTTGTTTACGGTCTTTCCGACCAAAATGAGTTCTGTCTTCATTTCGTTGGCGTTTTCTTCCTATACACTTTCATGTTTACTCTTCGCTTCGTCCCTGTAATATCCTGTTCCTATTCTTTTCGGATTCTTCGGGAACCAGCCTTTCTCGCAGCGTTGTCTCTGTTCGAAGAGTTCACCGATGCTCCAAAGGCATGAAGCACCTACTACGCCCAGTATGGCAGAGAAGAGCACGTTGGCAACCAGGAAGGCAGCTCCGATGCAGATGATGCCCGCAACGAGGAAAACCCACCAATAGCGGGTGCCCGTATAATATTCCGTCTTCATGACGATAGGGTGAAAGATACCTATTATTAAAAAGGTGGATACGGCGATGATGACGCCCGTGTAATATACTTCCATATTCTATTGTTTTATATTTTGTTCATTCAACTTTTGTTATCTTACCAATACAATATTGCTAAATATTAGCCTTATTCTATTTTCAATTCCATTTCAATGTGCAAAAATACAAAAAAAACTTCATTCTTGCTTGGTTTATCAAAATTTTTATATAACTTTGTACGCAAATAGAGAAATTATGCATTGTTTTCGTGCACATCCTTCTCGATAAGAATTAATTAATTACATAATATAATCAAACTATGGCTAATAACGCAGAATTGATCAAGCAGTGTGAAGAAAGAGCACAGCAGTGGCTCACACCTGCTTTTGACGAAGAAACCCGTAAGGAAGTAAAGGCAATGCTCGACGCAGAGGACAAGTCAGCTCTCGTTGATGCATTCTATCAGAACTTGGAGTTCGGTACTGGTGGTTTGCGCGGTATCATGGGCGCAGGTACCAACCGCATGAACAAGTATATCGTTGGTATGGCTACACAGGGCTTTGCTAACTACATCCTCAAGGCTTTCCCAGGTGAGGAGAACCTTTCTGTAGTGGTAGGTCACGACTGCCGTAACAACTCCCGTCTCTTCGCTGAGACCGTAGCTGCCATCTTCTCTGCCAATGGCATCAAGGCATATCTCTTCGAGAGCCTCCGTCCTACACCAGAGATTTCTTTCGCTATCCGTGAGCTCGGTGCCAAGGCTGGTGTCAACGTAACTGCTTCTCACAACCCTAAGGAGTACAACGGTTACAAGGCTTACTGGAGCGACGGTGCTCAGGTTCTGGCTCCACACGATACAGGTATCATCGAGGAGGTAAACAAGGTTACTATCGACCAGGTGAAGTTTGAGGCTAACTGGGATAAGATCAAAATTATCGGTGGTGAGATGGATTACGACTACATGACAGCCGTTCACTCTGCTATGATTGACCAGGATGTCATCAACCGTCAGAAAGACCTCAACATCGTTTATTCAGCTATGCATGGTACAGGTCGTGTCATCGTACCTCTCTGCTTGCGTTCTTGGGGCTTCCAGAACATCAATGTAGTTCCTGAGCAGATGGTTGTAGATGGCAACTTCCCTACAGTGGTTTCTCCTAACCCAGAGAATGCTGAGGCTATGACTCTCGGTATGAAGCTCGGTACAAAGTTGAACGCTGACCTCGTAGTTGCTACTGACCCTGATGCTGACCGCCTCGCTATCGTTTGCCGCGATGACAAGGGCGAGTGGATGATCATCAACGGTAACCAGACAGCCATGATGTTCTGCTACTACATCATCGAGAACAAGAAGAAGTTGGGCAAATTGAAGCCAACAGACTTCCTCGTAAAGACCATCGTAACAACAGAAGTTATCGCTGAGATTGCCAAGAAGAACAACGTAGAGTTGCGCGACTGCTACACTGGTTTCAAGTGGATTGCACGCGAGATTGCTATCTCTGAGGGCAAGCAGCAGTACATCGGTGGTGGTGAGGAAAGCTTCGGCTTCTTGCCATACGATAAGGTACGCGATAAGGATGCTCCTGCATCTATCTGTCTGATTTGTGAGATTGCAGCATGGGCTAAGGATCAGGGCAAGACTCTCTACGACCTCCTGATGCAGATTTATGCAGAGTATGGCTTCAGCAAGGAGTTTACTGTAAACGTAGTTCGCCCAGGTAAGACCGGTGCTGACGAGATTAAGCAGATGATGGCAGACTTCCGTGCCAACCCTCCACAGGAGTTGGGTGGCAGCAAGGTGGTAACCTGGAAGGACTATCAGTCTTTGGAGGCTAAGCATGCTGACGGCAGCGTAGAGAAGCTCGATATGCCTGCTACAAGCAATGTACTCCAGTGGTTCTGCGATGACAACACCAAGGTAAGTGTCCGTCCATCAGGTACAGAGCCTAAGATTAAGTTCTATATTGAGGTTAAGGATCCTTCATTCAAGTGTGCTGGCTGCTACAACCGCTGCACAGCTGCTGCGATGGATAAGATCGAGGCTATCAAGAAGAGCCTGAAGTTGGATTAATTTCATAGGAAATCATATCATGGCGCTCCGGTAATTATTGCCGGAGCGCTTTTCGTTTCAGTAGCCGTTTATTCTTCTCGAAATAGGGTAGCAAGTTACCCTCATTATCATGTTTTTACAGAAAAAAAGCAAAAAGACTTGCATATTTTCTGATTTTTATTTACCTTTGCACCCATATTACAAAATTATAACATATAATTATACTCTTATGGGAGGCATTTTCGGAACTATTTCCAAGAAAAGCTGTGTCGCTGATCTCTTTTACGGCACAGATTACAACTCACATCTCGGCACACGCCGGGGCGGTTTGGCAACCTACAGTAGTGAGAAGGGCTTCGTGCGCTCTATCCACAATCTGGAAAGTTCATACTTCAGAACGAAGTTTGAACCTACACTCAACAAGTTTGAAGGAGCTACATCGGGCATCGGCGTGATTAGCGATACAGATGCCCAGCCACTCATCATGAACTCTCATCTTGGTCGCTTTGCCATTTGCACTGTAGCTAAGATAGTAAACAAGGATGAACTTACTCAGCTTCTGCTCGAAAAGAACATGCACTTTGCAGAGATGTCTTCGGGTAGTACCAATCCAACTGAGTTGGTGGCTCTGCTTATTATTCAGGGTAAAACCTTCAGAGAAGGTATCGAAAACGTTTTCCATCACATCAAAGGTTCCTGCACCATGATGATCCTTACCGAGGATGGCATCATCTGTGCGCGTGACAGTTGGGGACGTACTCCAATCATCATCGGCAAGAAGGAAGGTGCCTATGCGGCTTCCAGCGAAACCACCTCGTTTCCTAACCTTGATTATGAAACAGCATATGAGGTAGGACCAGGCGAAATCGTGAAGATTAAAGCTGATGGCATGGAGCAGATCCGACCTGCCAACAAGAAGATGCAGGTTTGCTCTTTCCTCTGGGTTTACTATGGATTCCCTACATCTACCTACGAGGGCAAGAATGTAGAGGAGGCGCGTTTTACCAACGGCTTTAATCTCGCCAAGACCGATGATGTGGAGGTAGACTGCTGCAGCGGTATTCCTGATTCGGGTACGGGTATGGCGATGGGTTATGCTGCCGGCAAGGGTGTGCCTTACCAGCGTTGTATTGCCAAGTATACGCCTACATGGCCTCGCAGTTTTACTCCAAGCAACCAGAGCATGCGTTCGCTGGTAGCCAAGATGAAGCTGATTCCTAACAAGGCGATGCTGAAGGGCAAGCGTGTGTTGTTCTGCGATGACAGTATCGTTCGTGGTACCCAGCTTCGCGACAACGTGAAGGTGCTTTTCGACCAGGCAGGCTTGAAGGAGTGCCATATGCGTATTGCATGTCCTCCATTGGTATACGGTTGTCCGTTCATCAACTTCACTTCTTCAAAGAGTGATATGGAGCTGATTACCCGTCGCATCATCGAGAAGTTTGAGGGCGATGCCAACAAGAATCTTGAGAAATACGCTACCACCGGTTCTCCTGAGTATCAGAAGATGGTAGATGAGATTGCCAGCCAGTTGGGCTTGACTTCCCTGAAGTTCAACACCATCGAGCAGCTGGTAGAGGCTATCGGTCTTCCAAAGTGCCAGGTATGTACCCATTGCTTTGATGGCAGCAGCGCATATACTCTGAATGAGTTTGCTGATGAAGACTAAAATAAGAATATAAGTTCTTGATAGATAATAAGATAGGTCTAGCGACCCCGCAAAACGCGGTGTAGCTAGACCTATTTTCTTTTATTTTATTTCTCGGCAAAATCATCTTTTGCATAAAATGTATTATTTTGCATAGAACGTAAACTTGTTCTTGTAATCTCTGTTCACGCAGACGGTTGCCTTGCGCTGGGAGAGATTGTATACCACCGACCACTGGGTATGGCTCGTTGGATTGCCTGGAGTTTCTGCCTGACTCACACCATTGAGCAGATTCATGGCTCCTTCCTCTGACAACTGGTTACTGTTCTGCTTGATGACGAATTCCATCATGTCGTAGCGGGTCTTGCCGTGGTTCGAGAGTTTCGGACCTTTATCTGAACATGCCATGGTTTCAGATACATAGAAGTTGCTGGCATAGCGCTTTTCTATCACCTCGCGGGTGTTTGGCAATACGTCAGGATATTTGAAATGAGTCTTTCCGTCTTCACCCGTATATTCATCGTCGATGTAAATCTTGCTTTGGTGATCCTTGTCATATACGAATTCTACGATGGCATAACGGCCCGTGGCATCTGCCATGTAGAAATGATAGTTGCCGTCATTATCCGGTATCCAGAGGTCATATCCGTCCAGAATCTTGAGAGCTTCATCTACCGTTCTTGCATGATCCAGCATCATGCGTAAGGCCAGGGTTGTAGTCAGTTTCTTGCCCGTGCTTGCCTGCTGGGTTGGCTTGCCGTCGAGATGGAGTACGGATACGGCAAAGCCGGCCTCGTTCATGCCGTCCATCAGAAGATATGGAAATGCCATGATATAGGAAAGGTCTTGCGTCTTATGTTTCTCAAACTGTTCCTTGTTATATAGGATGTAATGCCAGAGATCCTGCCGGTAACCTATCCAGTAGGCATCCACCATGCTGATGGATTTCAGTCCACCTTCTGGAGCCGTGCGAACCAGGGCTGCTGCAATCGGTTCATTATCGTGAGAGTAGTCAAAGTTGCGCCCCATCAGATAATCACCAGTATCTGGTGTCGTAACAGCAAAGGCACTGCAGCCGGCATCCAGCTTGACTCTTGCCTTGAGCCAGGATGGTGTTTTGTCGCAGAGGGTTTTCAATACGGCACCAATCAGTTGGGTGTTGTCGGTAAGATTATAGCCTGATATGGTAGAGAGTTTGTAATCCTCCGTATAGTCAAGATAGAAGAATCTTCCGTCTTTCAAGTCCTGGATGGACCGGACCATCTCCAGTTTCTTGGCATCGGTCAGTAGACTGGCTGGTACGTCCTGATAGTGTGCCTGATAGTTTACTTCTTCATGGTCATCATCGCTGCATGAAGATAGCAGAAACATACAGAATGTGATGCTGAAACTTAAGCATAAAAACAGAAACCATTGTATGTGCTTACTGTTGAAAGTGATATTCTTTTTCATACCTAATTAGTATTAAATGATTGATAAATGATTTGAATTTTCAAATGCAAAAGTAATGGAAAACCACTCTCGGTAGGGAGAAAAGTACACTGAAAAATGCTGATTTTTCTGGAATTATAAAAAAATATCCCTCAAAATACATCAAAACCAATCCTTTTTATTATTTTTGCAAGAAGAAAAAGCGATTCGTCTGTCTGTGCAAAATGATTCGTCAGTCAGGGCAAACCTGCCTCATCTGTCAATACGAAATAATTTATCTATCCATTATGAATATGAAAGAAAAGAACGCAAAGAAATCTAAGATACATCAGTTAGGATTCTCTTTCCTGAAGAGAGAATCTAATTACTTGGACCGCCAACGTCAAGCTATCCTTGTGTGTTTCTCCGTGATGCTCTCTTTGGGCATCCTGTCAAATATCCTGGGCTTTTCTGGAGCCTTTGATCCGTTTTTTACCGTGTCTAACATCGTTTTTCTTATTGTCGTGTTATCCTCCTTCATGGCTTATCTCTTCGGGAAAATCCCAATGGTGAGGGCAATCGTTTGTATCGCTATCGCCACCCAGTGCTTTATTGGAGCCGATATCCTCTACAGTGCCTTTATGCCTACGCTGAAAGATAACAGAATGGTGATTCTCATCAATATGCTTATCCTTTCAGGCAACATGTTTTTCTCGCTGGCGGCTTATCAGGCGCGTCTCACACGCTGGCTGGTGGGAATAGCTTTTGGGGTTTATATATTGAGTGTGATTGTAACGGGGGATGAATCGCTCATGGATTATTTCTTCATGATGATGCTCATATTGCTTTTTATCAGCGTGCTGAGTCTGGCTGTTGCCAGAAACGGTGAGTATCTTGTCAATGCGAACAGAACGTTGCAGCGTGATGAGGAAGAACTGCTCCAGGTGCTGAAGATTAACAAAAAGCAGATTAAGGCATACGTGGCTCTGGCGAAGGAAAGGCATGATGTTAAACTTACCGCGCATTTGCTGGATCTTCTGGGTGAGGCTTCGCAGAAGAATGTCATAGACAATGTGATGCAATATCTCCAGACCCGCGAATTGAGCAAACAGAACATAGAACGCGTCTTTCCCGAGTTGAGTGCCTCTGAACAGGAAATCTGTTACCTTATCCTGCAGAACAGAAAGCTGAGTGAGATTTGCACGCTGCTCAACAAGTCGGAATCGAACATCACTACCCAGCGGGCCAACATCAGAAAGAAGTTGGGAATGGGCTCTGCTGATAACCTGAAGAAGGTTCTGGAGAAGCGCATAGCTGAAAGCCAGTAGGCCGATGAGGCTGATACTGAACCATATCCTGTTATTTTCGGAAATTTTGAACATATTGTGATAAGATGTGAATAGTCATTTATCACCGAAAAGCCGTACCTTTGCACCCAGATAATGAATGAAACGTAAATCAATAGAAATCATTAAGAAGAAATGAAGAAAATAATCATCTTATGTTTCGCGCTCGGAGCTTTCCATACTCTTGGCGCACAGGAGACGCTTACGCTCAGCCAGTGTCTGCGGATGGCAGTGGATAATAACCTGTCGCTCCAGAGCAGCCGAAACGAAATAGCTAAGGGAAAGTACGCTATCAGCGAAAATCAGGCTAAACTCTATCCGCAGATCAATGCGGTGGCACAGCTCAACGACAACTTTACGCCGCCTGTTTCGGTTACCGACGGCTCGGCTTACGGCAAGCCTTATAATGTAACCAAGACGTTGCAGTATAATACATCGGCGGGTGTACAATTGCAGATGCCACTGTATAACCAGATGATTCTTACCGCCATCGATATTACCAAGATTGCCGATAAACTCAACCAACTCTCTTATGAGAAGGCGCGTGAAGACCTCATCGTGCAGACTGCCAAGATGTATTACATGGCGCAGAACACATCTGAGCAGATTCGGCTGACGGATGACAACATCAAGCGACTGGTAGAACTCAGAAACATCACCCAGGCATTCTATGACAACCAGATGAGTCTGGAGGTCGATCTGAAGCGTGTGAATCTCAATATCGAGAACCTCACCGTGCAGCGCGATAACGCCATCGCCATGCTCGAACAGCAGTATACCATGCTCAAGTATGTGATAGATTATCCTGCCGAGAAGGAGATGAAGGTGACAGCCGTAGATCCGGGAAAGATTGAGATGGTGAAGGCTGACGGACTGGATACGGGACTCTACGAACTCCAGTTGCTGGAACAGAAGAAACTGCTCACCCAGAAGCAGACCAAACTAGCCAAGGACGGCTATCTGCCATCGCTCTCGCTGACCGGAAACCTGATGTATTCTGCCTTTACCGATAGGATTGATCACTGGATTCATTCGGGCGAATCAAACCACTGGTATGGGTCCAATGGTCTGGGCATCCAGCTGCGAGTGCCTGTATTCGATGGTTTTGAAAAGCGTTCTAAAATCAGAAAGGCGAAGATAGAGGAGGAGAATGCACGCATCGGTTACGAGGACGCCCTGAAGGGACTGCAGGCAAACTATATGAATGCGGTGAGCGAGGTGAACAACAGTCAGCGCAACTACAAGAAACAGTTTGATAATTATACCATGGCGCAGGATGTTTACAACGTAACAGCCGACCAGTATAAGGAGGGTGTGGCTTCGATGACAGCGGTGCTGCAGGACGAGATGCGCATGAGTGAGGCGATGAACAATTATCTCACAGCCTACTATCGCTACAAGGTTGCCAATCTCTCGCTGCTCAAGTTGACTGGACAGCTCAACCAGATTTCGGTTGCTAAATAACGGAGAAGAATAAATCATTAAAAAATATAATATAAACAGGAAAACGGGATGTAAAAAAGTTTACTTCATATTCCCTGATTCCAAATTACAATATAACTATGGAACAGAACGAAAATAAAAATGTAGAAACAGCAGAGGCTACACAGGTATCTCACGAAGAAACCAGGAAGAAACTCAAGAAACAGCGCGTAAGACAGATTGTTGCCAGTCTGATAGGTGTTGCTATTCTGGCTTTCGGACTCTGGAAAATCGTATGCCTCTTCCTCGATTATAACTCTAACGAAACGAGCAATGATGCTCAGATAGAGCAATATATCTCGCCGGTTAATCTCCGTGCATCCGGCTATATCGCCAAGGTATGCTTCAGAGAACATCAGGAAGTACACAAGGGAGATACCCTCCTTGTGCTCGACGACCGGGAGTATCGTATCCGTCTGATGGAGGCTGAAGCAGCCCTCAAGGATGCCAAGGCAGGAGCCAATGTCATCAACGCTACAGAGCAGACCACCGAGACATCAGCTTCTATCTATCAGGCATCCATCGATGAAATAAATGTACGACTTGCCAAACTCGCCAAGGACTGCGAACGCTATCGCAACCTGGTAGAAAAGAAGGCAGCTACTCCTATCCAGCTCGAACAGCTGGAGGTGGAATATGCTGCTACCAAGAAGAAACTCGAAGGGGTAAAGAAGCAGCAGGCTGCTGCCTATAAGGGCGTAAACGAGGTAACTACCCGCAAGCAGAATGTGGCTGCCTCCATCGAACGTGCCGAGGCTGCCGTAGAGATGGCAAAGCTGAACCTCTCTTACTGTGTGGTTGTGGCTCCTTGCGATGGTAAACTGGGTCGCCGCTCTATCGAGGAGGGACAGATGGTAAATGCAGGAACCACCATTACCTACATCATTCCAACCAACAACAAATGGGTGATTGCCAACTATAAGGAAACCCAGATAGAGAATCTCTATGTAGGACAGAAGGTGCGCATGACCGTAGATGCCATCAGCAACAAGGAGTTTGAGGGTACGGTGACCGCCATTTCTGGTGCTACCGGTTCGAAATATTCGCTGGTACCTACAGACAATTCGGCTGGCAACTTTGTCAAGATTCAGCAGCGTGTGCCTGTAAGAATCGATTTCAACAACCTCAGCAAAGAGGATAATGAGCATCTTGCTGCCGGCATGATGGTGGTTGTCAAGGCTGAGAGAAAGTAAAAAACAGCTAGATGGAAATGAAGTAATATATGGAAGAAGAATATAAGAATTATCCGTTTTATGATTGGGTGCCCAAACCACTCGGCATCATCTTCATGATTGTCCTCTTCGTACCGATGATTACGATGAGTGGTGTCTATTCTGCCAACAGCGGCGAGATGATGAGCGGGCTCGGCATCCAGTCGGAATACATCGCCTTTGCGGGCTTCTGTACCTCGATAGGAATGGCGGCTTTCTCGCCGTTCTTCTATGAACTGGTGTGCATCCGTAGAGAGAAGATGATGTGTATCGTGGGCTTCTCCATTCTCTTTATCCTCAGTTTTGTGTGTGCCCAGACCGACTCTCTGTTTATACTCGGACTGTGCAGTCTGCTGATGGGTTTTGTCCGTCAGACGCTGCTGATGGCGCATCTCTTCGTGCTCATCAGATATGGTTTCGGAATAGAGGCTACGAGGAATATCACGCCGGGATGTGAGCCTACTACCGAGGAAGCATGGGATGCGGTAGATTCGGAGAAGATGGTTTCGCAGCCGGTCATCTATCTCTTCTTCATGATTATCGGACAGTTGGGAACCTGGCTAACGGCATGGCTTGCCTATGCCTATGAGTGGCAGTATGTTTATCATTTCATGATGGCATTCATGCTGGCAGGCATCATCATCGTGTTCTTCACCATGCCTTATCATGAGTATCCGATGCCTAAGTTCCCGATAACGATGTCGAAGTTTGGCAATGTTACGGTGTTCAGTATCATGCTCTGTTCGTTTGCTTATGTCATGGTTTTCGGCAAGACACTCGACTGGTTTGATGATCCTACCATCCGTTTCTCTTCGGTGGTCTGTCTTATCTTTACCGCTCTGTTCATCTATCTGGAGAAGACGCGGCGTTCACCTTATTTCATCATGGAGGTGTTCCAGCTCAGGGTCATCAACTACGGTATCCTGCTCTTCTTCCTGCTGATGGTCTGCAATTCGAGTGCCATGTTTGTCAACGTGTTCACCAATGTGAGCATGAAGATAGACAACTGGCAGAACGCCACGCTAGGCAACTGGGTGATGGTGGGCTATACCGTGGGACTGATATTCGCCGTCATCGCTCGAGCCAAGAATGTTCACCTGAAGTGGATGTACTGTCTGGGCTTCCTCTTTATCGGAGCCTATGCGCTGTACATGTATTTCGAGGTACAGAACGACGGTATGTATGAGCGTATGAAATGGCCAATCATCATCCGTTCTACGGGAATGATGCTGCTCTATTCGCTCATCTCCACGATAGCCAACCAGCGTATGCCTTACCGCTTCATGTCAACCTGGGTTTGCATCATGCTTACCGTTCGTATGGTCATTGCCCCTTGCATCGGCTCTGCGCTCTATACCAATGTGCTTCAGCACAGACAGCAGTATTATGTAACCCGCTTTGCCCAGGATTACGACCGCACGAGCATCGAGACGGCGAAGACTTACGACCAGACGGTGAGAGGCATGCAATATCAGGGCAAGAGTGTAACCGAGGCGCAGAATATGGCTGCCATGAGTACGAAGGGAAAGGTACAGGTACAGGCCACGCTGGTGAGTATCAAGGAGATGGCCGGCTGGACCTTCTACGGCTGTCTGCTGTGTGCCGGACTGATGCTCGTTCTCCCTTGGCGCAAGCGCAATATCGGGGAACTGACGCGTGAGTATCTGCTGAAGAATGTAGATGTGAAATCCCTGGGAAGAAGGTAGGGGAGTGCTAAAATATCATAAAAGATACAGGCTGCTCATCTGATGAATGGATATTTTTGTTATCTTCGCAGTTAAATCTGAAGATAACAGACCCATATTCATCATGAAAATAACAGATAATATCATCATATATGAGGCTCATGAGTTTCCTCAGCTGTTGATGCAGCCTTTCTACTCCGACTATGTCGGAATCGTAATCTGTCATCAGGGGATGTTCCGTTTCTGTGTAGACGGAACATCCTTTGTTGCATCTGAGGGTGAGACCGTTTTCCTCTCCAAAGGAGTGATGTTTCATGTGCAGGAAACGGGCAAGAACCTTAAATATACCCTTCTTTTTTACCGTGCTGAACAGATTCGTCACATGTTGGGCAATACCGTGGTTACCATGCGTCTTTATGCTACGATTTATCCCAAACCCTGCCATGTCAGGACGACGGGTTATGAGGATATGCTCACTTCCTATGCCCTGATGCTGAGGAAGCTGGAGCAGGAAAAAGAGAAGAGTGGTGAACTGGATGCCTATTGTGTGCATGAGCAGAAACTGTTGCTGATGGCAGTTACCTACCGTTTGTGCAGCATCTTCTCGGCATCGTTCAAGGCTGCCGGCAAGGAGATGGAACGGAAGATTGCCATCTTTGAGTCGCTGGTGCTGCTGATAGAGAAGAACTATATGCGTGAGCGCAGTGTGGCTTTCTATGCAGACGAACTCTGTCTTACACCGAAATATCTGTCGGTACTGGTCAAGTCGGTTTGCGGTCAGACGGTCCAGCAGTTGCTTTTCAAGGCGATGATCCGTCGCAGTATCTATCTGATGAAGAACACCACGAAGACGATACAGCAGATAGCCAATGAACTCAGTTTTCCCAATGCTTCAGCCTTCGGAACCTTCTTCAAGAAACATACCGGTCTGTCGCCTAAGCATTACCGCAATTGGGAAGAGGGGAATGAACCGCCTTCTTTCAAATAAAGATTTCATCCTATACCTATAAAATAAAAAAGGGACAGAGGAATTGTTCTGTCCCCTGTCCCGAAACTGTGATATAACTAAAACAACTGAGCGAAAGCTTCGGCTGTCTTTCCTGTATAGGTCTTCATCTCTGTAACTGGCTTGTAACCGAAATCCTTGAAGGCAAGGAGTTGTGTGGCAACAAACTGGTGGTCGTCAGAGATGCAAGCCTGTAACTTCATATTACCCATGCTGATGGCAGAAACAGGGAAGTTGCTGATCGCTGTTTCTACATCCTTTGGGGCTGCGCTGAGGATGTTCTCAAGCTTTCTTCCATCCTCTGCAGAATATTCCTTCTCTTTTATCTTAATCACACTGTTGGTAGGTTGATAGATGAGCTTGACAGTCAAACCCATGAAACCTTTCTTTACCTGTACATCCTGGAGTGCCAAAACATCAGCACCCATCTCTAAATGATTAATCTTTGCCATAATTTTATACTGTTATTTGCTTATTCTTAATTCTTGAAAAATAATATATATTGAACTGTTTTTTGTTTTGAATAGGGGTGTAACCAGTCTTATCGCAATTCTTAGGAAAGATGCGATAAACCTATATGAAATTTTAAAAAGAGAAAAGAATAAGCACTAACAGAGCAGATGTCGCAGGCAAATGACATAATACTTGCTGGCGACATCAAAGTGGATTGGGGCAGTTTCCTGTCGGAAAGGCTCCATGCCACCTTCTATAGCTGATAAAAGGGATGATAAATAACGGATTCTATTTGTAAGCAATCTATTGGCAGTCTGACTGTTGTGCATGTTGCCACTTGGCAATAAGCGCTGCGGACGGCTGCTACAGATGCGGTAAGCAAGCTGTGAGGCGTTTTCAAGCTGTGCCTCAGGCTGGCTCTTGTCATACTCAACCTTCGCCAAGCCATCTTTCTTATGGTTTGCCTCTTCGGTATAAGAATCCTCGGGAGTAAAAGAAATAGAGGCAGCAGATACCTCTCCATAGCCTGAGAAGACCATGGACACCAGAAAAATGATGTATAGTATCAACTGCCTCATATTAAATATATTATAGTGTCAGGATGAACTCCCGACACCGGGGATGATTAATAACTTCTTGCGATGATGACACGTGCAACGGCTGGCTTGCCGCTTACCATATCTACACCTGGAGTCTGCTCGTAAGCGAAAGGCACGCAGCGGATGGTAGCCTGAGTCTCCTCCTTGATCTTAGCCTCGGTCTCGGCTGTACCGTCCCAATGGCAGAGGAAGAAACCACCGTTCTTCACACGCTCCTTGAACTCCTCGTAGTTGTCGCACTCATAAACGTGAGCATCACGGTAAGCACGAGCCTTCTCGAAGATATTCTTCTGGATGTCTTCCAACATATTCTTTACGCGCTCTACGATGCCGTCGAAGCTTACGTTCTCCTTCTCCAAGGTATCACGGCGCATGATTTCGATGGTGTTGTTCTCCAAGTCACGGCCACCCATAGCCAGACGAACAGGAACACCCTTCAACTCATAGTCTGCGAACTTGAATCCAGGACGCTTGGCAGGGTTGTCATCATACTTCACGGTGATGCCCAATTCGCGGAGCTGGTCGATGACAGGCTGCAACTTAGCAGTAATCTGAGCCAACTGCTCGTCGCCCTTGTTGATAGGAACGATAACCACCTGGATAGGAGCCAGCTTTGGAGGCAATACGAGACCATTGTCATCGCTGTGAACCATGATGAGGGCACCCATCAGTCGGGTAGAAACACCCCATGAAGTAGCCCATACATACTCAGGCTTGTTCTCCTTATTCAGATAGGTAACATCGAAGCTCTTGGCGAAGTTCTGACCCAGGAAGTGGGAAGTACCGCTCTGCAGCGCCTTGCCATCCTGCATCATAGCCTCGATGGTATAAGTGTTGAGAGCACCGGCGAAGCGCTCTGTCTCACTCTTCACACCCTGCAATACAGGCACACCCATATACTTCTCTGCGAACTCAGCATATACCTTCAGCATCTCCTGAGCCTTTGCTTCTGCCTCTTCCTTGGTAGCATGAGCAGTATGACCCTCCTGCCAGAGGAACTCAGAAGTACGGAGGAATGGACGGGTACGCATCTCCCAACGCATCACGTTACACCACTGGTTGCAGAGGATAGGGAGGTCACGCCATGAATGAATCCAGTTCTTATATGTGTTCCAGATGATGGTCTCTGAAGTAGGGCGGATGATCAGCTCCTCATCGAGCTTGGCATTAGGATCCACCTCAACCTCTGTACCATCTTCTGTAGAACGAAGACGATAGTGAGTAACCACAGCACACTCCTTGGCGAAACCTGCCACGTGCTCTGCCTCACGAGAGAAGAAGCTCTTCGGGATGAGGAGAGGGAAGTATGCATTCTGTACACCTGTCTGCTTAAACATCTTGTCGAGCTGCTGCTGCATCTTCTCCCAGATAGCGTAACCGTATGGTTTGATAATCATACAACCACGAACTGGTGACAACTCAGCGAGATCAGCCTTTACTACCAAATCATTGTACCACTGACTGTAGTTGTCAGCGCGCTTGGTTAAATTCTTGAGTTCTTTAGCCATATTGCTTTTTTCTATTTATTTTGTTTTTTATTTCTTCTGTTATTTATATATTAAGGTATAAGCATGAGCCCCTTCATCATCTGCTGACGGCAGTTCATCTGTCTGCAGGTGTCTGAAATCCTACTTTTAGGGATTTTCCACCCCCAAATAGGTGATTTCCTAGCTCTATTTCGACAAATACCCTTAAATTTGCATGCAAAAATACAAAAAAATATTAGAAAACTCTCCATTATGGAGAAAAAAGAGTTATCTTTGCAATTAAATAACATAAATATAGGAGATTTTAAAATGAAAAAGACTAATTTTGCAGTTGCAGGCCTCTCTTTGTGCTTGCTTTTCTCAAGTTGTGGAACCAATCAGAAGACTGGTACAGCAGTAGGTGCCGGTTCTGGTGCAGCTCTGGGTGCTATCGTTGGTGGATTGCTCAACAATAGCCATCGTGGTACAGGTGCTCTCGTAGGTGCTGCTATCGGTGCAGCTGTTGGTGGCGGTGCTGGTAACCTCATCGGAAAGCACATGGATAAGGTGAAGGCTGAGGCTGAACGGGTGAAGAATGCACAGGTTGAGACTGTAACAGATGCCAATGGCTTGTCTGCCGTTAAGGTAACATTTGCTTCTGGTATCCTCTTCCCAACTAACGGTTCTACTCTCAGCAGCAGCGCAAAGACTGATTTGGCTCAGTTTGCCGGTGTATTGAAGAACAATACCGACTGCGAGGTTTCTATCCAGGGTTATACCGATGCTACAGGTAATGATGGTATCAACTTGCCATTGAGCCAGAAGCGTGCTGAGGCAGTTTACAACTATCTCGCTTCTTGCGGTGTTACCAGCCGTCAGGTAAAGAATGTTCAGGGTTTTGGTTCTGCTAACCCTGTTGTTAATACTACTGCAGCTTGTGCCCAGAACCGTCGTGTAGAGGTTTACATGTATGCTAGCCAGGCTATGGTTAACGCAGCCAACAACGGTACATTGAAGTAATAACTTTATGCTCCCGGAAGGGAAAAACTAAATAGATGATTTTGAAGAAAATCAAGAATATAGTAAAATGGGTGGTGGTGCTGTTTTTCAGTACCACCATTCTTGCTGTAGTGGCATATAGGTTCATTCCTGTGTATGTCACTCCTCTGATGTTTATCCGATGCTTCCAGCAAGTAGCTGATGGAGAGAGTATTACCCTGCATCATCATTGGGTTTCGATGGATAAGATTTCGCCTCACATGCCAGTGGCGGTAATGGCGAGCGAAGATGCGAGATTCCTGAAGCATCATGGTTTCGACTTCAATGCCATCGAGAGTGCAGCGAAGAATAATGCACGTGGTGGAAAGGTGCATGGAGCCAGTACCATTAGTCAGCAGACCGCTAAGAATGTCTTCCTGTGGCCTGGCCGTTCATGGACCCGCAAGGGATTTGAAGTCTACTTTACCTTCCTCATCGAAATGATGTGGAGCAAGCAGCGCATCATGGAGGTTTATCTCAACAGCATTGAGATGGGACCGGGTATCTATGGTGTGGATGCGGTTGCAGAATATCATTTCGACAAGAAAGCGAAAGATCTGTTTCGTGGCGAGTGTGCGCTGATAGCAGCTACACTTCCTAATCCGCGTAAATTCAGTTCGCTGCATCCTAGCGCTTATATGAAGAAGCGCCAGCGACAGATAGAACATCAGATGAGATTTATCCCTACCTTCCCTCGTGAGGGCGAAGATTTCGACCCGGGCACGGCGGTGGGAGGATATAGGGGAAAGTAATACTTAGTTGATAGTTTATAGTTTATAGTTGATAGGGGTGACCTTAAAATAGTTTTTTGCCTCAAATATTGATTCATGGATTTACTGAAAGACTTGAACGAAGCGCAGCGTGCTGCGGTAGAATATATTGACGGACCTTCGCTGGTGATAGCCGGTGCAGGTTCGGGTAAAACGCGTGTGCTTACTTATAAAATAGCTTATCTCCTGAGCCAGGGCATGAAACCCTGGAGCATCATGGCGCTCACCTTTACCAACAAGGCGGCAAGGGAGATGAAGGAACGTATCGGAAAACTGGTGGGAAATGATCTCGCCCAGCATCTCTATATGGGTACCTTCCACAGCATCTTCTCCCGAATCCTGAGAGCGGAGGCTGAGCATATCGGCTTCAACAACAACTTTACCATTTATGACGAAAGTGACTCGCGCTCGCTGATCAAGGCGATCGTGAAGGAGATGGGGCTGGATGATAAGAAGTATAAGCCTGCTGCCGTTCATGCCAAGATTTCGATGGCGAAGAACAACCTGATGAGTGCTGCGGCTTATGAGAGCGATGCGGCTATCTTCGAGCAGAACAAGCGTGCGCAGATGCCTGAGGTTGGTAAGATTTTCGTGGCTTACGTGCAGCGCTGCAAGCAGGCTAATGCCATGGATTTCGATGATTTGCTGACGCTTACCTATCAGCTCTTCAGGGAACATGAGGATATTCGCCACAAATATGCCGCCCGCTTCGATTATGTCCTGGTGGATGAGTATCAGGATACCAATCACGTTCAGATGTCTATCGTCATGCAACTCTGTCAGGAGAAGCAGCGTGTTTGTGCCGTGGGTGATGACTCGCAGAGTATCTATAGTTTCCGTGGTGCCAATATCGATAATATTCTCAACTATCAGCGCCAGTTTCAGGGAACGCGTCTCTTCAAACTGGAACAGAACTACCGCTCTACCCAGACCATCGTTGAGGCGGCTAACAGTCTGATCAAGCATAACCGCAACCAGATTCCTAAGGATGTGTTCAGCGAGAATGCGAAGGGTGAGAAGATTCAGTATAAGCCTGCTTACAGCGACAAGGAAGAGGCGGCGATTGTGGCGAAGGACGTGAAGCGTATCCGGCGCGAGGATGGCTGCCAGTATAGTGATTTTGCCATTCTCTACCGCACCAATGCCCAGAGCCGCAGCTTCGAGGAAGAGTTCAGAAAGCAGGGTATTCCTTATCGCATTTATGGCGGACTGAGTTTCTACCAGCGCAAGGAAATTAAGGATATTATTGCTTATTTCCGTCTGGTGGCGAATCCGGATGATGAAGAGGCTATCAAGCGTATCATCAACTATCCGGCACGTGGAATAGGGGCTACTACGGTGCTGAAGATTGCTGATTGTGCCCATCAGAACCAGGTGAGTTTCTGGGAGGTAATCGGTGCCCCTGAGCGGTATGGACTGGCGGTAAACAAGGGTACGATGAACAAGCTGGAAACCTTCAGATTGCTGATTTCTTCGTTTATCGAACGGGCTCAAACTACGGATGTCTATGAATTGGGTGATGCCATTATCAAGGAGAGTGGTATCAGTCAGGATATCATGTCGGGCAAGGATGCCGATGATCTGGCACGTCAGGAGAACCTGGAGGAATTCTTGAGCGGTATGTCGGCTTTTGTGGAGGAACGCCGTGAAGAGGGTAGGTTCGATGAACTCTTCCTGCAGGATTATCTGCAGGATGTGGCGCTGCTTACCGATGCTGACAGCGATGGTGATAAGGATGAACCTCGTGTTTCTCTGATGACGGTTCATGCAGCCAAGGGTCTGGAGTTTCCTACGGTATTCGTGGTTGGTTTGGAAGAGAATATCTTCCCAAGTCCGCTTTCTGCTGCTTCGCTCCGAGAACTGGAGGAGGAACGGAGATTGCTTTACGTTGCCATTACGCGAGCTGAGAAACATTGTATCCTGACGAACGCCAAGAACCGCTGGCGATATGGCAAGATGGAGTTTGATAATCCGAGTCGTTTTATCGATGAGATTGACGGCAAGTTGATTGATAGCCAGGATGAGGCTGGTGGAAGTTTGTTTGGCTCTATGTCTGAATCAAGGCTTGGTTCGAGGTCTGGTTCAAGGTTTGGTTCTAGAGCTGATTCTATGTCTGACCAGCCGGAGTGGGCGAGAGCGCAACGTCCTCGCAGACCGTGGGAGGATGCTGAGCTGCCTAGATACAGTAGCAGGTATCAGAATTCCAAACCGGTAGCATCGCAGTTTGTAGCAGATCCTAAGCCTTCTCTCTTTGATGATGAACCAGAGACTTCACATACTTCTGGACGCTCGTCTGTTTCCGGACGCTCATCTCTCTCTGAAGGCAATTTCAAGTCTGTTAGAGCGCTGAATGCAGCTAAGCGTTATATGGAGACGCATTCTTCTCATCCTGCTTCTCGCGGTACTGGATCTTCTGCAGCATCTGTTTCTTCTTCTGCAGCATCATCTGCTGGCAGTTCTTCTTGTGGTTTGCAGGAGGGAATGAAGATTGAACATCAGCGTTTTGGACGGGGAACAGTATTGAAGATTGAAGGTACTGGTGAGAATACGAAGGCTACGGTTGAGTTCGTTCATTCTGGCACCAAACAGCTTCTGCTGAAATATGCCAAGTTTACGGTAGTAGATTAAGTTCAGTAGTCTGATTTTGCGTTTTTAATAATATATTAGGGCTCTTTAGTATGCTAAAGTACTAAAGAGTCTTAATTTTTTGTGTAATTATTTGTTCTTCTTGTAACTTTTGTTTATATTTGTAGCATATTTACGAACGATATGTAAAAAAAGGTTTAATATTTAACTTATAAACAGAACGATTATGAAGAAATTAATGATGATGGCAGTAATTCTGCTTGCTGGTGTAGGAAGTGTAATGGCACAGAGCGATTACAAGCGCGGTATCTTTAACCATGTAGGACTTAACGTGGGTGCAGGTACCGAGGGTATTAGTGTTGGTGTGGCTGCTCCTGTTACTAACTTCCTTGAGGTAGAAGCAGGTGTGAACATCATGCCATCTTTTAAACTGTCTGGTGATTTGGATGTAGATGTCAATACCGATGATTTGCCTCCAGTACCAGTACCTAATGTTCAGTACCCATCCAGTGCAACCATTCATGCAGAAGGCTCATTCGACCGTACCACCTTTAATGTAAAGGCTAATCTGTATCCATTCGGTGGTGGCAGCAAGTTCTTTATCGCTGCTGGTTTGTCTATTGGTGGTGAGAAGATTGCTGAGGTTACCGGTTCTTGTGATGAACTTCGTGACTTCTCAAATAAATACTTGAAAAATAATCCAGATTTGGAGAAGCAGTTCCGTAAGGCTATATCAGCCAACTTGGGTGGTTATAAATTGGAACTCGATGAGAACTATAATGTTCAGGGTGATATCCGTTGCAAGAATGTTCGTCCATACCTCGGTTTAGGTTTCGGCCGTCTGGTTCCTAAGAACCGTATCGGTTGTCGCTTTGAGTTGGGTTGCCAGTTCATGGGCAAGCTCAAGGTTTACCAGAATGGTAACGAGATAGATATCAATAAGGCATTGGAAGATGCTGGCGAGGATGATCTCTCTAAGTTCGTAAAAGACTTGAAGGTTTATCCTGTTTTGAAGTTCTCTCTTACAGGTAGAATCTTATAATATAGATAAAGAGTTATAAAAATAGATTGGGCAAGACCATCTCTGGTCTTGCCCTTTTTGTTTCTATATACTATAAATTGAAAAAGCGTCCCCGCAGTAGCCTCACGGTCACTACGGGGACTTATATTACTAACATCTAACTTTAGCATTTTTGTTTAAACTTAAAAACAAATTCTTTATGAGAGTAATTTCTCTTTTATCTATAAACATAAACCAAGTATCTCATATATTGCAAGTAACTTGTATCCTGCAAATATCTTGTATCCTTAAATGCAAGTTCTTAGAAAAGTTAAACCCATAGACCAGTATCTCTACTAATATCTTGATTATTTTTATTTTATTGCTTTTTGTCTATTTAATATTTAATACTTTTAAGTTCACAATGCAAAGATATAAAAAAAATGGGTAAACTCCAAATTAATTTTGCTTTATTTTGTATTAAATGGCTTTTATTGTACTTATGCGGCGGTTTTTAAGGATTAACCGGCAAAGTTAAAGAGGGTGTATCATAAACAATCAAATGCTTTATGATACACCCTCTTTCTCAGGATTCTGAATATTGTCGTGTTTATAACGCTTCGTCTTCAGGACGTGGCATCTGTGTCTGGGGCTTCTGTTTCTTGCCTGACTTCATGAATAGTTTCTTCTTCTTGAGCCATGCAGCCTTGCGTATCTCGTATTCTTCGCGATGACGCTCCAAAAAATTATCTGCCATGTTTCGTTTCCTTTTTTACTTTGCGTTATGAATGCTTATTCTTCTTTAAACTTACTGTAAATCACCTTTATCTGTATAGGACTTGTCTCCTTGCCGTTGCTGTCGGTGGTTATTATACCTCTTTTCAGTCGGGTAGAAGCGAGTGACATATCGTGATTAATCTTGGAGATGACGGTAGTATAGCCCTGTGTGGTTGTGATGACGTTTACAGGAACCAGCACTACTTTATTCCAGTTTTCCCCCTTGCCCTTGTTCTTATACATGGCAGAAACCAGGTTGGCGATGTTCTGGAATGTATAGGCATTCTTGTAGGTGCCGGTACTGCTGTAGCTTGCCGTATAAGAAGTACGGTTGTCAGCCAACTTGCTCTTTTCGAAGAACGACTGCAAACTGTCTTTCTGAACCATCAGGATGGTGCTTGGTGTAGCAAAGTTGTATGGGTTGTCTTCGTCTGCATTGTTGAGTCGTGGGAAGGAGATGGTAGCTGTGTTGAGCGTATCCTTCTCATGACCCTTCATGATGTCATCGATAGGAAGAGTAACCTCGGTGAAGATACCGGCAGGCGACTTGAGGTAAGTCCAGTCCTCCTGACTTGCCAACTTCTTCAAGTTCTCTGTATCATTCTCAATCTTGTTGAGCTGCAATACCTCTTCTGTACCATCAAAACGGTTGTATCCGATTCCAGTACTGTCAGTAACGCCGTCCTTTGCCTTGATGGTCTTTTTCCAGTAGAAGATAAGCTCTGTATTCCAAATCTTAGCCATGTTACCCGTACCACCTACATTCTTGATGTAGAAGCCAGGGCAGACGTTGTGCAGGAACTTGAAGTTGGTCTTGAAGTACTCAGGATGTTCTGCGTATGTTTGCATGATGTAAGAACCATAGTTCTTGTATGTCTTACCATCTTTTTTATTCTTATACTCCTTATTCAAGTAAATCTTGAAGTTCTTGACATCTGATGTATTGCTCAAGTTGTAATTACTGCTCCAATGCTGGTTGTTTTCGTTTACCCAGCCTTTCTCGAAGGCATCATAATTAGAGTAATACTCCTGATCTTCTGCCATCGGCTTTGTCATCTCATAGGCTGTCACCTTCATTGGGGCGATGGTATCACCATAGCTGGCGTTGTATGAAACCAGGAGGTAGCATGAGTCTGCTTCGATAGAACCCTTGTTTGCCTGCTTGATGTAATCGAGTGTATCTACAGAGAAAGTAGGCAATACGCTCAACTGGGTCATGTAGTCGCCCTTTACATAGTTGCCGGTTTCCGGGTCTTTCATCTTTCCGATGAGCCCCGTGTTGTTGCGGCTCAATACGGCACCTGCTACTATAGACTTTGTGGTAACATTGAACGCTGAGTCGGAAATGTTAATGTTGTCTATCTTATTAGTGATGCTACCACCGATTCCCTCGGTGGTATCATCACATGCAGCGAAAGTAAGCGCTGCTATTACTAATACTGTTAAGAGTCTTAAAATTTTCATTATCCTTGTATGTATGTGTCTCTGTTGTCGGAATTTTATTCTGCGTCAGGACAAACCTTGTTGATGAAGTCTGCGTATGGCTCCTGGATATCTTCTCCCGGATAAGTCAGTACAGGCTTGTTCTTCTCCTTCGCATAATCAAAGAGAATCTGGGTAGCTTCTTCTTCACCTTCTACCACACCGTCGCTATAGTCGATGGCGAGTTTGCCGAGCTCAATGAAGTCGAAGTCGTCCTGATAGCCGTCGAGCAGTTCAGACTTGGCATCGCGGAAGGCAACGCAACGTTTGAAGTTGGTACCCAGTTCACCCTTGAGTTCATTGGTATAGAGAGCGGTAATCACCTTTGATTCTGCAAATGAAGGCTCTTCGCTGTAGGCAGTCTTTACATAGAATGGCACTACTGCGCTAGCCCAACCCTGGCAGACGATCACATCAGGCTGCCAGCGGAGCTTCTTTACGGTTTCCAATACACCACGTGCAAAGAAGATAGCTCTTTCTCCGTTGTCGGCATATTCCTTTCCGTTTTCATCGGTGCCCATCTGGCGGCTCTTGAAATAGTCGTCATTATCGATGAAATAAATCTGCTGTCGTGTTGTTGGTATAGATGCAACCTTGATGATCAGCGGATGGTCTGTATCATCTATGATAAGGTTCATACCAGACAGGCGAATGACCTCGTGCAATTGTCCGCGACGCTCGTTGATGGTGCCCCACTTAGGCATGAAGGTGCGGATCTCAAAACCTGCTTCCTGCATCTTCTGAGGCAGTTCGCGTCCCATGATTGACATGTGAGACTCGGCTACGTATGGGTCGATCTCCTGATTGATAAATAATACTTTTTTTGCCATAAAATTTAAATTTTATTCTTACGAATTACGTGCAAAGGTACAAAAAAAACTTCAAATAGGGGCATTTTTTCTCCGAAATTCATTATTTTCGGCAATAATTCGCATATTTTTAGGTTTTTTCTTTCTCATTTGAGAAAAAAGTTGTTATTTTGCACCCGAAAACAGATTATGACGATGAAAGTATTCAATAAGATTGTTGACCTCCAGAACGAACTCTTCATGTGTCGTAAGGAGGGAAAGGAAATCGGCCTTGTGCCAACTATGGGTGCGCTGCATGAGGGTCACGCCTCTCTTGTTAAGCGCAGTGTAAAGGAAAATGGCGTGACTGTAGTTTCTGTGTTCCTGAATCCTACACAGTTTAATGATCAGGGTGACTTGGATCGCTATCCTCGTACCCTCGATGCTGACTGCAAGCTCTTGGAGGCTTGTGGTGCTGACTATGTGTTTGCACCATCGGTGAAGGAGATGTATCCTACACCAGATACACGCCACTTTGAGTTTCCACCTGTTTCTACCGTGATGGAGGGTGCCAAGCGCCCGGGTCATTTCAATGGTGTATGTCAGGTAGTGAGCCGTCTTTTCTATATCGTTCGACCAACTCGTGCTTATTTCGGTGAGAAGGATTGGCAGCAGATTGCTGTCATCAAGCAGCTCGTGAAGTACCTCAACAGTGATGTGCAGATTGTGGAGTGTCCTATCATCCGTGATGAGGATGGCTTGGCTAAGAGCAGCCGCAATACATTGCTCTCTGCTGATGAGCGTGCCATCGCACCGAATATCTACAAGGCTCTGAAGGCGAGCGTAGAGTTTGCCAAGAATCATACTGTGCAGGAAACTCACGACAAGGTGGTGAGCGACATCAATGCCGTAGAGGGTCTGGAGGTAGAGTATTTCCAGATTGTGGATGGCGACAGCCTGCAGGATGTGGCATCATGGGAGGATAGCGCCTACGTAGTAGGTTGCATCACCGTATATTGCGGCAAGACTCCTATCCGTCTCATCGACCATATCAAGTATAAAGGATAATTCCACTATAGATTTCTTTATTAAGTTTAATCCGTAATAGATAAAAGTAATAACAGAACAATGCAGATTGAAGTATTGAAGAGTAAGCTCCATTGTGTGACCGTAACTGAGGCTAACCTGAATTATATGGGTAGCATCACCATCGATGAGGACTTGATGGACGCTGCTAATCTGATAGCAGGCGAGAAGGTTCAGATTGTAGACAACAACAATGGTGAGCGCTTGGAGACCTATATTATCAAGGGTGAGCGTGGCAGCGGTTGTATCTGCCTGAACGGTGCTGCAGCCCGCAAGGTGCAGGTGGGCGATACCGTCATCATCATCGCTTATGCCCTGATGGACTTTGAGGAGGCTAAGACCTTCAAGCCAACCGTGGTTTTCCCAAAAGAGGGTAATAAGGTTTAATCCCAACACGCCCTGCATCGCGTTTTGTTTTTCCCAACACGCCCTGAAAGGGCAGAAGCTCCTAGCCCAGGGCAACACCCTGGGTTAACATGTAAGCAACAATGTCGCCCTGTAAGGGCAAAAGCTTTAAAAAAACAAAAGCTTTTGCCTTTGCAGGGCGATTATATTTTATTCTTCGAGAAATGACTCATGATGAACCTGCCTCCGAAACTCAACACCAATACGATGATGGTGAGTATCACAGCAGCGGCGTAGGCTCTGTTCTGAACATCCTCCTGCGGGGCGCTCAACTGGAAGAACACGCTCAATGGGAGGGTGGCTGCCTGCTGGTTCAGTCCATGAGGAATATGATCGGAGAATCCTGCCGTAAACATCACTCCGGCACAATCGCCGATGGCTCTACCGATACTTAATAAGGTGGCGGTAGCGATGGCTGGGGCTATCTGTCTCAGTACCACACCGATGGTTTCTATCCTCGTGGCACCCAGACTGTAGGAGGAATCGAGTATCTCCTGCGGAATCGTCTTCGCCACTTCGTCCATCGAACGGATGAGTATCGGAACGATGAGCAGGGTGGTGACGAGAATACCTCCGCCCAGCGATGCCCTGAAGCCCAGCCAAACCATCACCGTAAAGGCAAAGGAGCCATATACGATGCTCGGAATTCCGAAGAGGGTATCATAAGCCAGACGGGCGATGTATCCGAATTTTGAGTTGGGTTTGAGATATACATTCATATAGAACACTACGGGCAGTGAGATAAGCAGACCGAGCAAGGTAGAGCCGCCCACGATATAAAGGCTGCCTACAATGGCATTGAGGAAGCCGCCCTTGCCGCCCAGATAGAAACCGCCGCTAGGCAACTGGCTCACCATCTCCCAGGAGAGCACAGGAAAGCCTCGCCTGAAGATGGTCCAGAGAACGCTCAGTACGAAGAAGCCCACAATGCCTATCGACCCGAGCATCAGTAATTTCACGATTCTTTCTTCCAAGTATTTCATAAGCCTTTTTTTACTCTTTTACCTTTAATAGCACGATTCTCGACCCGAGATTCAAAATAACGACCACGAAAAACAGCAGGAAGGCGGCAAACATCAGGGCGCTGTCATAAAGCGGAACTGAAAGCATTTCACCATAATTGTTAGCGATGAGTGCCGGTATCGGATAGCAGGCATCGAGCACGCTTCCCGGAACAATGGCGAGGTTTCCGCACACCATCAGTACAGCTATCGTTTCGCCCAGCGTTCGGCTCAGCGCCAAGACTACAGCGGCAATCATTCCCGGTCGTGCCTTCCTCAGCACAACATGCTTGATGGTTTGCCATTGCGTAGCGCCCAGCGAGAGCGAAGCTTCTCTCAAATCTGTTGATATGTTATCGAATATCTCCATAAACAGGCTCACAAGAAGCGGGATGATCATCACGCTCAATACGATGCCGCCCGCCAGAACCGTATATCCCGAAGAAAACTCCATGAAGAGGGGAGCAACATGTTTCGAAACCCAAGGCACGATGAGTAGGCTCCCCCATACGCCATAGATGACGGAAGGCAATCCGGCAAGAATATCGAGCAGCGGATATACGTATTTTCGGATGCTGCGGTGGGCGTATTCCGTGAGATAGATGGCCATGAGCAGGGAGATGGGGAGGGCGATAAGAATGGCGAGTGCCGTACACCAGAAGGTGCCGGCGAGGAAAGGCAGGAATCCGAACTTGCCTTCCATCGGTCGCCAGTTGCTCTCCGTGAGGAGTTCCCACAGATTATACTGGCTCAATATCGGTTCCGACTTGATAAACAGTCCCACCGCCATGATGATTACCAGAAATATGGAGGCGATGGTCAAGAGAAACATCACCTGTCCTGCTATCTTATCCTTTGCTATTCTATAATCCATACTTGTATTTTATTATCCAAGCAGGCTAACGCCCAATCCCAGCAGCAGAAATGCTGCTGCTTCCAATATATTGATGATTAAATTCTTCATGCTTATCTTTGATGTAGTCCACACTCTCGATGCTCCGGCGATTCCCACCACCATCTTCCGGCTCGGATATCCTCGCCTGGCTTGATGGCCCTTGTACAAGGTTGGCAACCGATGCTTGGATAACCCTTGTCCTGCAGCTTGTTATAAGGAACATGGTGCTTCTTTACATACTGCTCCACATCCTCTTCGCTCCAGTTGATGAGCGGGTTCACCTTAATCAGGTTATGAATGTCGTCCCATTCCACTACCTGCATATCCTTGCGGGTTACGCTCTGCTGCTTTCTCAATCCGCAAATCCATACATCCAGTCCCTGCATCGCCCGCTTCAGCGGTTCCAGTTTTCTTACTTGGCAGCAGCGGTGTCGGCTTTCTATCGAATTATAGAAGAGGTTGATGCCTTCTTCCTTCACCATCTGCTGCACCGCCTCATAGTTTGGGAAGAACACTTCCAGGTTGATGCCGTAGGTCATGTTGGTCTTGTCGATGAGCTGGTAGGTCTCCGGGAAGAGTCTGCCTGTATCGAGTGTGAAGATGCGGGCAGATTTATCTATCTTCACGATGATGTCGGTAAGCGTCTGGTCCTCGATGCTGAGGGAAGAAGAAAGAGCGATGCGCCCTTTGAATGCCTGAAGGAAATAACCGACAATATCCTCGGCAGGCGCATCGCTGAATTTCTTATTGAGTTCTGGAACCAAATCCTTTATATTACTTTGAACTTTGATCATTGAACTTTGAACTTTATGATTACTCTATATTACTTTGAACATTCAACATTCAACATTTAACATTCAACATTATTTAATAAGTCCTGCTCCCACGGTTTCATTCGTATCCGGGTCGATGAAGATGAGGCTGCCTGTTACCTTATTCTCCGTATATTTATCGAATACCAATGGGTTGGCGGTGTGGATGGTGATTTCGGCGATATCGTTCATCTTCAATTCCGATACACCTTCTTCCTTCTCCAAGGTGTTGATGTTGCGGCGATAATTGATGCTGCGTATCAAGCCCTGGGTTTCGAAGGTTGCCTGACGGATTACGTATTTGTTTCTTACGGCAGCAGGGCGCTCATTGAACCAGCATACATCCAGCGTGATATCCTGTTCGATGCTAGGCTGCTTCTCATCTGCCTTTACGAGGGTGTCGCCACGCGAAATGTCGATGTCGTCGTTCAGCGTCAGAGTAATGCTCATAGGGGCATAAGCCTCCTCCAGGTGTTCCTCTACGAAGTCGATGCTCTTCACGGTGCTCTCCGTGCCCGATGGCAATACTCTTATCTTGTCGCCCGGACGGATGATGCCGCCGCTTACTCTGCCCGCATAACCGCGGTAGTCAGGAAACTGGCTGCTGATAGGACGAATCACATACTGTACAGGGAAACGGAAGAAATCGCTCACCGTCTTATGACCTACCGGAACGGTCTCCAGATAATTCAGCAGGGTAGGTCCCTCATACCAAGGAGTCTTATCGCTCTTGTTCACCACGTTGTCGCCATCCTTGGCGCTGATAGGGATAAACACCACGTTCTTGATATCCAGCGCCTCCGACATTTTCTTGTAGTCGGCAACAATCTTGTCGTATACATCTTTACTGAAATCAACCAGGTCCATCTTGTTGATAGCCACCAGGATATGTGGTATACCGAGCAACGAAGAAATATAGCTGTGACGTACAGTCTGCTCCAGTACGCCATGTCGTGCATCAATCAGAATGATGCTCAGGTCGGCAGTACTTGCACCCGTTACCATGTTGCGGGTATACTGAATATGTCCCGGAGTATCAGCGATGATAAACTTGCGTTTCGGTGTAGCGAAATAGCGGTAAGCCACATCGATGGTGATGCCCTGTTCACGCTCAGCACGGAGACCATCCGTGAGCAAAGCTAAGTTCACCTCTTCATTACCACGGCTTTTACTTGCCGCTTCCACCGCCTCCAACTGGTCTTCGAAAATCGACTTGCTATCATAAAGCAGTCTTCCTATCAAAGTACTCTTTCCATCGTCCACGCTGCCCGCAGTAGAGAAGCGGAGCAGCTCCATATCTAAATAACCTCTATCCATGTTTCTTTTAATGTTAAGTGTTAAATGTTAAATGGGCTAGCGCCCTCACCTTCACCTTGATTTAAATGTTAAGTGTTAAATGTTAAGTGTTAAGTTGTTTGCTGTATATGACTGCTATGCTAATTCAACATTCAACATTTAACATTCAACATTGAAAATTAGAAGTATCCCGCCTTCTTTCGGTCTTCCATTGCCGTTTCGCTTCGCTTGTCATCGGCTCTTCCTCCACGTTCTGTCACACGTGTAGAAGCAATCTCGTCGATGATATCTGCCACGGTTGTTGCCTTCGATTCCGTGAGTCCGGTGCAGGTAATGTCACCGATGGTGCGGCAGCGAACCAGCTTCTTTACCACTTCTTCTGTAGGCTTGCGCTTGATGCAAGGCAGGGCTGCGAGCCATTGTCCGTCACGGTTGAATACCTCTCTTTCGTGGGTGAAGTAGAGCGAAGGCATCGGGATGTTCTCCAGGAAGATATACTGCCATACATCCATCTCCGTCCAGTTGGAGATAGGGAACACACGGAAGTGTTCGCCCATGTTCTTTCTGCCGTTGAAGATGTTCCAGAGCTCAGGGCGCTGGTACTTCGGATTCCATTGTCCGAACTCGTCACGATGACTGAAGAAACGTTCCTTGGCACGCGCCTTTTCCTCATCTCTTCTTGCGCCTCCGATGGCTGCATCGAATTTGTATTCCTCCAGGGTGTCGAGCAGGGTAGTGGTCTGCAGTTTGTTGCGGGAAGCATAATAACCCGTTTCCTCCTTCACTCTTCCCTTGTCGATGCTTTCCTGCACGCTGCCCACGATGAGTTCGGCTCCGAGTTTCTTCGCCAGTTCATCACGATACTGGATAGTTTCCTCAAAGTTATGTCCTGTGTCGATGTGCAACAGTGGGAATGGAATCTTTGCCGGATAGAATGCCTTGTAGGCAAGATATGTAATCACGATAGAATCCTTGCCACCCGAAAAGAGGATGACTGGACGCTCGAACTGGGCAGCTACTTCGCGGAGCACGTAGATGGATTCTGCCTCCAGTTCCTTGAGATGTTTGATAGTCTTATTGTCCATAATCTATGTCTTTTTTTATTATTATTTTCTGGGTGCAAAGGTACTGTGATTTCTCCAAGTGGGCAATACCACATGGGGTGTAAAAAGACTACCATACAGGGAGTAAAGAACATACCATACATTTGGTATAAGGCTGCCAAACGTATGGTATGTATGATGGATAAGGATATGTGTCCTATATACAATAAGGTGTAATTGGTATAGACCTATTAAAATAGTATCTTCATTTTATTGCTAAATAATTATAAAGAAGTTGTTAGTATCAAATAAAAAGAGTATATTTGTACGATATAAAATTAATAAATCATGGCATTACCGATAAATATAGAAAGCCTTCTTAGTGGAAGTGCAGTAGAAAGCAACCAGCTTGAATACAAGGAAGGTTGGAATCCAGATACAATATATCGTAGCATCTGTGCCTTTGCCAATGATTTTGAAGACACTGGTGGTGGGTATATCATTGTTGGTGTAAAGGAAGAACGCGGTCATGCTGTTCGTCCTGTTTTAGGTGTTAATCCTAATTTGATAGAACAGATAGAGAAGGATATGGTTGGTTACAATAATCTTATCCGTCCATACTATCAACCTCGTCTTTTCATTGAAGAGGTTGATGGCAAGACTATTCTTGTAATCAAAGTGACGGCAGGAGAACGCCGTCCATATAAGGTGCCTGATCGTATTACTGCAAAGCAGAAGGACTTCAACTATTATATCCGCTATAATAGTAGTAGCATTGTGCCGAAAGATGAGTATGAACGTGAGCTGATAAATTTGGCTAATCGTACTCCTTTTGACGACCGTGGCAATGATCAGATAAGTCTTAGGGATATTTCGGCTACTTTGTTGAGAGACTTTCTTGTTGAAGTAGGTAGTGATTTGGCTGATCAAGATCTATCGGGTGAAAACTTGAAAATAGTTCTTGACCAAATGGACTTGTTGGAAACTACACCAGAAGGCTTCAAGGTCAAGAATGTTGCTGCAATGATGTTCTGTGAGCATCCCGAGAAATTCTTCAAAATGACCCAGGTTGAAATCGTGATATTCCCTAAGGGGAGATTACAAGATCCTGATAATATGATAGAGGTTGCACCGATAAGGGGTTGTGTACCTAAGATGATTCGTGATACGATGAATTATCTCAAGACAAATATTATTCAGAAGACAATTCATAAGCCAGAGAATACAGAACGTTCCGTTGTTACATATAATTATCCTTATCAAGCTTTGGAAGAAGCTGTCGTAAACAGCCTTTATCATCGCAGTTATATTGAAAGAGAACCTGTTGAGATAACTATCGAACCAGATAAGATTAGTATTCTCAATTTTGGAGGACCTAATCACACAATATCTATGCAGGCTATAAAAGAAGCTCGTATGCTTCGTTCTCGTCGATACACAAACCGCCGATTGGGAGAGTTCTTAAAGGAATTGAATTTGACAGAGGGTAGAGCTACGGGGATTCCTACTATTCAGCAGAAGTTGCAGGAAAACGGTTCGCCTCGTGCAATAATTGAGACCGATGAGGAACGTACATATTTCTTAATAGATATACCATGTAATTTAGACTATATCGGTGTGCCTATTGGTAAAGAATGCAAGAAAGAATGCAAGAAAGAATGCAAGAAAGAACTGTCTGAATTACAGATGCTTATCATGGGTGCATTGTCTGAAAATGCTAAGTTAACAATACCAGAATTAGCAAGAAAGATGGGCATATCTGCAAGAAAGATTTCTCAGGAACTAAAGTCTTTACAGGAAGAATTTCAGGTCTTGAAACGTGAAGGAGGTCGCAAGAATGGTTATTGGGTAGTATTGAATGAATGACGTATAAAACGTATTATAATATACATATATTTCTGTACGATAGCAAGTGCTTTCTAAAGTAACTCGAATGGTTTGGAGTTATTCAGAGCATAACTTGCTATCGTCAGATTTTTCGTTCTGTTACGGATAGATCTCGATATGGCTGCTGCCGGAGTTGCCATTCTTGATAATCCTTATCTGGGTGGTGATGCGCTCGCTCATCGTGTCGGTATGACTGATGACGCCCACCTTCTTGCCTTGCGAACTTTGCAGCATGGCGAGGGAATCGATGACGGTGGCGAGGGTATCGGGGTCGAGGGTTCCGAAGCCTTCATCGATGAACAGGTTCTCAAAGGAGATGTTGCGGGAAGATAATGCCGACAGGCCCAGGGCGAGACCGAGACTCACGATGAAGGTTTCGCCACCTGATAGAGAGGTGGTGTCTCGGATATCGTCGGCACGGTCGTGGTCGATGACTCGGATGCCCAGCGAATGCTTTACCTGCTGCAGTTCGTAACGGCTGTTGAACTTTCTGATTTCCTGGTTGGCGTGCGCTATCAGGAAACTGAGCGTATAGCATTGGGCTATCTTGCGCAGCGTCTTGCCGTCTGCTCCGATGGCATCCGTAATGGCTGTCCAGTCGTCCTTTTCCTGCGTTACGAGTTGCAGAGCCTCAGCCTTGTCACCCAACTGCTTCACGGCTTCCTGATGGTTCTGCATCCTGGCGTTGGCAGCAATCAGTTCGTTGCGCTGGCTTCTCTCCTGATACTCCTGCTGAATGGCTAAGAGAGCATCACGGGTTTGGGCAGGCTGATGTTCCAAGTGCTGCTGATGCGCCTTTTCTGCGCTCTGGTAAAGGGCGGTAGTTGAAGCCACGGCTTTCTCCTTTTCGTCCTTTTCCCGTCGGATAGTGTTCCAGTCTTCGGCAGAGTGAAGCATCTCTCGGATGGTGTTTCGGTCGATAAGGCTTGGTTCGATACTTCTTTCCTCGATGCCTTTCTCTTCGGAGTCTTTTCCTTCGATGCTCTTTTCTTCAAACTGCTTGTTATATTCCTCAATCCAAAGGTCGAGTTCCTTTTCCTTCTCTTGCAGATTCTCTTTCATCGTCTTGTTCTGAGACAGCATGGTTTGATGCGAACCTTTACTGTTGGCGAGTTCCGCCTTCAGTTTGTTGATATTCTCGTTCTGAGTATCAGCTGCTTTCGTAGCCTCATCCTTTGCTGCTGTCAGTCTTTGTTCTACCGCATCAGGTTCTTCTCCATTCAGAATCTGCTTGTATTTCTCCTGCCATTCCTCCATTTCCTTCTTGGTACTATTCCATGCCTGAAGGGCTTTCCCGTAAGCCTCCTCCTTACTCTTTTGCTGTGAGATGAGGTTGATGGTAAGTGCTTTCTGCTCAGCCAGTTTTGTGGCGCAGGTTGAAGTGCTTTCTTGGGCTTTGTTCTGTATAGTAGAAGCCTTGCTTTCATACGCAGCTTCATCCTTTACAGCCTTATCCTTGAGTTGGGTCAGCCGTTCTATCTCTTTCTGAATCTTGTTAAACAGGCTCAGTTTGCTGCTCGCATCTTTCGCCTTGTTTTCATAGATAGGCAAGAGCGATTTCAGTTCTGCCTCAGCCTTCGGAATCTTTGGATACTGGGCTATGAGCGCCTTCCATTCCTCTTCGTAACTGGCGATTTCTCCCGACAGCTTTTCCTGTTGTTTCTGGAGCGTCTGTACTTCGCCGTCGTTCTGTTTTCTTTCGCCGGAAAGATTCTTCTCCTCTTTCTGCTGCAGTTTCAGCAGATCCTCCTTGGCTTTCAGAAGTTGAGAGAGTTCCGTGGTGGCTTCCTCAAACTGTCTGTTGTCGGTATGATAAGGATGGGTCGTGCTGCCACAGAGCGGACAAGGTTTGCCTTCGGTCAGGTTGGCACGATGAATCTCCCATTTCTCGCTCACCATGAGGGTATAGGCATTTCTCAGCGTCAGGGTTTCTTGGGTCAGCGCCTCGATGGTTAACTTGCCCAGCGCTTCATCTATCTCAGCATTTCTCTTGCCCAAGACCAGGATGCGCTCCTCATTCTTCTGCTTTTCTGTTGTGGCGGCATCGAGATGAGCCACAACCTTGATGGCTTGCTGGACATCCTGCAGTTTCCTGTCGGCTACAGTCTTGCTGTTCTGCAGTTCCTCTATGTTCTGTCCGGCAGTCTTGTTTCTTTCCGTCTCCCAAGCCTGTTCAGCGGCTTGCGTCGCTTCGTGCAGAACCTGTTTCTGCTTGGCAATCTCTTCCTTTGTCGTTTTGAGGGCAAGGTTCGCTTTCTCCGTTTCTGCTTCCCATTTTTGGATGTTTCGGGCGTTTTCCTCCACGTCTTTCTGGGCAGTTAGATTCTCTTTCTGAGCCAACTCCAATGCCTCTTTCTTTTCTTTCAGATTCGGCATTGCCGCTTCCATTTTTGTTTTCAGCGCCCTTGCTTCAGCGATGACCGGCAGGGCCTTTTCCAGCTGTTCCTGTGCCTTGCCGACTGCTTCCTTCAGACTGGCGAGAGTTTTCTCGCTTTCGTCGATGGCAGACTCTTGACTTTTGATGTTTCCTTCCGCTTTCAGAATGTTTTCTTCCTGTTCGTGGATGCTTTGCGTCTGTCGTTCTACTTCCTGCAGCAGGTTGACGGCAGGCTGTACTTCATCGTGCAACTGCAGACGGAGAATCTGGGCTTGCATCTCTTTGATGGCATCTGCTGCTTGCTCCATATCAGTCTGGCAGATAGTGATTTGCTTGATTTGCTTATCGTTTTCCTCAAACCATTGCAGGTCTTTCGAAATGGCTTTCAACTGGCTGTCGAGTTCCTTCTCAGCCTTTTCCAGACGGGCGATTTCCTCCTTCAGTTGGGCAAGTTCTTCATCGTTCAGCAGGTTCTGTTTTACGGCTTCTACCGATGCTGCCATCTGGTTGTAGGCATCCGTCGCCTGGTCTTTCGCCTTCTTGATTTCAGTAGCGATGTTCGTATAAGTTTCCTCGCATCCGATGAGTTTTTCCAGGAGTTCGTACCGCTCGTTTTCCTTTGCCGTCAGGAAGTTGGCAAACGAGCCTTGGGCGATGAGTACGGTACGGAGAAACTGGTCGTAGTCGAGTCCGATGATGTTCGGCAGCTCGTTCCAGTCGGCAGCTTCCTCTGTTATTTCTTCTCCGTTTCTCGTGATTTTATAAAGTGCAGTCTTGGCGTTCTCGTAGCGCACTCTCTGGAATCTGACGTGCCATTCTGCGCGGTAGATGCTGCCGTTGTTGGCAAGGAAGGTGAGTTTGCTGTAGCCTTCCTTCTTGCCACGTGTCAGGATGTTTCGGCTGTCGGTAGGAACCAGACGGTTACTTTCGCTGGCATCGGCAGCACCGAAAATCTCGATGTTCTGGTTCTTGTCGCCTTTCTTCCTGGGATAGCGAGGGGCGCGGTTGTAGAGAGCCAGACAGATAGCGTCGAGTAGGGTAGACTTGCCACTTCCCGTCGGACCTACGATGCTGAAGATGGTACTCTCGCCTAAGGCACCTTCTTCAAAGTTGATGACCTCGCCTCCCTGTTTGTCAAGCGAAGCGAGGTTGAGTATTTCGAGTTGTAGGAATTTCATAATGATGATGTCGTTAATAAATCGGATAACATTTTCTCCTGTCTTTCGTTCATCGGAGCGTTGTGTCTGATGGCGAAGGCTTCTTTCAGCGTATCGAGCGGAGGACGGTTGATGATGTCTTCTATGCTGGTGATGTGCTGGGAACCCTGGATGGTGGAGAGGTCCAGTTGCGGGATGATGCGCTGGATTTTGCAGAGCACGGCATCCTTTTCGTTGACGAGTTTCTCCAGTTCCTTGATATCATCGCTCGATAGTTTCTCCTGTTTCACCTTCAGCATCACGTAGTCGAAATGGTCGCTCAGTTCGCCGTCTGTTCTCTCTGAAAGTTCAGAATTGATGAGCTTCTGCCATTTCTTGAAGGTCAGCTCTTCCTCATCTTCGGGCAGTATGCGGAGGGCGTGCTGAGGCTTGTATTCCAGAAAATCTACTTTCCATTCCTTGCTCTTGCCGGTTTCCTTTCCTTCATCCTCTTCTCCGTGTTCTATGGTGATGAGGTCGATGCCGTGGGTGTAGTCTTTCTCGGCAAACGACATCGGGAGGATACTTCCCGTATATCTTGCCCAGTCGGTGTTCCAGATATGTTGCCGTTTGTGGATGTGTCCGCAAGTCATATAGTCGGGATGGTCGTTCCATCCTTCCAGGTCCACTTCCTCCTGTCCACCGATGATGATTTTCTCGCTCGCATCCTTTTTGGCGATATCCGAACCCTTGGCGTACATGTGTGCCATCATGATGCACTTCCTGCCCGGGTGTTTCTTTCGAGCCTCAGCCGTCAGTTCTCTCAGAAAGTCGTTGACTCCCTGCGAGTAGCTGGCGTTCTGCACCACATCGCTCCTTAGGAAAGGTACGGCGAGGATGATGACTTCTTCTCCTTCCTCATTGGTTACGGGGATGATGAGGTCATCGAAGGAATAGATCCAATGCCCGCCGGTTTTATCATCGTCCTCGTTTTCTCCCTGCTGCCAGATTTTCCTTACGTTTCCTCTTATTTCCACGTGGTATCGGGTGAGCAGCGGACGGGGAGCCTCCAGTCGGCTGGCGGAATCGTGGTTGCCGGCGGTAATGATGACCTGCATGTTCGGGCACAGTTGGGTAGCATCGGCAAGAAACTCGTAATAAACGGTCTGTGCCGCTGCCGATGGATTTCCGTTATCAAAGATGTCTCCTGCGATGAGGAGAGCATCGGGCTTTTGTTCAGCTATCTGCTCCAGGAGCCATTTCAGGAAATGCTTGTGTTCCGGCAGACGGTCGTTGCCGTGAAACAGGTTGCCCAGATGCCAGTCGCTGGTTGCTAATATCTTCATACTCATAAGGATGTCTAATCTTAGTCTTTTTCTTTGTCTTTGGTTTGCAATCCTTTGACCTTTGGTTTGCAATCCTTTGACCTTTGGTTTGCAATCTGACTACAAAGTTAACACAATTATTTGGGATACGCAAAGAAATAAGCTCAAAAAACGAAGAATTATGGCCGGAAAAGTAAAGATATTCAGGAAAAGTCTTGTTTTATATCTGATAAAGTTGTATCTTTGCAAGATAGAAATCTTCGTTCATAAACATTGAATGTCCGTTCAGTGTCTTTGAACGGCGGTTCATAGACTTTGAATGTCGGTTCAGTGTCTATGAACGGAGATTTCTCCTAGGATAAAATACTTTTCTTCCTAGGTTTGTGGTCTTTTCTTCTTAAGTATAACAATAAATACTATAGGATGTAAAGGCTGTTGCAATTAGAAATACTAATAAACTAAAGTAGGAAAGGAAACTGATATGGCTAAGTACAAATTGCAGGAAATGGGGGATATGCGCTATGATGGCAAGCGCAGAGTTTATCCCAGGATGGTGACCAACCGTACACTATCCAGAAAAGAGTTCGTCAAGATGATGCAGAACTACCATCGCGGTATTTCGGAAAGTACCACGGAGGCTGTATTGACCGATGTGGTTGATATGCTGACAGACATGCTCTCCATGGGGTACAACGTGAATCTGGAAGGTTTCGGCACCTTCTCCCTCTCTCTCGCTTTCGAGGATGAGAAGCCTAGGGAAATTCTGAATCCAGATGATAAGATGACGTATCGCAAGGTGGGCGTGAAGGACATCAACTTCAAGGCATCTCCTGAGTTTATCAAGGATGTGAAGCGTGAAACCGACCGTGACCTGGAGCGTGATATGGGTGGTGTAAAGGTTATCCGTAAGCAGCTCTATTCCAAGGAAGAGCGCATCGCCCGAGCCCTGGAGGTGATAGAGAAGAACGGAGTCCTCACCCTAGGCGATTATGCCTCCATCAACAACCTGAGCCGTACTTCCGCCTCTATGGAACTGAAGGAGCTGACAAATGACAAGACTTCGCCGATAGATTCACTAGGCCGCGGCAGCCATAAGGTTTGGGTGAAGAGGAAAGAATAAATGCAACGATAGTATTAAAATAGATGTTTAATTTAAAGTCCAAATAATTATGGAGCAGATTACTATAGATTTTAAGAACGCTTTTGATTGTTCCAAGAAGGAAAAGTCGAAGGCTTGTCGCTCTGGCTATGTACGTTTGGTTCGTTTTATGGATGATAAGAAGCATACTAGACCACAAGTGTATGAGGGCGATTTGTTGGAGGCTATTATGGATGTAAAGAGGGGGAATGTCAAGAACTTCGATACATTGGAGGATATGATGAACTATCTGGAAGCTTAGACATGAGTATAAAATGCCTGGTTAAGAAGAAAATCATTGAACTTTTTCATGTGGTTCAAGCACGGGCTGAAGGCCCAAAAGCTCCTAGCCCAGGGCAACACCCTGGGTATTAAGATGTTGTATCCCTGCGCCCTGTAAGGGCAAAAGCCTTGAATATATGCTGCTTTATAACCAATTTTATTGGGATTTGCAAGAAACTATTTCTCTTTTAAATCATTTGCCGACTTTTCGAAATCAGCTTTGATTTCATCTAATAGTGGATTTCTGTTTTAGCATAAATGTCAATGCCATCATATTGTTTTGCTCTTTCGAGCATCTCCTCTTTATGTTTTAGGAGTTGTTTAAACTTTCTGATGGTTTCCTCCTTTGTATTGTTCTTTGTTGCTTGCATAATAACCTCCTTTTTAATGTTATTGTTATTAATTTGGTGGCAAAGATAAGAAAAGTAAATGAGATATGCAAGAAAAAAGACCCAAAATTTTGTGAACCCAATTCTTTTTCGTACTTTTGCAGTTGTCTTGCTGTGGATGGCTGGCGATGAGTCGCTGGCTAGGTAAAAGTCCATGGCTTGGCCTATTTTAAATTGAAGACGTTTGCTTGACGTTTCTTCTGACCTGTAGAAACCTGGAAAATTTCAAATCATGTTCAGAATGAGACTGCGGTGGGCGTCTACCCACTGTGTATATACACATGGCATAGGTGTGCCCCTTCGACTGAGGGGGTACGCTCTGTGCTATCATATATATACCTGTTTGGCGTAGGCTTCTGTTGCTTCTTATCTTTGACATGAAAGGCTTTTCCAGGGCCGCTACAGGCAAGGATGGGGCTAAAGGTAATCAGATTCCTACGCCATCATTTTATAATAGCAATCCAGTTTCTAATAATCTTCTCTACTTAGGGAGTCGGTGGAGCACGGAAAAGGGGAGGAAGGTACACCGATATGGCAAAGAAAATAGATTTGCAAGCTTTGCACCAGCAGATAAATGAACTTCAGATTGATAAAGATTTGAACAGGGGAAAGCTGCACCCTCCTTCGGAGAAATTCACTATATTTGCAACATGAAGGAAATATAGAAACTATACCAAGGATAGAGTTAGCCCTGATTATCATCGGGGGGGCATCCATATTTATCTTCTTAATATACCTCTTGTATTTTCTGGAGTGAACTTAACAATAAGCAGACAAATTTAAATAACAATTAAGTAAGTGATCTAAATTATTTATATATATCAGTACTAATATGGTTCATTTTC